>Ga0315901_10006933_pt1 | contig 13491 bp, 9 predicted proteins | sample LakEriMetagenome_10_FD_203761 | JGI IMG/M metagenome (GOLD analysis project Ga0315901, IMG submission 203761) | Freshwater fungal communities from buoy surface, Lake Erie, Ohio, United States - Buoy 2 MA116 | ecosystem: Environmental > Aquatic > Freshwater > Lake | place: USA: Lake Erie, Ohio... | reverse complement strand
TTTCATTATGAACGGCAACGTGACATGTGGGAATGCCCCAATGGCCATATGGTTCCGGATTCAAAACCAACTGACAATCGCAGAGTCATCACGCCACCCTCATCCCAGCACTCCATGTATTGAATGGGACTCTGTCAGGACAAAATATCGTGCTCATGTGAATGTATCGATGTGGCAACTCTCGTGCCGCTGTGCTATCTGCACCGCCAAGCAGTTCCCTCTCAAATTGCACGAAATTGCGGAAGGATTCGGCCTTTGGAAGATACCCGAACCAAAACTGACGTGGCGGTTAGCATCATTTTGCCAACCTATAACGAACGAGCCAATGTTCCCATTCTCGTGGATCGCCTGGCTCAGGTTCTCACGCCCCTGTGCTCATTCGAGGTTCTGGTCGTCGACGACAATTCCCCCGATGGCACCTGGGCTTTGGCTGAAGAACTCGCCAAAGATCGACCGTGGCTGCGTAGCATCCGACGGATGCAGAACAAAGGCCTTTCGCCCGCCGTGGTCGATGGCTTCACTCTTGCCAAAGGCGAACGCTTGATTGTGATGGATGCCGACCTTCAGCACGACGAAAATGCGCTCAGCAAATTTTTAGATGCCTTCTCCGCTGGAGCATCATTGGTCGTCGGCTCACGCAAGGTGAAGGGCGGAGGAGTCGAAGACTGGAGTGTCATCCGCCGCTTCGTGTCTTGGTTCGCCACCCGTCTCGCGCACTTTGTGCTGCCCCTGGACGTGACTGACCCGATGAGTGGGTTCTTTGGAATCAATCGCGCCTTGCATGAACAAGTCACACCACAGGTGAATCCCAAAGGGTTTAAAATTCTCCTCGAATATATTGCGCGCACACCCGCAGCCGCAATCCGTGAAGTCGGCTACACATTCCGTGGTCGCCAACATGGTGAAAGCAAACTTTCCAACGATGTGATCTACGACTACCTCGAGGCCCTATGGGGACTTTCGAAGCTCTCAAGGCTCATTTCCTGGCGTTTCCTCAACTATGTCTTCGTTGGATGCGTGGGAATGGTTGTGAATTTATCGGTTCTCGGTTTGCTTAAGCACAATCAGACCACCAGTAATTCGCTCGCAGTGATTCTTGCGGTGGAAAGCTCCATCATCAGCAATTTCTTTTTGAACAACTCGATCACATTCCGAAGAAAACGCTTCGCCGGCCCAAAGCGCATGCTGCAAGGCGTGCTGATGTTCAATGCTATTTGCGCCACGGGGGCCTTCATCAACCATTCTCTGGCCATGACCATCCACCAAGCCCAAGTCGCCAACATCTATTTTTCCACAGCACTTGGTTACCTTGTTGCCACGGTGTGGAATTATTTGGTGAATACGCACGTTTGTTGGAAGGTTGAAAAATAACTTTCAGATTAGCGTTGTTGTGCGCACCGCACCAAAGAAACACTTTGTGACTGATCAACGACCCGGCACTCGCCACCCGGGACTTCTGAATTCAAATAGAACCCATATTCTGCCGTGCTTGAACCTTCACGCTCGCCGAATTGAATTCCTAAATTTGGATACGCAAGCATGCGCGATGCTCTAAACGTGTAACCTTGTCCCCAAGGGAAAGAAGGGTTTCGTTTTTTGAGCATTTTTACCTCACTTGACCAAATGTACCGCTCTGCCTTGCGTCCAGAAAGGCTTCTTAATTCGAAATAAGTATTCTTGTAAATCAGTGTCAGCATGAGGGCAGCCAATGCACCCAAAAGCCATTTTGAACGCACAGCTTTTGCCCCAAGAATGCCGTCGAGTGACGTTGTAATGAGAAGTGCAACAACGGGCGATGAGCCAATATGGTAATACGAATGAATGAAAGAATGACTTCCGTCGAGCGCAGCGATCGCAAGGGTCTGCGCAAGCAGTGCGGCGGCAAGCCACAAAACTCGTACGCGCGTCAGACGGTCAGCTGAAAGGCATACGAGTGCAAACACAACCGGTGCGGCGGTAAAGGCCATATTCTCAAATACCAATTTGAAAATATCTCGTGGCTCCAAAAGAAACTCGATCACTGAGATCAAAGGATTTCGGCCTTGGACCGCAAAAAGCCCCGCCGTATCTTGCAAAGAAGCAATCCATTTCAAGCCAATCGTGTAGTAGAGTCCTGCCACGAGAAGAGGCGGCAAGCTCCACATCGAGCGCGCGATCCTTCCTTGCCAAGGGGCCTCTCGCATCAGGAGCAGCACCAAAACAGTCACAGACGTGGGTTTTACCAACAGACCCAATGTCATCAGGAGCAACGCAAAAATACGCTCTCCCAGTCGATTCTTGGAATCAGACTGTGACTCATCCCACAGAAATGACACTCCCCAAAGAACCAACAACATCGCCAAATAATCGGGCATGAATTTTGTGACAAATGTGCTCGATATACCCGCAACAGGAAGCAACAGGAAAGCCCATTCAACTTTTTTTCCAAGGACTCTTTTGTCTTTCCAGCTCAGATAGCACAACCAAGTCAGACCAAAATGCAGAGCAAACAAAAAGACCATTGCGGCAATTCGACCTGCGTGCGGACCGAGAGCAAAGAAAGGAGCACACATCAAATTCACAAGCGGAAATTCCATCGGCATGATGGCATATCCATCCATGCTATTAAGAACAGCCGGTAACAATGGATACCGCACATCTGGCTCTGCACTCCAGCGTAACCAGTAACGCAGCGAAACGCCTAATGTGTCCACCTGTCGCCAGATATGCGGCAAATCGAATGGCAAAAATGCTTTGACACCCGCAGTCAGCATGCGCACAAAAAACAACGCAAAAACAATCTTTCTAATTTTTTCAATTGAGAGCCAATTCATTGTTTTCCTTCTCTGCACGACGAAAAAATATTTTTCCAATCAATGGTCGGCTGTTTGGCAAGTTTTCTTCGCCAAATCACGTTGACACTTTCATCCTCAAAGACCTTTTCAAAATGTTCACGAACACCCTCATCATTTTTGAACGTGTTCACGAAATAGCTGTCTTTCCAGATCATAACATGGTCGCTTTTGAGCACTTCAAACGGCTCAAAATAGATCTCCTCTTTGGAATATCTTCCCGGAAAGAGCGCAGCGTACTGTGGGCCCATGCTCCTCTTTCCACTTGCTGCGGCCAAGAACTTTTCAACGGCACACTGATGTTCTTCGTATTTTCCATTCCAGAGCAAAGAAAGGTTGATCGGGTTCATCCATTTGAACAGCCCTCTACCCATAGCGGAGCGATAGCCCAGCAGACTTACAATCAGCATTGATGCGCAAAGCACAACCAAATTCCGCTGCTCGCGACTTGAGAGCTCAGAACCCTCCAGGCGCAACGTCACGAGGGGCCAAATAAAGAGAGCGAGCAAAGGATACGCATAATAAGCCATGACCGAGCCAGCGGTTGGGGCAATTGCCGCCAAATTTACTGCAAGCCAAGGTACAAAGGCCAGCACCGGGGCTGCCATCACCAAACTACGCGTGCGTGCAACATAAACGATATAAATCACAAGAGGGATGCTCAGATATGGCTTGTGAATCAGGAATTCCCCAATCCTCTTGGCAAGGAATTGGACACCGACGTGTGCCCAGGCAGGATCACCCGAGTAAATTCTTGCGAAAGCGTTGTCGCCAGTGAAATAAGATTTCTGAATTTTTAGAACCACAATTGAATATAAAAAGCCAATCACGGCAGCAGTAAGAATCTTTTTCCATTGCGTCGGCAATTTCTGAGACACAAATGCAAGCACCAAAAAAGTCATGTATAGACCGAACACATGGAAGCCGACGTCTTCGCGCACCATCAGTGCAAAAACAAGCAACAACCATGACGAAACTTGTGCCAGCACATTCTCTTCAAGACTCAGCGCTAGGCTTAAAAACAAAACACTCATGGCCATCGCTTCGGTGTGCGGGTACACCAATATAGACAACGCAAGGCCAGAGAATGGCAAAAGAAGCAAGACAAACCACATCCATCGACTGTTTCTGAGTGAGTTTTCTAAATGAGCTCTTTCCACAAAAACCAACCCTGCGATTCCCATTCCGGCAAACAGTAAGCCCTGCCAAATCCCGACCATGAGATGGGGTTTGATTTGCAGCAGCTGAGAAAGCCACTGCATTGGCCAAAACGCGGGCGAAACATGGGTTGCCATGTAGGTGCCCTCGCCCAAAACAGGTGGGAATTTCATCAACAGATCTGCTTCAGACAATAAAAACCCGAAGAAACCGCTGTCGAGATAAAAGGCTCCTTGAATGAGAAAGTGCGCCAGCATGGCAATGAACGGAAATACAAAGGCGGGCACAGCAATCAAGAGCGCCCTTTTTAAAACGCTGGTGGTCCAAAATGCATTCAGCGGCCGACTGTCCACTTCTCTTTCTCCACAGGCTTGAGGAATCGGGATGAATTTGCTTATCATGACGGTTGGAAAATTCAGAAGTCGAGGAGTTCTGTTTGTTCAAATCGTTGGCCCCTTGGCAGCCCCTCATTATTCTTCTGTGTTGGTGTGCAACGATCCTTTGGCTTTTCAAAAGTGCCGGTGGTCTGCATTCCGCTGCAGAATTGCTGAACGCAAGTGAATGGCTCGATGTGGGCTGGTACAAGTCCATATCCCTGCGTGGTTATTTCATTGATCCTTCAGTCACTGATGGCCAGAGCACGGTTTTTTTTCCGCTGTTTCCCCTTCTTGCCGCTCCTTTTATTCATTTTTTTTCATTTGAACCGCTGTTGGCTTTGCACCTCGTTCAGAAACTTGCGCTTGTTGGTATGGCCTATCTTTCATTTCGTTGGGCAGGCCAGGTAGGCTTTGCACCGAAGGAAAGTTTACTCGCAATCTTGCTGCATCCAGCGTTCATTTTTCTTTTCGTGCCCTATACCGAGTCGCTTTATTTGCTCTGCTTGTTTGCCCTACTGATTGCCTGGAACAAACGAAACTCCTTTGTATTTTTTGCTGCTGCCTATGCTCTTGGACTTTGCCGCCCTACGGGGTTGTTTCTCATTCCCGCAGCAGGCATCACTTTGTTAGTTCTCGCCAGTCAAGCTTTGCACAGTTCCGCCAAACTCAATTCATTTTCGGTGTCTGGCTTACGTTCTGTTTGCAACGATGTGGAGTTCAAGGGTTTGCTCAAGCTCCTTTTTGTTGGAGTGCTTGGAGCCCTTGCTGCACTTTTAACCATTGCACTCGTTATGCACGTGAGCGTGGGCGACTGGTATGCGTTTTATCGCTACAGGAGCCTTTGGAAAGAGGAACCCGGACTGAAGAATATTTTGTCGTTTTTGAATCTCGACTTCGGGCAGAACACCCCACGCATTTTGGTCGGCTGGGCTTCATTGTGGGGATGTTGGCTTCTGTTCAAATCAAAGCGAGTTTTTGAAGGCGCTCTGTGCCTCGTTGCAATACTTTTACCCGCGTATCAGGGAAAGATGGGCGATATCATTCGTTACACCATGGGCGCGGCGCCGGCATGGATGATCCTCATCCACCGCTATAAAAATTCGCCTGTGTTTCTCACGTCGTTTACTGCACTCAGTGCAGCATTGGGTTTTCAGTACATGGCAAAATGGTTAGAGCGCGTCTGGCCCGGATGAGACTGATTCACGGAGCATTCTTTTCATCTCTCAGTCTTGTGCGACAAACACTCCACGCTGGTTGATCTGGCCCACATATTTCAGGCCTTTGCAGATTTCACTGCCATTCACGCTCTGCACGTCCTTCAAAATAAAAACCACTGGCCGATTGAATGGCGCAACAACAGTCCGGGAATCGCAATCTGTTCGGTTGTTTGGTGCCGATAAAAGGGAATTAATGAGCTTTTCTTTTTCCCTGAACCAATTGACACGAGCGATGGCGTTGGCGTCACGTCCTGGAACAAAATCCCCGTAAATAAACAAACTCTGTCTTCCTGTGAGCGGGCCCAAGACGTCGGCATCGAAGGGCGCTGCGACAATCAATGCGTTGGCCGGAGTGTTGCCCTCAATGAATTTCGCCAAGTCGCCCAGATTTTTCCATTTTGGAGTTCTGAAGGCGGTGTCGAATTCCCTCATCACCCGCGGGGTGGAAAACCAATTGGCGACTTGGAAAGTCAATGCAAGACCAACAAAAATCCAAGGTCCTGCAGTCGCTACAAGCGAATTTGCGTTCTTTATTCTTATCCATGAAAAAACTTTCTTTGCTGCCAACTCGAAAACCGGCAGACTCGCCAGCACAAAAATCCAGACCGTCAAATATAGTAAGCAGGCCGTGCGCGCCGGCTCATAATAAAAGGCCCCACCAATGATGCTTGAACCCGGTATGCGATAGACATCAGACACCATGACCAACAGCGCAAAAAGTAAAAGCATGAGATGATACATTAGCACACGCACACTCAGTGCACGCTGCTTGGCCAACCACCACACTCCCACAAGACCGACATGAAAAAGAGGTCTGATGACTCCTCGTGGAGCATATGTTCCAGCCAACAAAATCTGAAAAAAATAACTCAACTTATCGATGAGCCCGGACAGCCCAATGTACTTTTGTTCGATAAGGAGCGGAGTTGTTGATGATCGGTTTGCGAATAAAAGCCATCCGAGCATTGCGGCCCCAGTCAAACATGCACAACCGAAATACAAAACGTCTTTACTCCATTTGCAGCCCTGCCTTTTCCATTCAAATCCGGCAGCGAATCCAAGCGTTAAAGCAAAAACCCAAAAAGCGCTGGGATGAAGAAGAAATGCAGCAAAAAATCCTCCAAGACCGATCAGCGCCAACTGCCGCAATGAAAATCTATCCTGAGTTGCAGCGTAAAAGCAGAAGGGAAAAACAACCGCCATGGCTAGCAGGCGCGCCAATCCTCCCTCTGTGCTGGCATCCATCGGAACACGGAACGCCGTGCAGGCAATCAACGCAACCACAACGAGCATGTATTTTGGAATATTCGGCCAATGACGTTGCAGAGCCCATATCAAGATCAACAGCAGGCCCGTGTGGGTCAGAATCAACCACGCCTTGAGCACTGTGGTCGGCAAAATACCCAAGCGCAGCCAAAGACCCGAGACACTGGCCATCAACCCCTGCATTCCGGTGGGATAAAAAGGATTCAAAAACCGCCCAAACTCTTTTTCAAAATGCACGGGCACCTTCGACAGATAAACAAATCCGGTGCGATGAACATCAACAAGCCACGACAGGTGTGCAACGCCGTCATGATAGGAGGGGAGACTCACGTTGTCTTTGAACTGAAAGAGCCAAAACAACGTATAGAAAACTCCCGTTGCCAGCATCAACACCTGAGTGGAACTCTTCCAAGAGATTCGAATGACGCCCTGCAGCGCAGGTCGCACACCCACAATGACAACAGCCCAAAAAACAACTTCCGCCACGAAGACGCCTGGAAAACGCCACTCTGTGAGAAGCCCAGCGAGCGTAATCAAGCTTAGAATTCCAACAGAAAACCAAACGACCGCAGGGGGCTGCATTCGTATTGGACTTGAATCTTTTCCCGGGTCAGGAGTCCCGTGCAAACCAAATGGATCGAACCACGACAGCATGCCCGGCAAGATGCGAGCACTCCCAAAGCCAAAGAAGATCAGTGAAAGCGCAGTAAGAACGCAGGTCAATAATTCGACAGCAGGTGACATAGCTTCCAGTCCAGTCTCAAAATAGGTTCAAAATAGCTATCTCAAAAATTGAACCTTTGACAGCCGCAGTCTTCTCTGCACTCACCTTGAGCTGAATGGCGGCCTCTGATAAAGGCCTGAGAATAAATTGCAGCTGGGGACAGATATTTGAATGAAGATCTTCATGTTCGTGTCGAATTTTCTTCCACACCTTGGCGGTCTCGAATTCTACGTCCACGACATTTCACAATCTCTCAATAAAAATTGGGCTGATGATGTTCATATCATCTGCTTTGATGATGCCGAAAAACTCTGTGAAGAGCACACTCATTACAAAATTCACAGAGTGAAAAGACTTGCTGTGATTGGGGGCGTCTTTTCAATTCCCTCACCTCTCTCACTCATACGAGTGCTTAAAAGACTTTTGAGGGACAGCGGCAAACCTCAACAGATATGGACCCACACTCGCTTCTTTGTCTCATCACTGGTCGGCGTGATTGTGGCAAAGTGTTTGGGCATACGAGTTCTTCACGTCGAACACGGCTCAACTCATGTTGTGCATAAGAACAGTGCAATCCATTTTTTTGCATGGGCTTGGGATCAATCTCTCGGCCGAATCGTGCTTCGTTCTGCTGATCACGTGGTGGTTGTGGCACCACAAGCGACGAGTTTTGTAAAAAAGCTTGGTGCTCAGAGAGTTTCATTTATACCCGCTGGAGTTTCGGAGCGTTTCCTCAAAGGGCCGCGTGATAGGTATGTCATCCCAACTGTGCCTGTTTTTCTTTTTGTAGGTCGCTTGCTGCCCGGCAAAGGGGTCGAAAATCTGCTCCGAGCTCTGAGCGATCCGCGCCTTGAGAGCGCTCAGTTGGACATCATTGGAGACGGACCTGAGAGGACATATCTTGAAGAATTGACTAAGGATCTGGGACTTTCATCGAGAGTCCGCTTTCATGGAGCTGTCGCCCGCGAGGAACTGCACCGATGGTACAAAAGCGCCTCTCTCTTTGTGAATCCATCTTTTTCCGAAGGAGGACCCTTGACCGTTCTTGAGTCTCTCGCTTTGGGAGTTCCGGTCGTGTCAACACCTGTCGGCTGCGTCACTCAGTATTTTGAGGCTTCAGAGGGGCATGGCCTGTTGACTCAGGGGTTTACAGTCGAAGATCTTACGTCTGCACTTAAGAGAGCCATCCACACCTTCGCGATTCAAGACGGCGTCAGATGCTCTCAAAAGCTTGGCAGCACCTTTTCATGGCAACAGGTTGCAGGCAAAATTCGAACACTTGGAGAGCCGCTCAAATGATTTCTAAATTGCAGGTCTGTTGCTTATGAACGGTCTGATTTCGGCTTTTCTCATTATCTGTGCGAGCCTTACCATTTTCTCGCAATTCGGCCGACGACTTTCGGCCAAACATTCGCTCGTATGGTTGCTGGTTTTTATTTTCCTCCTCGTCGCCGCACTGGTACCCCATTGGCTCGAGCCCATCGCACACGCAGCAGGTTTTAAACTTGTCAGCAACTTTGTTCTTGCTGGACTTATCTTTTTCGCTTTTCTTGAGATTCTTCAACAATCCACTCAAAATGTACAAGTCAACCGTAGACTTCGCGATATCATTTGCGCACATGCGGCTGAGCGATTTATAGAGAAATTTGCGGAACACACAACCTCGCAACAGAAAGCCTCGCGCCCAGACGTGCTGGTTATCTCGCCGTGCTTCAATGAAGAAGAAGTTTTGCCATCAACGATCCAATCGCTTGCATCATTGACTATCGAGCACCCTGAAATCAATTATTGCATTATCAACGACGGTTCTCGTGATTCTTCACTATCTATTCTCAAGGAAAACGCAAAGAACAACCACACCTCGCATATGTCGAACGCAGGAGTAGGAGCAGCACTGCTTACAGGCTTTCTGGCGGCAAGAGATTTGGGCGCCGAATTTGTCGTGCAGTGTGATTCCGACGGCCAGCATCCGATTGCGGATATCCCTCGAATCGTAGCCTATGCAAAACGAAACAAAACAGACCTGCTCATTGGCAGCCGTTTTGTAAGCCGTATTCAGGAAATATCAGACGATGCTGACACTCATAAAACGAATTTTTCTGGGCCTTCGCTCGAATCCACTTCGTTGTCGAGATGGTTAGGGGGACGGATGATCTCTCTCGCCTTGAGTTTGTTTGGCCGCAATGCCCGCATAAAGGATCCAACTTCAGGGTTTCGAGTGTATTCCCGTGCAGCATATACTTACCTCATTGATCACATGCCTGAGGAATACCCCGAACCAGAAAGCATCGCGCTGCTTTTGCAGGCAGGAATGAAAGTTGAGGAAACTCTTGTAAGCATGCAGCCGCGTGCCGGCGGAGTTTCTAGTATTTCCGGGTTCAAATCGGCGCAATTTATGATCAAAGTTTTTACTGCATTGGTTGCAATGAGGCTAAGGAGTTCTTTTAACCGATCTTCGTATTGATTTATTTAATTAGTTTAATTTGACAGAATTTGGAACCCGAGGAAAGGCGAGATGTTGTATGTAATGAAAAAATATCGGGCAGGAAGCTTATACTCAACGAATGGCGACCATTGAGCAAAAATGGAAGGAGCGTGGGACTTGACCACAATCCAACTTCAGTCGATCATGCCTTTAGCTGTAATCCCGCCACATTTACAACTGAGGAGTTTTCTAAAGTCGAGTTCAATCGAGATGCTAACTGCCACTCTCTTATATGAGCACATATGCTAGAGCACATGACGCTTAAGCGAGCCAAACCTGTTGAGCAGCTGTATCTGCACCCCACAGAAAATGACGGAGAACTAATTCTCATCTGTCAGCAGCAGGCAAGTTTCAAAAACCATGCAAACCATGTTGAGTTTTTTGACTTTCCAAAAAGCATACACTTGTGGAACAACTCGGACTGAACCTTCGCAAATCAAAGTCATTTGAGTTATCATCTATTGCCGAAGATTTTTTCACCTTCAACGAAACAATATTGGCTGTTCAGACTGCCTGCAAATATCAGGAATCCTTTTAATGAGTCGAAGTCCCGAAAACGTCGTTCGTTTTTTATTTTTCTTACTCTTTATCCCTGGCATGACAGGTATCATCCGTTTTTATTTAGGCTTGGATTTGAGCTCGTCTTTTTTTGCTTCAATTTTAACTCTTTTTGCTTGCTTGGTTTGTGAATATTTGCTCAGACGAAAGTTCAACTCGCAAGAAATTTTGACCAATAACGAAACGGTGCCAAAATACTCAGGCCCAATAATATCTATTGGTCTTCTTTTTTTGATAGCGCTAGTCTTGCATAATAGAATGGCAAATCCCTCATTTTTTAATTTGCCAATAGTAGGAACCGAGGGAGGTGGCGACGCAGGTAATCATGTCATGCTCTCTGAAAGTTTCAGGCTGAAGAATCCAAAAGAGTATGAGGGCCAGAATCTATTCTATGTTCTGATTTCCGCTATTGTCGACCCAGCAACTCGAGATTTCCATTCAGCGTTCTGGAAATCGACATTTTATTTGTGGTTCATTTCTCTTTCATCGATAATATTCATATTCTTTTCGGTGACCAAAAAATTTGTGGATTGGAGGGCCATCCTCGCATCGGGCGTCTTTGGTGTCGTAATTTTACTTGCAATGTCAGATCGAATGATACTGCCCTATTTCCACTACCTTCAGATTGATGGTTTCTTTTCATCGATTGCCGGTGTTGCAGTTTTATTGTCTGTTTGGTCTTCATTTGCTCTTTTGAAATCTTGGATTTCGCGTTGTTTTGTTGTCTTTTCCGGAATTCTTATACTGCGACATGCGTATGCTCTTAATGTTGGAGAATATCTGGCCGCAGCCTCTTTCGTCTGTTTCTGGGAAAGCAGGAATAAGGAAAAGTTGTGTTCATTATTTCTCAAGGGATGCTCAATTATCCTTTTATTTTTTGCTATTTTTGTCTACTATCGGCTTTTTCCGCTCGTTAAAATCAGCGGCGGTTTTACGAACTGGAAGCCGCACAATGCATATCCACTCATGCTTTTGTTTTTACTATGTTCCTTTCTTGAAGTCAGGCTCTCCAGCACCTTGGAAGACGAATGTGAAAATGCTTATGTGAGATTTTTAAAATTTGGCGGAGCTTTTGTCTCAATAGGACTTGCCGTTCAACTTTTTGTTTTTTTCACTGACCTTCCGTTGAACTATTATTTTTACAAGCACGCCATTCCTCTATTTGTCTTCTCTTCAATTGGGCTGATTGGTATTTTGATGCGCAAATTGAGTCTTCGATGTGTGGGCGACGTACGCCTTGAGTCGTTGCCACTGAACAGAGTAGCAAAATTTGCGCTCGTAGTCGGAATTTTCGTAGCTTGGACCAACTCCCGCATTTATTATGCAACTTATCCTATCCGCAGGTTCGATTGTACCAATGGCTGTCATGAACTAAGCCCGTTGCATTTTCCATTTATTCAACATGAAGTGCAGGAGGTACTGGAAAAGAAGGGAAAAAAATTCGGTGGAATCCTTCATACTCATTGGCCATTTTTCAATTTTCTCACTGCTAGCTTGAACCGACATGTGGCGCTTTGGAATGAGCAGCCAGGGTTCTTCAGCGGTTCCTTGTCTCGAAGCGCAGGATTTTGCGTTTTTTGGTCAGAAACCCAGCGAGAGCGTCAACGCATGATAGGGTTCACAAAAGACCCAACATATACCGATCTGAAAAAGGCGCGATTGGCAATATATGAATCTCTTGTTGCCTCACCCTTCAAAGAATGTGGAGCCGAAAGAGGCACGGGCTATTGGCGTAACGTGCTGTGCTGGGAATGTCGCTAGCATTCTTGCAAACAGTTGACGCGGAATTTGGCACCCATCAAGGCAGCAGTTAATTCATTTAGCAAGGTCTGTCGTTAGTGCTTGAATTTGCTCTTTCAACACGTCTGGCGTGAACCTCTCAACATTTTTAGCCGCATAATTTACAAGCTCCTTTTTGAGAGCCTCATTGTTGACGACTTCCTTTATAGCTGTTGCAAGCTGCATTAGGTTTGTTGCCCGGAAGGACAATTGTTTATACCCCAAGACGTCGTCAGGGGTGAGTGCACATCGCTCCAAAACAACCACGGGAAGTCCATGGGCCTGCGCTTCAAGGACCGGAACACCAAAGCCCTCATGCTCCGACATACAAAGAAAAACCGAACATTTTGCGTAAAGCGTGTGAAGAATGGAAAATGATGCATTTTCCCAAAACAGAACATTGTTTGTGAGTCCGTTTTGGACAATGAGGTGCTTGAGATGATCTACATATAATCCCAAAAATGGGTCACGTTTGCCCACGATGTGCAAAACAACGTTCTGCGAAAAATGCTGCTTGTATGCAGCCAGAACTTTCAGCAAGCCGATATGATTTTTGTTAGGCACCAAGCGCCCCACAAATAGGATATTTGTTATCTCAGGCTTAATTCTGGAAGCTGTGCTGTCATCCAAAACGGTGGAATCAAACTCTGCAAGGTTGGTATAAGGCGCCAAAACCGAAATCGTCTCCGCACGCGCGCCTGCTGCAAGAGCGTCACTTTTATTAAATTGTGATGCGGCCCAAACTCCGCCCACATTGTCATGTGACATTAAAGTTTCTGTCTGAATTTGAGCACGCTGTGCTGTTTTGGCCATCGCATAATTGTATGGGCTAAAAAAGCGAGGAGGTGTGCTGTTGTGAAATCGAACTATGGCGGACCGTGCCGCCGAGCCAATAAAATACTCAGCCTGCTCCCAAAGAAAGCAATGATGAAAAATCAGCTGAGTCGCCTTATCGTTTAGCCATTTCACGGCATTCGAACGATCGAGCATGTTTTGGTTCAGGGTCGGGTCAAACGTGTCGGCATAAATCCCAACTTCAATGCCCTGTTCTCTCAAGACACTTGCTTGAAATAAGACATCGTTGCCAATAGCATCG
>Ga0315901_10006931_pt1 | contig 13492 bp, 12 predicted proteins | sample LakEriMetagenome_10_FD_203761 | JGI IMG/M metagenome (GOLD analysis project Ga0315901, IMG submission 203761) | Freshwater fungal communities from buoy surface, Lake Erie, Ohio, United States - Buoy 2 MA116 | ecosystem: Environmental > Aquatic > Freshwater > Lake | place: USA: Lake Erie, Ohio... | reverse complement strand
TGGCCGGAAAATTGCCAGAAACCGCGGCGCCAGCGGGCTTCTGCGTCCAAACGGTAATCGCCTGCATTGTAGCCGCTGGTAAATTGTTGCCATTGCAGTTGCCAGGCCAGCGGTCTGTTATCCGCCAGTCCCTGACCGAACTGTGTGCGGTACCAGGTGTTGTGGTAATTGCCGGCGCGCATGTTCAAGCCACCGGCGCGCATGGAAGCAGATCCGACAACCAGCAGCGCGGTGAGGCCCTTGTTAATGCCTTTACCGCGGTAGTCGCTGTAATACAATCCGCTTTCCTGCTCCAGGCTGCGCAGGCGAAAACTGTCTTCGAATGCTCCCGGACCGCGCAGCGGCTGCAAGGGATACAAGGAATCCTGCGGCAGGTTGTCGCTGTATTCAAACTGCTCCCGGCTCCAGCGCAGGTTGTTGAAGAGGAAGAGCGGCGAAGCGGAGTCCTTGCCCAGGCGGTAATCTTGCCGGTAACTGTGCAGGGTATGGCGGTACGCCGAGCTGGCCGAGGTGCTGCGGGGAACAAAAATGGGCAGTGTTTCGTTGAAAAGCCGCGCCGAGTCGGCCAGGCCGTAGTTTTCGTTGCGCCTGAAGCGGTTCCAGTTGGCCGTGAAGCGACCGGTATACCTGCGGTTGGGGCTCCGGTACATGCTGGCAAAGCGGAAATAGCGCTGCTGATGCGTGGCGTACTCATACAAGCCCTGGCTCTGCAGGCTTTGGTAATCGATCGCTGCGTTCCAGCCGGGGGTGATGTTCTGGGTGTGAAAGGCGTTCAGGAAAATCTGCCCCTGCGTGCCCTGGCTGTAGTGAAAACTGCTGAAGGGATTGCGTGCTATATAAGATGCTTCCAGCGGACCGCGCACCAGCGCCTGATAGGCGTTGAAACCGCTGCGCCAGCCGGGTTGCACGGCTCCGTTCGGCAGCAGGTTGATGCCCGGTGAACCGGCATGCCCCAGATCTTGCCACACCTGTAAACGACGGTGCAGGGGCGAAAAGAGGTGTACTTCGGCGAAGCCACTGTCCAAAGCCCTGGTCGAGTCTATGGCCCAAAGCAGGTTTGCGCCTCCCACCTCCAAAGGCCGGTATTTCATTCCCGAACCGCTGCTGTCTGCTGTCTGTTCCTCAGAGCCCTGCGCCAGCAAATGGCCCGTTCCTGAAAAGAACAGGGCGAAAAGGAAGACATAAGAGCGGTGTCGGCGCATGGAAAGGTTGCAAAGTTCATGGAATTTATGGTACTCCGGCAAAAGCGGCCGAAAAGTGCATAAACGATAGTCAATTAATCAGCTGCAGGCCTGAAATTTGAAGCCTATGCCCACCTGGCTTGGTGCCTTCATCGCTTTTCTCTGGAGTCCTTTCAAATTCATGTTTGGCGTGGCGACTGTTTTTCTTACCGAAGGTTTGCCACCGCTGGCCGGCTTTCTCATCACCCTGGGCGGCAGCATGCTGGGCGTATTCATCTATGTCTATGCCGGGGAATGGCTGCTGGAAAAATGGCTCGCCCGACGCCCGCAGCGCAAGGTGTTCACCAAAAGTACCCGCCGCATGGTCAGGATCAAAAGAAACGGTGGGCTCTGGGGAATCGCACTGCTCACTCCCATATTGCTCAGTATTCCCGTTGGCTGTCTGCTGGCCATCACGATGGAACACCACCGCATGCGCATCGTGCGGATCATGTTCGTCTCGCTGCTGATCTGGGGCGGACTGATCTTCAGCCTCAAAGCGCTGTTCGACATCGATATCACCACCTGGTTTCAACCATCATAAACTGACCCATCATTGAGCGGAAAACTTTACCTGGTACCCACGCCCATTGGCAATCTGGGCGATCTGACCTACCGCGCCGCTGAGGTATTGCGGAGCTGCGATGCCGTGCTGGCGGAAGACACACGCGTAAGTGCCCGCTTGTTGCAGCACTATGAAATCCGCACCCCGCTGGAGTCGTTCCACCAATACAATGAGCACAAGCGGTTGGAAAATGTGCTGCAGCGGCTGGAAAAAGGTGCTGTGCTTTGCCTGGTGAGCGATGCCGGCACGCCGGGCATCTCCGATCCGGGTTTCCTGCTCGCCCGTGCCTGTCGCGAACGCGGTATTGCCTGCGAATGCCTGCCCGGTGCCACTGCCTTTGTGCCGGCCCTGGTGCAAAGCGGTTTCCCGATCCATTCCTTCGTATTCCATGGCTTCCTTCCCCAGAAAAAAGGACGGGACAAAATGCTGCGCCAACTGCTCAGCGACGAGCGCACACAGGTGCTGTATGAAAGTCCCTACCGCCTGCTCAAACTGCTCGAGGCCCTGCAGACACTCGCACCCGAGCGGCCGGTAAGCGTATCGCGCGAACTGAGCAAACTGCACGAAGAAACGCGCAACGGGCTGCCGCATGAGCTGGCCGACCACTACAGGAAACAGGTGCCGAAGGGAGAAATTGTGGTCGTCATTGCATCGCTGGCGGTATTGCGCACCGATGCAACGGAAGAAGAGGAAGAAGACACAAGGCCTTAACCTGCAGCTGCGTATTTTTGGAGCCGTCTGCATGAAATTTAGACCCTGGATACTTGCACTTGCCAGCGGCTCGCTGCTTTGGCTGGGCTGGCCGCCTTCTGGTTTTCCGGTATTGCTGCTGTTTGCCTGGGTTCCCTTGTTGTGGGCTGAAAGAACCGTGCCATCCCATGGCCGCTTCTTGTTGCTGTGCTTCCTGTCCATGCTGCTTTGGAATACCGGCAGCACCTGGTGGGTATGGTACGCCAGCCCCGGCGGCAGCATCTTCATGCTCCTGGCCAACAGCCTGCTCATGACGGCCGTCTGGGCATTGTTCCGCTTCATCCGCAAACAGCGCGGTGAAATCATGGCCTATGGTTCCCTTCCCTTGCTGTGGCTGGCGTTTGAATACTTTCACCTCAACTGGCAAAGCGCCTGGCCCTGGCTGAACCTCGGCAACGGGCTTGCCATGGCCGGCAGCTGGATTCAATGGTATTCCGTCACCGGAACACTGGGTGGCACCTTGTGGATCTGGTTGTGCAATCTGTTTGTGTTCCGCCTCCTCCTGCAATACCGCAACCGGGGCAAAGCCCAATTGCTGCGCAGCCTCTTGCGGTTCGGGCCGGCACCGCTGCTCGTGTTCCTGCTTCCCATCCTCCTTTCCATGGCCATGCGACCCGACGAAGATGCCCGGAAAGAGCAGATTGAAGTATTGATCCTGCAACCTTCCTTCGATCCCTATCTGGAGAAATTCGAACGGGACCCTGCCGATCAGCTGCGCGAAATGCTCGATACCGCCGCGCGGCATATCACCCCTGAAACCCGCATTGTGCTGATGCCGGAAACTGCCCTGGTAGGCAACCTCGACGAAGATGCACTCGCCTCCGAGCAATTGATTCAGCTCTGCCGGCAGTTCCTCAGGCTATACCCGCAATGCGCCATCCTGGCCGGAGCGGATACGCGCCTGGTGTACATGACCGAACAGCCGCCCACGCATACTGCGCGCCCCACCGAACATCCGCGCATCTGGGTAGACTACTTCAATACCGGCCTCTGGCTGGATACCACCCGTGAAATCGGCCTCTTCCACAAAAGCAAACTGGTGCCCGGCGTAGAAAAGATGCCGTACAAGGAATACCTCGGCTTCCTCGAAAAACTCAGCATCGATATGGGTGGCACCTCGGGCAGCCTTGGCTACGACGACACCGTGCGCATCAGCGGGCGCGGAGAGCTGAAAGTCGGCACTGCCATCTGTTACGAATCGGTTTTTGGGGAATGGTGCGCCGGCTATACGCGCCTCGGTGCCAGGCTCCTGGCCATTGCCACCAACGATGGCTGGTGGCAGGAAACAGAAGGCCATGTGCAACACCTCCATTACGCCCGTCTGCGCGCCATCGAAAACCGCCGCTGGGTAGTGCGCAGTGCAAATACCGGCATTTCAGCCGTAATCGATCCGGCAGGCAATATCACCCAAAGTCTTGGCTGGTACCGCAAAGGCGTCATCAAGGCCCGGGTGCCGCTGCGCGATGACACTACCTTCTATACCCGCCACGGCGATTACCTGGGCCGCCTGGCTTCGCTCCTGGCTGCCGTGCTGATTGCCTGGGCCCTGCTCGGCCTCATCCTTCCCAAGCGGCGTAATATTCAGGCAGCGGCATGAGTGCGTCCGCCGTTTTACAGCAGGTGCTTGAAAGCGGGAAGGTGCAAGACCGGCAAGGCAGGAGTTATGCGCTGCACTCGCATATCGATGCCGCCAAAGGCGCTTTCCTGCAGCATTGGATCGCCCGGGTGCAGCCTGCGGCAGCGCTTGAAATCGGTTGTGCCTTTGGAATATCCTCCCTGTACATACAGGAAGCCTTGGAGGGAAAGCTTGCCATCCATACCATTATCGACCCGCAACAGGAAAGCGAATGGCATGGCGTCGGGCGTTACCTGTTGGAGTCAGCCGGCTGCCAGCGCCTGGTTTGGATGGAAGAAGGATCAGAAACAGCCCTTCCGGCCTTGCTGAAACAGGAAGCGCGTTTCGACTTTGCCTTTATCGATGGCTGGCATACCTTCGATCATGTATTGCTCGATTTCTTCTACATCAACCGCATGTGCAAAACCGGAGCGGTGGTGGTATTTGACGATGCTGACTTTCCGGCTGTGCGCAGCCTGCTCGCTTACCTGGAGCAATATCCGCACTGGGAGCGCGTGGATGTGCTGGAATGGCCGCTGAGCCGTCAACGGAAGCTATATGCTAAAACAATTCAGCTGGCGGCGCGTGGTATATCCGTTTGCTTTCCGCGTGAATACCGCGACCATATCTTCCACCAACATGCCCTGCGCCCTGATAAGCCCCTGCGCGATCCGGCCCGCATGGTGGCCTTGCGGAAAACGGGTGAAGACGAGCGTTCGTGGGATTGGTGGGCGCCTTTTTGAAAAGGAGGATTGACCTTAGTGCCCCGCGAACACCTTCCAGGCCGGCAGGGCTTGCAGCTGAAAATCCCACAAGGCCTGGTTTTCCCAGGATGAACCGGGAATCTCCGGCATCGCTACCCATTCAGCACCCCAGTAACAAAAACCAAGAACGCCGGGCGTTTCGCGAACCGTACGGTCTATCATCTGCATGAAGCGCAATTGTCCGGCAGCGCTGGCTCCGTACGCCGGAATACACTGCGACTCCAGTCCCAGCACATTGTGGGTCTGGTCTTTCCAACCAAGGGTGAAAGGATATGCGGTCTCTGCAAGCAAAACAGGTTTTCCGATGCGCACGTGCAGTTTGGCCAAACCAAGGGCAAAATCCGCGGTGTCCTTTCCATGCCAGATTGGGTAATAGCTCAATGCCGCAATATCGTAATCCAGTGATGCACGCTGTTGGAAGAACCATTCGGCGGCATCCAGGCCGGCATAGTGCAGAACAATCTGTGTTTGCGGACTTGCCTTGCGCGCTGCAGCGATGCCCTTGCGCAACAAGCCATGAAAACGGGCGGTATCAGCAGCGCTGCCATGCGGCCAGAGAAACCCTGCGTTGATTTCATTACCTATCTGCACATAATCAGGGCGTGCGGCAGCCATCCACCTTGCAGTAAAAGCAAATACACTATCGCACAGTGTTGGGTAATCGAGTGCTTGCCAGGCAGCGGGTAATCGCTGTTGTGCCGGATCGGCCCAGGAATCTGAATAGTGCAAACTCAGAATGGTCTTCAAACCCAAGGCCCGCGCTTCTGCGCAAATCTCCACCGCGCGGGCAGGGCTGTGAAATCCGGTTGTATCGGCATTCCAAACCCGCAATCTGATCAGGTTGACGCCAGCCTGCTGCATCGCCAGGAGCATATCCTTGGGTTCACCCTTGCCGATTTGCCACAATCTGCCGCTTTGGCGAATGGCCGGCAGGAAGGATACATCCACCCCGCGAAGCATGGTGTCAACCTGTTCCTTTGGCTGTGGATCAGCCCCGCGCCGGCAGCCTACCGCCAAAACAAGGAATATGAGGAGGGGCAAACCGATGCGCATCATACCAAAGCTTGAGACAAATATGCTGCCGAACGAACCCTATTCCGCCCCGTTCGTTCTGATTTCGAACCAATAAATCAGTTACAAGACTCCTGCAATGGTCTAACCATGCGCGAAAGCCAGACGCGACAGGCCGTATCGCAGCAGCAGAAAAAAGCATGAATAAGAGAAACAAACAGCCCTAACCGGCATTATCCCGGCCCTGCGGGGGAAAGCGAAAAAAGGTGCTATTGGAGCGCTGAAAGGCGTTCCTTCCCTTCAAACATCATCTTTGTTGCCCTTGACCTAAAAAAACTCAAACCCCGAACGAGCCGCCGAGACCTAAACTCAAATCGGGTTTTACTCCAAACAATAGGGGGCCGATACAGTGTCCTACTCGTTTTACAATTCTAGATGACTACTTTTAAACCGCTCAGAGAGCACCCCCCTCAATTACTCCTGCGTTTCTCCAACCAATTTTGGGTTGATACTTTACGTACTAAACGGTTCTGATCTCAATAAGTGATGTGAACTATTTTAAAAGTATTTCACCCCATGTAGTATAAACTAGCAACTTATATAAAGACGAATATTCAAGCTCCCTGTTTTTCTTTATAAAGACACCACTAATTACGATATTCTCTTTATCTAGGATGCGCTGTTCTATTGGTGCAATACGAATCAAATCACCTTTTTTGATCACAGTATCGGAATGGCAATATGAATAAACCTTATAAATCATATCCGTTCTGACATCCATACAGAAGCAAGTAGAGCAACTTTTCAAAGTATCATTGCATTTCTGAGCGGGAGCATAACCGAGTATTATTACCGACACAGTGTCCTTAAGTTCCACAAAATTAGTAATTCCATTAATGTCATAGTTCGCGTTATACTTTTTATGTTGTGTACAACATCCTGAAACAATGCTTGACAATATCACTAAAATATATTTTGGCATGATATTATTCATTTACTTGCTTCTCAAGGCGTTATAATCAGAATTATAGCTCGGATGTAGGCCTATCCCATCTTTAACTACTTGTTGCGTTAATATTCTTATTTGCATTGGTCTCCCGTCAGGAATTGTAGCCGAATTTATTAATACAACGCTATAATGCGTACGTAACTGTACTCCGTACTGCGAGCGCATTTTATTCTCTCTGTCCATTGCCCGAACTTCATCCATTGGAAGTGGCGGGATACTTTGTGGACCAGATTCACCTCCATAACTACAAGTGTTAGTAATGGAATTACAGTTAACAATTGGATAGGTAAATGTTCTATCCGGTGTTTGCCATACTTCGTCTGTTGAAGCATTATTCTCGACGTCTTCAGCATGACTTAACTCGTGGCCAAGTGAAATCCATCCTCTCGTACCCATAAAAGTACCAACCCCGTTGTATTTTAAACCCGTAAAACCAATATCACCGACTTTCCAATCTAAGGGTAAATCCGAATCGGACCTAACCTTTGTCACATTTACATCATGCTTTCTAATAGTGTATTGATTCTTACTCGAATGCAATTTATCGTATATTCGCTTACCCTCATCAGTTGTTTGCATAATTTCAAGAGCTTTCATTGTTCTATTTATAAATCCCCGACTACCTGCAATTACAATTGTATCCCCCATTGGGTCCATAAACATAATTGGACAATTCCCAAGAGTAGAGTGCGTACTGATACTTGCATTGGGTTTAGGATCTATATTCCACCTTCTCCCCAGCCTATTATCATACTGCCAAAACTCTGCCGTATAGCTGTTCCCTCTTCCTGACACTTCATTATCCGTTTCCTGAGAGCCAAACCCCCACCGATACCCCATCCCACCTGCAAATTCCCTGCCCTGCATTTGCATTCCAAAGGGATAATAGCCAGACACACCGGAATGCGGGATAAAACTGATGTTGCGGGTGTTGGTGGTAGGCATTCAGTTCTACGAAAATACAAATTATCCGTGGTTTTGCTGCGCTGCTTATCTACTTGAAATTTGGCTTTGCCATCGTATCAATACCAGTTTTTATTTCGGCACGCTTATGGATAACTCGCTAGGCTCAGGCTGAACGAGAAGAGCAACTGAAGCACCTTGTTGGGAGATAGAAGCTGTGGATTGCGGAGCAGTGTGACATTGCCGAAGAAGTTGTTTAGTTGACAATATTAACAAATTATTTCAGCATTTGAGTCTTCTCTTTTATTCAATTTACTCAGCTATTATCACGAAACTAAGGCTGGTCTAATCTTGCTTCTCTGGCGTCGTGACATACCTCGGAATTAATTCTCTTCCAGCTCCTCGGTTGTACATTCTTTTTCATGTCATCTATTCTGATAGCTTCCGCTTGACGATCTAAGACAAGGGTACACAATGACCGTGTCTTTTGTCATATTATGAGTGAATATAGGAATACTAGGTACATTTACATTCAAGTTTATGTCAGAAGCTTTTACATATACAACTTGCTCCTTCCTTAGCATATCAAGATCGTACTTGCCATCTATTGATAGAGGCTTCAAAGTTTCTGAATCCTGAAAAACATGATAAAAGTATAAATTCTCTTTGCCATTAAAAGGTTTCTTGTAAATGTTTATTTCAGGATAACCCAGCGTATCTCCATTACATTTATTCACTATTTGAAGCGAAATATAATGACAAGAATCCTTTTTAAGCGACGAATATACTTTTCCGCGACATGAAAAAAGGAACAATAAAACCCAAGTCAGGGCCAAACTACTCAGACGGGACATAGTCATCAACTGAAATTTCAGAACCAATAGGTATCGGCAGAATATTTCTTACCATTCTTTCTTGGAATATTGAGGCTTTTTCCCAGAATTTCCAGACTTTGTATTCTGGATTTGGAATAGCGACATTATACTTCAAATCGTATGGCACCAACTTCAAAAATTCCCCTTCTCCATCAATTTTGAATTTACCGTTGGCTACTCCCGGCTCAGCATACACCATCTTACCAGTGGCGGCAATAATGGATACACCCGTTTTTAAGGCGAATTCACTTGCAATAGATATATTTCTATCATAAGCGACTTGCGCAATACCATTATTTGCCGGATTGCAACCATTAATAAATATTGTAGCGGCGTGATTGAATTTAATCGCTCCAACGGACATAAGTTGTGTTATATCATCAATTGTAGATGAATACACTCCTCTGCCGTCTCGCATATAAAGCCCATTCGGATCGGAATGAAGAAAGAACGATAGTTGAGTAATTCCGCCATATTTAGCAGTCTCCTGCTTTAATGCGCTAAGTACATCATCGGCCGTAAAAACCTGTGAAGCATGATACCCGTGTAGTTTCTCCAATCTCTGGGCTTGTTTCTGAAACTCCCTTACATGTGTAGCGTTATACGCGTTTCCTCGACCATATTCACTAGGTAAAACAGCACCAGCTAGTGCAACTTTCTCCAAACCTTCAAATTCAATTGCATTAATTACTTGATTTTCACTGAATGCATATGGTGAAATACTCTCATAGTCTGCGGATAATGGATCTAAACTCCAAAATCTAGATAATCGACTATTGTGAAACCTGAATTTAAATACAGAATAGCTAGACTCATCGGTTATTCCATTTTCATTCTCTTGTGATTGAAACCCCCACCGATACCCTATCCCACCTGCGAAATCCCTGCCTTGCATTTGCATTCCAAAGGGATAATAGCAAGACAGGCCGGAATGCCGGCTGGTATGGCTGTTGCGGATTTTGGTGGAAGGCATCGGGTTGAACGAATATACGGAAAAGAGCTGTTCTTTGTGTTCTTAAGGCTTTCCCGTAGCGCACCGGGAAGGTTGTAGCTTGGGCGCATCCGCCATGTGCTCAAGCCGTTTTAACCCTGGAAAAAGAAATGGTGTGTAGCATCTACTCTATGGTCTGTGCTGCCCACTGCTATGATCATTCTCGATAGAAGCAAGTTTTATTGTCATTTTGGGCCTGGTCAGCATGGTTCTTTGGTATCCTAGGCTCAATGCTCGCTGTTCATAGTTAGATAACTACAATGACACAGTTCAATCAGGAATCTTGAAACTTGAACTATCAGAAGCCCAAAAAGTAGTAATACTATCCTGGCCTAGTGAAGAATTATTGAAACCAACCGCGCCATTTAATATGTTCATTAATCTTCTTCCATTTTTGAAAATGCCGCTTGAGAGTATGTAACATTTTATCATTTCCAAGCAGCAGTTCATAACAATACTCTTCGTTCTGATGACAGATTTTAATAATGTTATTTGTACCGTCTTTTCTGAACAAGGAAGTTGGATTGTTCCAATAAATGTCTCCATCTACCCCCTTGTAACTTAAAGACATTGAACTTATATCCTGAATTCGGTACACTTCATTCCGCTCAGATGTATTTATTTCAATTGCCTCGTCATAAAGACTTATATAACCGTTAATAGAGTAATCAGCATCCAGAAAATGTGCCGATACAGCCAATATTATTACAGACCCAATGCATATACTAACAAGCCATTTGGGACCTTCGTAAATGTAGTATAAAAGGACAACTAACATTGTCATTAGCAACATGACTGCAACAATTTTATTGGAATTACCTTTCCTTCGGATTATAATAGGAATTGATATTGTTTCACTGTGCTCCATTGCTTAATAACGTAATCACTTGTCTATACCATCTATCTTTTTATTTTTAAGTGCATCCAAAAAGCCTGCATCATTAGCATGTTGTATAATGGTATTGGCAAGATCCATTTTTCCCCCATTCGGCAAAACTTTTCCAAGCAAATTCCTTCCTGGATTTAGAGGTGCCACCAATGCTGACCAAGCTAAGACATGATCTGTTCCACTGGATGCATCAACTCTATAAATATCAACATCAGTACTAATTACACTAATTGCGTTAGCAGTTGAAAGAATTGGGTTAAACCCGAGAATAAATTTTATACTAGTAGGTGCTTGGCCGTTCCTTTCATATTCATTCCATCCATGAACCCAAGCATCTGCAGATGATATGGCTGCCGAGAACCTTTTCACTCCCTTAGCTGTAGCCCTTTGAGTTTCATAAAAGCCTACGCCTGCATTCCTTAGGCGATTCGAATAATCTTTATCCGGTTTGAAATTGTAAGACGTGAACCTCCACATATCACCAATTTCGTAATTATTAATTTCATCATAATATTTATCAATGGTCATTATAACCACACCAGCATGCCTACTACCATCCTTTTCTTTCCACGAATTGAAATCGCCGCCTGTTTGTTTACTAAAAGCTCTTGCCTGGCGAATATGAGATTTTTCCCAAAACCAAGCTCCATCCGGATCCAGCCCATTAGTTGGACTATTACCGAGCATAATATACCGTGAATTAAATTGGCTTTTGGGATCCTGTGACCAAGTTCGACTTAGTCTTGGATCATGTTGCCGATATAATGTAGTGTATGAATTGCCTCGTCCAGCAATAACATCATCACGCTCCCAATTTTGTAAACCATACCGATACCCCATCCCACCTGCAAACTCCCTGCCCTGCATTTGCATTCCAAAGGGATAATAACCAGACAGGCCGGAATGCCGGCTGGTATCGTTTTTGCAGGTGCTGGTGGAAGGCATCAGGTTGAACGAATATACAGAAAAGCGCGTACTTCGTAGTGTTGTAAAAGAGTTTCACTCAGCACACCGGGAGTGTTGTAGCTTTAGAGCATCCGCCATGTGCTCCTGGCCAGTTTAACCCGGGCGCAAGAAATGGTGTGAAGGATCTTGTGTGTGGCGTAAGTAACCTGCCGCCAGGAACACCCTCGATTAAGGTTGATTCTGCCACATTACCACTCGGGACCGGGCCAGTTTGGTTCAAAATGACTTCGACGACAAATGCGTTGCTCAAAGCAGGGTGACAGCTTTATCACATTTTACCGCGCACCCTGGAAAGGCGTTCCTTCCCATCAAACATGAACTTTGTGGCCCTTGAGCTTAAAAAACTCGAGCCCGGAATAAGCTGCCGAGACCGATACTAAAATCGGGTTTTAATCCAAACAATAGGGGGCTGATACGCTGTCTTCTGCGTGCCCCTGATCTAATTCTGCTTCCTGTAAATTTCGATAACAAAATAACTCACCGAATAATTGTATAAAAGCCCCGATATTTAATTTCAATCGATTCTCCCTTCAAGACATAAACCAATACCTCTGGTTCAAAAATGATTGGAGGAGGTTCGTAATAATTCAAGAATTTCTGCACAGCTCTTTTCGTATTAACCCACTTAACCTTTCGTCGAATAGCTGTAACTGAAAATATGTCGGAAGCATTATTCCCGAAAACCAGAACAGGAACACTGTGAATTTCCGTAATTCCATATAATTCATCCCTTTTCCCGCGAAGCAACCATTGGAAATCGTCTTTGTTCAACAAAGCGGTTCTAACTTCATGTTTTCCGCTATCTGACCGTATGTTAAGCACTATTACCGCTTTTGGTTTATTATAATCTTTGATACTTGTCGTATACAATTCTGAAATAACGAAATTAATTCCAGCGTTCTTGGTTTCAACTACCGCAAGTCGGTTGCGCTTTTGTGCAGAAAGAGCCTGCTCAAAAAAGATTACAAAAAAAGTAAATAATAATATTTTAAGCAATTGCATCATCGTACAACGCCATTATGGTTATACTCTATGTATGAATTACTTATCACTTCAAAAACCCATAAGCGTATAGTAGGGTTATATTTCTTAATCCACTCTGCAAAATTCTTATCACCAAATGCGGTGCTTCCAGCTCCAAAACCTGAAGGACCGTTAGTAGTTGTTGGATGGCTATGAATATGGGCCTGTATCATCACTTTTTGCAGATGAAGCTGGTAGAGTAAATGTACTCCCCCTAATTCCGTAGACAAGTTGTGACTTGTAGAAATATAGTTGGAATTGCTATTGTACTTAACCTGACTCCACTCAACGAGACTATTTTTTGCAACAAATTCAAACAACATGTTGATTTTATCATCTCCGTTAAGCTTCATGTAGTGATAGTTCCCGTTCTTGCTCCTTCCAGCACTTACTTTATTGAGTATGCCTTTTTCTACTTCTATTGTTTTGGAACTTTCCGTGCCATCTTCATTTATTGAAATGAGCCTATCCGATTTATCACTTGTTTCTCTTAATATTTTAATATTCCCATTCTTATCTAACCCGTAATCATCATCATTTGCACCTTTCGGGTCGACCCTGCGAATAGGGTTGCAAGAATAAGCCGAATAATTGCAAATATTATATTTATATACCGGATCCACATTCCACCTTCTTCCCAACCTACAATCATACTGCCAGAACTCTGCGGTATAACTATTCCCACGGCCAGATACTTCATTGTCACATTCCTGCGAACCAAACCCCCACCGATACCCCATCCCACCTGCAATTTCCCTGCCCAGCATTTGCATTCCAAAGGGATAGTGTGTATTCCGGCGATATTGACCCCCTATTCCGGGAAGCTGACCCCACCAGACAGATTTGCTTGGCAGGCAGAACGATGGAGTAAAAATAGATTTATTTCCTGAGTGATTCTCCTTGAAGTTCCA
>Ga0315901_10006930_pt1 | contig 13494 bp, 17 predicted proteins | sample LakEriMetagenome_10_FD_203761 | JGI IMG/M metagenome (GOLD analysis project Ga0315901, IMG submission 203761) | Freshwater fungal communities from buoy surface, Lake Erie, Ohio, United States - Buoy 2 MA116 | ecosystem: Environmental > Aquatic > Freshwater > Lake | place: USA: Lake Erie, Ohio... | reverse complement strand
CAGCGCAGCAGCTTTTCAGACGTGGAATGTTTTGATATACTCCCGCCTCTTGGCCTGGTAGCTCAGTTGGTAGAGCAGAGGATTGAAAATCCTTGTGTCGGTGGTTCGATTCCGCCCCGGGCCACCATATTCTCCCCGTAGCCTTACCGCTGCGGGGTTTTGCTTTATCGAGCGTAAAAAATATTTACGCTGGCAGCAAAGTCCCTCGTCCGTCGTCAACCTTGTGGGTATACGGTAGTGGGCAGCAGAAACCCACGCATCACCCAATCCCACCCAATAAGTCTCAGCAGTCTCACCTACGCACAACCTACACAAATACACTTACGCGACGGCGAAGTTGTTCTGTTTCGCAGAGGCGACAGTCCGCTCTGGCAGTGCCGTTACAAACTGCGTGACGGCACTTGGCACAGGCAGTCTACAAAACGTGCCAGCATTGAACACGCTGTTGCCATAGCCACTGAGCTATATGACGAAGCCCGCTTTCGCCAGAGGTTGGGCTTAGCACACGAAACACGCACATTCGCGCAAATAGCTACTGCCACTGTGGACGAGCTACGCAGACAGCTAGACGCTGGTACTGGCAAGAGTGTGTATCAAAGCTACATCACCTGTATTGAACGGTACTTCCTGCCTTACTTCGCTGACCAGCGTTTTGAAGAGCTTACGCACAAAGACATAGTTGAGTTTGAAATGTGGCGCAACAGGCAAATGGGCAAGACACCACGTGCCAGCACACTGAACAACTTTTCCAGTGCTTGGAGCAGGCTACAGCACACAGCAGTGAGCAGAGGCTGGATTAGCGACCGGGCAGCCATTCCCAAATTATCAACACAAGGACTTAAAAGCAAACCACGTCCAGCTTTTACACGCAGGGAAATTGACCAGCTGCTGGTGTTTATGGCTACGTGGGCAGAACAGGGACGCTTGGCAGTGGAACGCGAAATACGTCCGTTGCTACGTGATTACGTGGAAATACTCTTGTACACAGGAATGAGGCACGGCACTGAGGCATTAGGCTTGCGCTGGTGCGACGTGAGCTGGCACGAGGACAAGGGGCAGCGATACTTGAGGTTGTGGGTTGACGGTAAGACTGGCGGTCGTTTCATTATTGCCAAGCACACGGCATTAGCTGCTTTGAAGCGATTATGGGCTAGGCAGCAGGCGATTTTGGGTATAAGTTTTGAGGATATATTTGATTGTCGTTTAAAACGACCTGTTTTCACGTTTAGTACCGGTTATCAGCCACCCAGCTTGAATGGCACATTTCGGCGGCTAATGCGAGACAGCGGATTATTGGAGGGCAGTGACGGTCAAGCTCGAACGTTGTACTCACTGCGCCATACCTACGCAACGCTCGAGCTGTTGGAAAACGGTATGGACATTCATACTTTAAGCAGGCAAATGGGTAATTCAGCTGCGATGATTGAGCGTCATTATTCGAAGTTGACGGCAATTATGGCAGCCGAAAAGTTAGCTTAAGCGTGTTAAAAAATTTATTTAAATAATCAGTATGAAAATAACAAAACTTAATCTTGGGAAAGGAATTTTAAGATTGTATTTGGCGGCTTGGTCTATCTGGTTTTCAATTTTAGTTATAGATAGCTATAAAGAAATGGTCACGGCTCTCGGTTGGAATTACTGGCTGGCGGAGGAAGTAGGAAAAAGAGAGCAAGAAAAATGTCTCGAAAAAGTATTGTTTGAGACAACAAATGACAAAAATAAAAAAAATACCAGCGTTGATATGTGTGAAATTTACAAAGAATCTTTAAATACAAGCGACGCCGTATCAAAAAATGAGTCTTATCAAAAAACACATGATGTATTAATTATTGGGATTGTTCTACCAGCTATATTTGGAGTTTTTTTATTTGCCTTATTTCGTTTAACTAAATGGGTTGCCAACGGGTTTGTGAGCTAAAACTTTCAGTCATATTTTTATATGACAAATAATATTCATTAATTTTAAAATTTCGTAAAAATTTCCAAAATGGTTTAGTTTAAATTTTGGCCCTAGTTGCTCAAAAAAGATTTTTGATAATGAAAGTTACTGTTGTTCAGGCCATCCCCGATGATTATGCTCTTCTCGGCTTTGCTGTTGTCGCAACAGCTAGCGGAGGCTTTTCTCCATTATGGGCTGTGAAAAGGATGTTTTACGGGTTTGAAGTAGATGAGCTGGTTGATTACGAGGTAGAAATGGCTGAAAAAGAAGGCATATCAGTGGCTAAAGAATTAAACCCCCCATTAATCTTAGTACAAAAGACAAACGATGATTCACAAAGAAGTATCTTGGCGGCAGAGGTTGTTAAAGCCACTAAATTATTAAATGTTCGAAACTTACTGATTACAAGTTTTTTTGGTTTAAAGTCAAAAATTAATCCAAATTTATTTGAATTACTTTTGAAGGACTTTTCATCGGAAGCCGCTAAAAGCCATCTTGACTCAATATCATTTTTAATTCCAGAAAGTGAAAATTTTTATGTGGCAAGAGTTGTGTTGAGCGTAAATCAGCGAAAAGATAAATTCATGCGGGGCGCTATTCGAAATTGAAAGTAGTTATGGCTGCTGGGAAGTTTTTTAAAATGTGAGATGAGTCTTTCGCTGTCGAACATAGAGAAGAAAAGGAAAGTACGATGAGAAAATCTAGATTTTATATTCTTATTTGTCTCAGCATTTTGTTCCTAGCGTCTTGCCACACTGCCGACTATATTGCTGCGACGAATCAATGTTCGAGCGAGGCTTTGCGACAAATTCCAATAAAGATGGAGCAGAGGTCGGTCACCAGAACCAGGCAGGTTGAAGTACCAACAGGAGAGGTAAGGTGTCGCTCGAGAACAGTCGATAATTATGTTAGAACTACCTGCAAGGAAGTAACGCAGCTCGTGAGTCAAGATTACACAGCAGTAGAGGACGTAGACAGTAATCAGCCAATCCGTGACTCCTATACGAAGAACTGTCGCGTAAAGCTTTGTACAAGCAAATATGGCAATTCAGACTGCCGTAATTAGGGTCTAATTTTTGATGAGGCACTCGCATCCGCTGAATTTTTCCATCCAATTCATTTTCCTGCGTTGCCGCACAGATCTTTTTGAAGCGAGCTTTTTCGTCAACCGCTATATCTTAGTAAACATAGCGGCGCAAAAAACTACGCTCCAGCGTTACTGAATTAACAAAAACAATGCTTGAACGATGCTTAGATTATTTAACGTCAAGCGGGGTGCTGAAAATTGACTAAACGAAAACTTGAACTTGGGCAATCAATTGCTGAACGTCTTTCAGCTGCTTCAGGAATTAAATATTCACCAGCGTACGCATGGGTTTTTCTGGTAGCTTGCGCCTCCACACCTGAGGGTAAGAATTGTATTACTGCGACGCCAAGAATGTCTTCGGAAAGATGGGATTGCCTAAAACATGCCAGAAAAGAGTCAGAGAAAAGAGAACAAAATGAAGTGATTGTTTCAAGAATTAATAAATTAAAAGAGCGTTGCGCCGCTTATGGATATCTGTCGTCGAGTGAAGAATTTTCAAAATGCTTAGAACGGCTTGATACTGAAGCAATCAACCAACAAAATGCCCCAGCCAAACCTACAGCAATTCAATGCTATCGGGACGGCAATTCGACTATTTGCTATGGTCAAAACTACTACAGAACTTGCGTCCACGACGGCGGAAGTAATTCGCTTATGTGCTACTAGATAAACGGAGCGTGGCCTCATCAGAGGAGTTCTCCAAAAACTGACATTTATCTGCCAGCGCAATGGGTTTCCACGTTGTTAAGCGTTTCGATTTAATCCAACCACACTGAACTGCCACCGTTAGCTTGCTAGATTTGACTTAAACTGGTGACATTGCCTTGACTGGAATTTCGTTGCGAAACTTTGTTTTTCTCTTCGGCACCTGGCCTCTTTGAAAATTTCTTAGTGATAGCGTCGAATCTTCTTCCAAGTGCCATCAATTTTTTTACATCATCGGTTTGTACACTGCCAGTTCGCCAGATTGATTCGTGAATTACCTTATTTCGAAGCCTTGCCAATTCCAAAAATTCATCGAGCAATTCCACCGGTAGTATACTTTCAGCGTGAAGCAATCTTGCTATCCGAGAGATACTCTGATTAATTTTTTTCGGTTTTGGTATCTCGTCATTTTGCGTCCAATAATGTAATACGTAAATCGCTCGCAACCGGTCCTCAACAATCGAAAATGCGATGACATAAGCTGCGAAAAAATCTCCGGTTTTCAGATACTGATTTAAATTTGAGTAAGCGGCGGCAAAGGCTAATCTTTTCTGTTCTTGGTTAGCCTGTAGTCGCGGGCTGTCAGCTGTGCTTGTAGCGTCGTGATTCATTTATGTAGCCTGTCTGCGACCATAATTTTATCTACTGATGTTATCTGCCACTTCACCTGTATACCTTCGTACCAGCTGATACTTGTTCTCTATCTTTAAATGTGTCCATTCCGTCTCAGGTTTTAATCCATACCAGTTACACTTTACTTGAACTTGTAAACACCCTTTTTCGTAGGTGAATGGGTTAGGTACGTCAGCTACTTCAAACCAGCCGGATACCGTTGCCAGCCTTACAGATGCCTGCTCCACTCTTATTGCCAACACATCTGTAGCGTTTCGTAATCTGCTGACCGAAGCCTTAGCGTCGGTATTTGGTACGCTGTCCCAAGTTAGGTCACTCATTATCACTCCCGCTATCTACTTAATTTCAGTCAATCGTACCTAAAAAAATACCCACCGCAAAGGGTGGGTACAGAAACGTCGTTTGAAACGACAGTGTTTTATGCTGCTAACTGCGTGGCGCAAGTTAATCGCTTTACTCTCACCACAATATCAATAATCGCATCAGTTATCTTTCTGGCACTGCCGTCACAAGGTTCAATGACTGCCACAAGCTGCGCATCCGATATGCCGCCAATATCAGCGTGAGCCAGTATTCGTCTGGCCAGCGGCAGCCAATTCTCAGCAGGCGCAGCATTGAAGGCAACACAGTGACAGCGGTCTTTTACTCCAGCTTCAATTTGGCTAAAGTTGTTAGTGGTCAGTATCCATACTGTGCGCGGATAATTCATTGCGCTCTTCAGTATTGCCATAGCATCTTTGTTCAGCCTATCCACTTCATCCAGCACAAAGTAGTGATTTGTTGCGAAAGGCATTAGTGTTGCCTGCTGTGCCAACTTGCCAATCATCATTAAACCATTGTTGCCTGCCTCTACTCGCACGTAGGTCTCATTAGCCGCACTTCCACTTCGCGCTTGCTCCATCGCGTCAGGTAGTATTTTTGCTAATGCGCTTTTGCCGGTACCGGGCACGCCATAAAGCAATATGCCGCATTTACCTTCAGCGATTGGAAAAGGTCTATTTTGATAAATCAAGTCTTTTATAAACCACTTTGTTTTATCGTCTGCGTAGACAATGTCGTCAACAGCTTTCGGTGTAAATTGTTCTTCAAATTTTTCAAACATAAGTATCTCCAAAAAAGGATAAAAAAAGGGTGAGCAGACAGCCCACCCTTGTAAGTCAATTAAGCAGCCAGTTGTGCTGTAGCTGTAGCAGCACTAATTGCCTGCTCTTTTGCTGCGTCATTAGCTGCTGCCTGCTCAGCTTGCTTATCAGCTTTAACAGCAGCACCAGCCGTGTAAAGAGCTGCTAATGCTGCGTTCACAACTCCACTACTGCGCAAAAGCTCCTTAACCGCAAAGCTGCCATCTGCTTGCTGTTCTGCTAGTAATACACACGCATTACCTACAAACCCAGCGTCAGCTAGAGCCTCAAGCTGTGCTGTTTTCACTACCGCCAAGCTCTTTCGCTTGACTAGCTCAGCGTTACCAAAAGCAACCCGTGCTTTTTGTCCCACAAACGTTGCGCTTTGCGTCAGACGTATTTCTTGTACGCCACCGTTTTCTTCAATCCAATCAGCAAGCTGTAAAGGAAATACGTTCTGCCGTTGTGCCTCACGTAGTACCAATGAGTAAGTACTCAAGCGTCGACGGTCAATGTCACCAAACACTGCTCGCACTACTCGCGTCATCAAAGGTGAGTCTTTTTTGTAACGATAATTACGTTCAGCGTAGAAAGTTTCCAGTACTTTCGCACGTTCTCTTGCTTCACCAATCTCCATCGCACCGCCAAATGCCAAGCATTCAGCTAAAATCCCATACAGCTGCTTATTGCTTGTCTTGTAAGCGCCTTCTTCCCACTGCTTGCGCTCTCCTTCCATTCTCGCAAGCACATCTTTACTGCGCTGCTTGTTTGTCATTACTGCTTTGTTGTTTGTAATAACATTACTTTGTACTGCTGTTTCGATTACTTGTGTCATATAAATCTCCAAAAAAAATTAAAACGATTAAAAAACATTAAAAAGCTAATTACTGCCAGCGTTCACCAACGCTATAAGTGCCCAAAGCACTATCGTCTACAGCCTTGTTGGTCGACTCAACTTGTCTGTTCAACGTGGTAAGAGCATAATTCTTTAAGGCTGTTACAACTGTATTTGATCAATTTCACGCATTTAGATGGTTAAGACTATGAAAGTCCATTTCCTCGCACCCCATCCGTTATTTGGTCGTGTTAACAATCGGTTAAGCCTCGGGCACCAGACACGCAGCCCTTACTACTGGTGGTGGGCATATTTGCGACGCAATGAGGACTATCTGGCGTGCTGTCGACGAGGCGGTAAAGGCAAGCTGGCTGGCTTGTACGCAGATTTTGGTGACGTTTTAAACGACAACTTTCACGCTTGGTGGACGACGGACAAGCGGGGAGCGACTCTGTTTGGCGAGAAGGCTCTACCCCTAAACTTAAAAGAATTGAAAGAAGCTGCTGAATGGGACGCTGAGTGGAGTAGCGACAGCGTTATGGTCATTGCCGTACCCTTAAATCTCAGTAAACGACATTTGGAGAGCAAGTTCAAACAGCTGTTGAAAGCTCGGCACAATGGACAGCGTGGGAGAAAGAAGGCTAGCGAAGGCTATGTGAGCACAGCCAAGTACCGTCTACACCGTCCCGTCAGTACACCTACGCTGGAAATTCAGCTGGCAGTCTATGATGCGGTGATGGCTAAGAGGCGTGGCGAGTCATTCAAAACATTAGCTGAGATTGGTGCTGATATGAAGTTAGTGAGAACGGCGATGCCACGAGCTGGTGACCATCCACACGATGCTGCTCAAAAGCGGAACATAATGTCAGCCACAGTCAGTCGTCATTTCCGAGCAGCTGAGCGAATGATTTCTAATGTTGCGAAGGGGGAGTTTCCCAACAGCAGATAATCTTCGTTTAAACCGACGTGCTCAAATCAACTCCACTGCTCTACGTTTCAAATCGTCATTCACATCAATGTACTGCTGCGTAGTTGCTATTGACCTATGCCCAGCCAAACTAGCCAGAAGACGAACGCTGACGCCTTTGTTAGCCAACGTAGTAATGAATGTCCTGCGTCCGCTGTGACTACTGGCACCTGCTACACCTGCTTGTCGATATAGATAATGAAAATGCTGAGCAAGTGTGTTTCGGCTAAATGCTTTGCGTATGCTCTGCTGGGTACTGAACAGCGGCTGGTCGCCATAAATCCATTGTTTGCCATTGACGTACTTGGCTAGTTCCTCACGCATACGCTGATTGATGTACACGGTACGAGCGTGACGATATTTCACACGTTCTGCTGCCAAGTAAATCTCATCTTTAATCTCACCTGCTTCTGACCGAACGTCGCTGATAATCAGTGCCGCCACTTCGCCCACACGCATACCTGTCCAAACTGTGAATAACAGCATCACTCGATTCCTTGCTGCGTGTGGTCGTGTGCTGATGTAATCAAGTACGCGAGCAAGTTCTTGCGCGGTCAATGTTTTCGCTTGTGACATAGTTTTCTCCAATTAATTTGTACGGATTTAGTGTGCTTTCTTTGGCTGTGGATGGGCAACCGAAAAAGGCTGCTGTTTGTACTGACCGCTGAAATTACTAAATTCAATGGGTTATGTGGTGAACTAAAGCTTTTTATTGTTTGCTTTGGTTTTGTATTTATCGCAATGAATTGTGAAAGTCGCACTCTTTGAGTGCGTGAATAGCAAATCTACAAACGATATTGAAATTGAACTGCTGAATTTTTAATTGCGCGGACAAGTGACGCTATTGCTCAGGTGTGCGCCGTTTGCCAGCCAGTTGTTCACAAAAACTGTGGATAACTGGATTTGACTAAAATTAAGCCCGACAAGCTGTTTTCGCTGCTTGGGCTGGCTTGACTAGCTGGGCTGGGCTGATTTGCGCTTGTAGGGCTGATTTAGCGGGTTTTGTGCGTGGTGCTTGTGCTGTGCTCGAAATGGGTCCTGTGCCCTAAAATTTTTGCGCTGCGGATTTTTTTACATTAACTACTTTTTTCGGTACCTGGTGATTTTTTACCTATGCTGAGATTACAGGACATATTTGATGAAGACCAAGTACGCTCAGATTATGTGAGTAGGGTCAAGCAGTACGGCGAAAAGCACTGTGACCACTTCGAATGGGTCATCGCCACTGTAGACAATCAAACTCGTGAAGGTATCCGTTATTATTTTGGTCAAAGCTACGTTGATTGGTACATCCCGAGTGACGATAAAAGCATTGAGGCATTTGTAGTAGGCAGTAATCTCAAGCAAAGCATACTGAAATATCTCGTCAAGCAAAATTCCTGAGTAATCAGTTCAACGCCGAACTGCGTTCGTTGGTATCTGCGTAATACTCTGTTCGCTCACGCTCACCTCGTATCACTTGACACAGACAGCTAGATTTAATCAATTTGATTGATACTTGCGCAATAAATGACTGTGACAGAGCACTAACACCAGCAAGTAGATAGCGAACTAAAGTTCGCTTGTGCTATCGCAAATCACTATCGCTGCTCGCTCAGTGATTTGCTCAGCACATTTTTTATGAAATAATTAACAGCAACTATTGCTTTTGATGCTGTTGGGTTGATTTAGATTGAAACGAGCGCACGACGGCTATGTGGCTTGATTAAAAAAGCCAACATAATCGTCGTATGGTGCGGTTTGATTTGAGTATCACTTCGCGACATAACCGTAATAGAGCTTGTGGAGACTGATGGATTAAAACTCCCAGTTGCGCAAACAACTGCTCTGCGGCATCACCTAGTGTTCACACGCTATTACGGCAACGTGCGTAGGGCGGGGTCATTAGCCGTCATATTACAACCCGCGTTTTCTTCCCTTTGTAAGCAGTGGATTATCTGCGTTCCATTTGCCTGTAATTTATTGCGTTTTTCGATGAGCCTTGAATAGTTTTCGATTGATTTTTGCCGAGATGTTAAGAACTTTGAATGCTGCCTCAGTTGTTATAGTTTTTCGCTTTTTTTCGTTAAAGAATTTTCGATGAAAGGCTACTAATGTGCTCCGCTGCGTTTCATTTAACAAGTGTGGATGATGCTTAAGTATTTGATGTGCCTGTCGTTGTGCCTGAAGTATCTTGCCTTCTGTTTGTCCAAAAGCTTTGAGCGTGAACCCTTGGTCGCGTATCCAGCTATCAGCAGCCCAAGTGTCAGCGGTCTGCTTGCGGTTAATTTGATATTGGCTGTCGGTGAGTTTTTTATCAGTTCTTTTCATACATCTATTTAGCAGAACCAAACAAAACCCAGCTAAAAACTGGTGATTTTTAGGTGATTTTGGCGAGATTGCTTGAACGACCTGATTTAGGTTGCTCTTTCAAACTGACCGACGTTAGTGTTGCTCTGTACTGTTAACAACAAGGAGCAAACACTATGAGCGCACTTCAATCACTCAAGCTGGTCAATCAGCGTCGTCCCAACGCACTGCCGCCTGTACTACATCGTCGTCGCAAGCTGGACACAAAACTGTGGGAGCAAATCCAGCTGGCACAAGCGCAGGCTGAAGGCAACACATTCGCAGTCAAGCGATTTAAAACTGTGCGTGACGTAGACGGTGCGAGTAGAAGCATTGAAGTTCACAAGCGAGTACGCCCTTGGTGGTTTGTGGCTGACAATGGAAAAGTTTGCCTGAACGTCAGATATGGCAATCGGGTACTGGAACTGGCTAAGGGTAAGAGTGCTATTGAGGTTGCTACACCAGCTGAACTTATCAACACGCTGGAGCTAATTCGCAAAGCAGTGTCGGATGGTGAATTGGACGCACAGATTGACGGTGCTAGTGGTGCTGTCAAAGCTGGCTTCAAAAAGTAAGCTATGAGCTTATCTACATATCAAGCCACTGTGCGTGTCACTTCCAGTATTGGCGGCACCCTGGTAGTGACCACGCAGGTACAGGCTGAGAATGAGATAGCTGCTCGCTGGCTATTGGAAGCGCAGTACGGTCAAGGCAATGTTCTACATCTTCCTCAGCGTGTTAGCTGATTTTATTTGGTAAATATACGTGAGGGAGATAGCGATGCGTATAGATGAGATAGCCAGTGCTGAAGACCAGATAGCACTGTTCAAGCTGATTACTGATAAGGTTTGGCAAGCACTAGGTGACCAGCAACGTGCGGAGGCGGAGACCAAAGCCGCACAACCGTTGAAGGCAAAGTTGGCCAAAAAAAATAATACAGGTATGGCTGGTACAAAACGTGTCGCATTCTCCAAACCTAATAACACTCAGCAGCAAAATCCCATCTTCATACCAGCGCAAAATCCGATTCGCCCACGAGAATTTAATCAGGGAAAGATTCCCGCACCAGCAGCGACGAAAATAATGAGTAGGGAAAACCCCGCAATCGGCTCAAAAACACACGAAACCGACGACTTTCGAAGCATCAATAAATCGACCACTTGAAATAACGAGAGGCATAGCAATAATTAATCTGAGAGAAAAATTATTCGAAGAAAATTTTATAGCGGTACTTGTATATTCTTTCTTCAGACCAATAATGCCAATGTAATTCTCCATCAGTCATAGAAATGGACTCTGAATCGCTTATTGTTTCGCATTGCCAATTTTCATTATCGTAGAATTTACAGGGCAAAAAATAATCTGAAATGTATGGTCGAGTTACACCGTCTGAAGTATACGAATTTAGAAGAGTGAGAATATTTTTGCTACTCAGTTTCCACCTCAGAGTAAATCGTTCATTCTCGCTTCTATTCCAATAGTACTCTTTTTCTATTTTTATACAGCCAGTTTGTGTAACTATAAGTAGGATAAGAATTGGCAGTTTCCAATTTATTTTTAAGGGGCACATAGCAATTTATATTTGCGGGAAAGGCTATTGAAAGGGCTCTCGCTCCAGTATTCCACAGCTTAGTAACACACGTATAGTTGAAATGACCGTCAAAATTTTTTACGCTCATCGAGTAAAATACGCAACGCTTGTGCGAAAAGTTGTCTGGCCGACACAACCTTTTGAAACACGGTTTCTCTTTAGGTTGTTGTCAGAGTTGAAAATCCTTGTGTCGGTGGTTCGATTCCGCCCCGGGCCACCATTTCGACCCGGTCCCCATTAACGGGGGAAGGGTACTCTTCAAACACGATTGATCACGCCACCCCATCCACATTGTGGCGATTACGCGCAACCGGCAATTCTCGGAGTCCCTGAACCCAAACGCACGGCAGGACATCATTTCCAATTGAGTGTGGAAGCCTTCGGTGATGCCATTCGAGTTTGCACAAAAACCACCTTCGGGTAGTTTTTGCGTTTTTTCCTTGCGATCTCGCGTACACTTGCCTAAACTTGTACAATTAACTGTACATATTCGCGAGGCTCCCTATGCGAGTTATTAACTTTTCCGATGCAAGAAATCAACTCAAGCAAGTCATCGACCAAGTCGTAGAAGATGCCGACATCACCGTCATCGCACGTCGTGATGCACAAGACGCTGTGGTGATGTCGCTGGATACTTTCAACAGTCTGATGGAGACACTTCATCTGATGAAGAGCCCGGCGAATGTTCGTCGACTTGAGAAATCAATCACGCAATTCCGAAAAGGGCAGACCAAAGCTCGCGAGCTGACTGGTGAGAAGTAGGCTGACCTGGACTGCGGTCGCATGGGAAGACTACGTCTACTGGCAGAGTCAGGACAAGAAGACCCTGAAGCGAATCAACTCGCTGGTAAAAGAAGTCATGCGTGATCCGGAAAATGGCATCGGCAAACCTGAGCCGTTGCGGGAGAACCTGGCGGGCTTTTGGTCCCGGCGCATTGATGACACACATCGACTGGTCTATGCAACTGAGAAAGACCAGATCGTGATAATCGCATGTCGCTACCATTATGAATAACTTGAGCGCCACCACCAGCCAGAAAATAGACTTAATGCGCGACGAATACGATTTTGTTAGAGCACGCAATAACCCTTATTGCGATCAGCATAAAGAAATTTGTTTTGACCTTGAGATCTGGCAAGTCAAGGAAATTAAGCAAGCCTTGATCGAAGCTGATGATGGCGAATTCGAGACCAATGAAGACCTTGCAAAACCCGCAAAAAAATACAATTGCTAGCTCCCTGATTGGCACCTCATCCGATCTGAAGAATCCAATGGCGTTGATATTAATTTTCTGATCGCGCATACTCAGCCCGGTTCGACTCCGCCCCGGCAATTACAAAACGATATGGAGGGTTCGATGGGCACCGATCTCACCGCGCATGCCGATGCGCTGCAAGCTATCCTCACCAACAAGGGTCTGCTGCAAACGAGCGACCTGGAAGACTTCCGCCACAAGGTCATCGAAGAATGGCTTCCCCGAAATGGCGCGCGGCTGTGCGCCCGCGCTTGGGTTGATCCGGCATTCAAAGCCGAGCTGCTCAAGGACGGACGTGCGGCAGCCGCCAGCATGGGCTTTCCTATGCCTGACCACCACCGTAGCCTGGTGGTTCTAGAGAATACTGCCGAGTTACAGAACGTCATCTGCTGCACCCTGTGTTCGTGCACGGCCTTCACTATCATTGGCATGGCCCCCGGGTGGTACAAGGATCTTGAGTACCGCGCCCGTGTGGTGCGCGAGGCCCGCAGCGTGCTTCGCGACATGGGTCTTGCATTGGCCGAATCGATCCGCATTCGCGTGTGGGACACCACCACCGACACCCGCTACATGGTGCTGCCCTATCGCCCGCCGCACACAGAGGGTTGGAGCCTGGAAGCCCTGCAGGCCTTGATTACCAAAGAATCGATGATCGGCGTGTCGCGGCTTGAGCTGCCTTACGCGGGAGGCTGAGCATGGATGGCTTCCACGATCTTGGCGGTCGTCAGGGGTTTGGTCCCGTGGTGCACGACGGCCACACTGAGCCATTTCACAGCGAGGCCGACATCCGCATCGCTGCGATGTGGGTACGGTTAATCCGTCACGGCATCTTCAACATGGACGAATACCGCCATGCGATCGAACGCATGGAGCCCCGCCACTATGTTGGCGCGTCCTACTACGAGCGTACGTTCACGGCCGTGGTCAGCCTGTGTGTGGAGCGCGGCGTGTTCAGCGCTGACGAATTGTCAGCTGCGGCCGGTTTTGCGGTGCAGCGCTCGCGCCCTAGCCGCGAAGGTCGAATTGGCGACA
>Ga0315901_10006929_pt1 | contig 13494 bp, 14 predicted proteins | sample LakEriMetagenome_10_FD_203761 | JGI IMG/M metagenome (GOLD analysis project Ga0315901, IMG submission 203761) | Freshwater fungal communities from buoy surface, Lake Erie, Ohio, United States - Buoy 2 MA116 | ecosystem: Environmental > Aquatic > Freshwater > Lake | place: USA: Lake Erie, Ohio... | reverse complement strand
TGTGAGCGCTCGGTGAGATCCGCGTTCTGTGCTCACTGAAATCCGCGGTTGATGTCGGGGTCTTCTGGCCGGCGTTGACCATCCCACCCGGGGAGCGGGTGGTTCCTCCAACGTGTCGAGCGACCAAGCCACGACCGTTGGAGGAACCGCTCTCCATGATGAACCAGGAGACGTACGTGAAAGTGCATGAACTGCGAAAGCAGGGCTGGACGCTGGACGAGATCGCTGCTGAGACGGGGTTCCACCCGTCGACGATCTCCCAGCATTTGAAGGCCGACGGGCCACCGGCGAGCCGGCAGGTGCCGGACTCAGCGTTGGTGATGAACGCGTTCTGGAAGCAGCGGATCGCGATGTTGATCGACACCTACCCGCGGCTGTTGGGGGTGTCGGTGTTCAACAAGTTGCAGGCGGAGAAGTTCACCGGCGGCTACTCGACCGTGACCCGCGAGCTGCGCGAGATCCGCGGTCCCCGGTTCCGGGCGGCGGAGGTGGCGTCGATGCCGATCCACACCGACCCGGGCGAGGAAGCCCAGTTCGACTTCTGCAACCTCTCCGACTGGGCTCAGCGTTGGGGTTGGCCGACGCCGTTGTGGTGTTTCGGGATGATCTTGTGTTGGTCGCGATGGCGGATCTGGTGGTTCACCACCTCGGAGGACCGCCAGCACACCTTCGAAGGGATCGCCCGGTTCTTCGACGCAGCTGGCGGGATCCCGGCCGCGAACCGCACGGATCGGATGGGTGCGCTCGGCCGTTCGCAGGGGCAGCGGTTCGTGCTGCACCCGCCGACGGTCGGGTTCACGGCGCATCACGCCACGACGATCACCTCGTGCAAAGCCCGTGACGCGAAACGCAAGGGCAAGGTCGAGCGGCCGTTCCGTCAGCTGCAGGAGACCTTTCTCCCCGAGGTCGAGCTCGACGGGATCCCGGCCGATCTGGCCGAGCTGAACCGTCTCGCCGAACGTTGGCTCGATGAGCGGGTGCACGGCGTCAAGTCGAGGACCACGGGTGAGCGGCCGGCGGATCGGCTGGTCATCGAGCGGCCGTTCCTCACGCCGTTGCCGCGGGTGAGGTTCGACACCGACTACGTCGAGACCCGCCGGGTCCACAACATCGTGCCGTTCATCTCTGTTGACGGCGGCCGCTACGGACTCCCCGCGAACGTCCTCGGACAGCTCGTCGAGATCCGCCGACCCGTCGACTCCAGGGAGTTCACGGTCCGTCACGCCGGCCGAGTCATCGTGACTCACGTCCTGCGCGAGAACCCGGGGCCGGAGATCATCTGGCTGCCCGAGCACCGGGCCCAGATCGAGACCGCTGCGATGGCCGGCCGCCCGAAACACGACGGCCGCCACCTCCATCTCGTTGCACCTGCAACAGAGCCCACCACCCAGCAGTTGGAGCTCGGCGACGGCGACTACGACGTCGACACCCCCGACCTCGCCCAGCGCTACGGCATCGACATCAACGTCGAACTCGACGTCGATCTCGACGGGAAGCTGGAGGATCTCGCATGAGCGCCGGCTTCTACGAACAGATCAAGGCCGACCTCGGCTACCTCCACCTCGACGCCGCCGCAGCCTCGTTCGCGCTCCTCGCCGAAGAAGCCAGAGTGAACGAGTGGTCACATGTCGAGTTCCTCGCCCGGCTCGTCGCCGAGCAAGCCACCGCCGACCGCAACCGCAGGTTGGCCGCCCGACTGCGTTACGCCCGGTTCCCCTACCGGCGCACGCTCGCCGACTTCGACTTCGAGTTCCAACCGTCCGTCGATCGCAAGCTCGTCGAGGACCTCGCCACCCTCCGCTTCATCGAAGAGAACCGACCGATCCTGTTCCTCGGCCAACCCGGCTGCGGCAAGACCCACCTCGCTGTCGCGCTCGCGACCGTCGCGGTCGAGGCCGGCTACCGCGGCTACTTCACCACCGCCGACACCATGTGCAAACAACTCATCCGCGCCCAACACGACGGCACCCTCGCGACGAAGTTGAAGACCTACACCGCCCCGACCGTGATGGTCATCGACGACGTCGGTCTCCTGCCGATCGGCGGCACCGAAGGCGCAGCGATGTTCTTCCACGTCGTCAACACCCGCTACGAGAAAGGCCACCCAACGTTCGTCACCACCAACCGCGGGCTGCCCGCGTGGGGCCAGATCTTCGGTGACGCCGTCGTCGCCGCTGCGATCTTGGACCGGCTCATGCACAAAGCCATCGTGTTCAACATCCGAGGCCCCTCATGGCGCCTCCGCGAGCACAACGGCCTCGAGATCGCCACCACCAACCCCGACCGATAACCTCGCCCCGCCGACCAGACACCCCGAGCATCAACCGCGGGTTTTGGTGAGCGCCGAACGCGCCTTCTCCTGAGCGCTCACAGCATTCCCCCCTGCAGCGTCTCATTGAGTTCGATCAGGACCTCTCGGGCCGCCACAGCGTCACGAATACGGCCGCGGCGCCAGCTTGAATCCGCTTCGAATCGCGCCGCCTGCTCCATCTCTTGCCCAGCGCGCTTTGCGCCAATTCCGCCGTCGTCACCACCGCGCGATCCGAGCAACCGCAATTCGAGCTCTTCGTCTGGACTCGGTCCGGCCAAGACGCTGCGAATCAGCTGGAGCTCTGCGTCCGCGAATAGCTCATCGAATGCATCAGGGCCCTGCGGGAACTCTGCGCGAGCGCTCGCCGTGACGTCGTTGCCGGCGTCGTCGAAAACCCTGAAGCCCCCAACCATTCCGAAGGCGCGCGCGACGCCCCAGTCGAGATAGTCCATCGAGTTGATGGGCCGAGAACTGGGGCCCACCAGCTCATCGAGCGCGGCTTCGATCTCATGCGTCGCAATGACGCTGCGAGACGTGACGACGGAGTAGCCCGAGACCATCTCGATGACGTCGCGAAGATCTCGACGCTGTCGGAACTGCTTGATCTTGGACACCTCAAAGAAGGTGGAGTCGGAGATCGGGAAGACGGCACCGCCGGCGCTCCGCGCGTCGACAAGAACGTCCAGCGCTTGCCGGAAGCGCTCACCGTCTCGATGCCCACAGTTGGCCTTGGCGAGCGACACCCAATGGTTCAGATCGAGGTACACAAGCCTCGGCGGCCGAGTTGGTACCCGCAGGGTCGATGCCCAGCGGTAGGGAACCTCCGAACGAGCACGACCTTCCTGCACGAGTTCGATCCTCGCACGACGGTGTCACGGCATGGCGGCTACTTCGGAGCGCGACACTGCCCGGCCCATCGGACCGGGCAGCGCCGTGTGCGCTTCACATCTCGATGTCAGCGAGTGTGACGGTTCACAACACCTGGAGCCGCACGCCCGTGGCCACCCGCGGCCACATCGAGGCGAGGTTGTGCAGGACGGCGAGATCTGCCGGAGCCACCTTGATGCAGCCAAGGCTCCGGTAGTCGTCTGCGTCGCCCCACAGGGCCGAGGAGTCCCCACTCGACTTCGTCTGGCCGATGAACGACAGCACGGACCCGTTGGGCAACGTCACCGGCGGGGGCACCTGGCCGACAACGTAGGCCTTGGTGAAGTCGCCTGTCGCGGGCATCTCGGAATGCAGGTACAGCGCGGTGCGGGTCACGAAACTGCCCCTCGTGTTCTTGCCGTTCGACTGGGCTGCACCGGTGGTCATGCTGACTGCCGTTCCGTTGGCCTTCTCGAACATGGTCAGCGGGGCCCGCCAGCCCTTGATTTCTGTACCAGCTTCGTCGAAGGCACCGATCCGGTACTGGCCGTAGGGAATCGGATCGACCTTCGCCACCCAGTCGGTCCTCGCCCTTCCATTAGGTGCGCTGGCACCGCTGCCAGCCTTCATGCCCAGGGCACACGCCGTGGCCGGCCCCGTGCGGATGAAGACCTGGAGTTGTTCCTTCTCGCGATAGAACAAGATCCAGGCCGCCTCTCCCGCCCGGCCGCTCGTCGCAGCCGTCCGCACGGTGCCGCTCGGGCAGACTGGCCACGCCGACGCCGAGTTTGGCGCCGCCGCGACGATCCCCGCTGCGGCGGACGTCACCGCGATGAGCAACGCTCTAGTCCGACGAATCTTCATTGAATACCCCCATTTGGTGCGCTGTTCGACGGGTGCCGAACGGCCTCCAGCGTCGACCAACCGGTGGTGCGCGGTCACGCGAGACAACAAATTCGCGGAATCGCGTGACATTGGCGCGGACGTCGCGGAAGATACACGGTTAGCGCCGAAACCAACTCGTGCCTGGCGCCCTTAGGAAGTCATCTCAGCTGATGAAGTGGAACGCCAAAGTCTTGTAGGGACGCGACCTCAGGGCGATAGGGCCCTGTTCGCCCTTGTCGACCACAGTGTCCAGAACGTCCGAGAAGTCAGCCGTGAGGCCGAGCGCGGCCTTCGCACTGTCAGACAGGTACGTCGTCTCCGAGACGCCTGCGAACTCCTCGCGAAGGATCGAGCAGTATCTCGATTCGGTACCGTCGCTGCGGAAGAGCAACGAGCCGCACACGACAACACGCTGTCGGCGCGCTTCAGGAAAGGCCAGAACGGTACTCGCCAGGCTCTTGGCCGACGTTGCGATCAATTCCCGGGCGAGAGCCGACGAGTCTGACTGCCCATCAGCCTCCTTATCGATCTCACTCGCCATCTCTGCGACCTCCTTAACGTAGGTGCCGGCAGCAAGTGATCGGAACCACGATGGAAGCTCGTCGACGTCTGTCCGCCCGGAAAGCTGAAGTCCCAGGACAAGCGCGGGATCCCTTGCAATGTTGCGCTCGAACGCGGCGCCCGACATACGGGCTGCGTCGAGCGCAACCTGGATCGATCGGAGTGCTCGACGCGCAACGTCGAAGGCCGAGCCGGTGAAGTCGGAGGCGACCCACTCGGTCCCACCCTGACGGATCCACCGGCCGCTCACGTTCCGTCCGAGCACAACACTTCCCTGGCCGGCGATGGCGACGAGCAAGTCGTCGGGAAGGCATCCATCCTCGCGAAAGGAGAGGAGCAGGGTCGTCGCGTCGTTGGCGAGAAGCACGGTCGACGGCTGTCCACTCGCTTCGATCGCTCGACGTAGACACCGTTCAAACCGAGCAGCCGACGATGAGTTGTAGAGCGCTGCGCCGATCGCAGCCTTCACGCTGGCGTTCTCGTGGCCAAAGGTCAGCAAGTGACGAAACGCCTCCGTGAGCTCCTCCTCGTTCGTGATGGACGGAATCGACCTGGACAGCAAGACCTGCGCCGGTGCGGTCTTCTCCGGCCCGAGCGCGATGGTTGATGCCGAACCGCTCGCATCGACTCCGATGTGAATCGAGTTCTGCTCCGTCTGAAACCACTGCCAGACCCAGTCGGCAGGCGCTCTCAGCTTGAGCTGTGTCGGGTCCAGGTTCAGTCCGTCGACCGAAAAGAACCGCCTGACCATCTTGTTCCGCTTCGCCACGTCGGACTCGATCTCGACCCACCGGGTCAACAGGGCGTGGCACACGAACAGCACCTCGAGCAGGGACCCGTCCGATGGGATCGACGTATCCCACTTGGCGGCCCTCTGAGCGAGGACTGCGTGCTCACGGCGAAGCAACACGCTGAGCGTTTCGCTGTTGTCTCCAGGGAGCTTCGCATCGAGCAACCGGCGAACGGCCCCGAGAACCTTGTGCTTCGCCGCGTCGGGGTCGCGTGTCGTAGCCACGGCTCTGATTCTCGCGCGGCGCCGTGGACAGCGCAAAGGAGGACGCCGACCGAATGTCGGCGAGCCGCCGGGGTGTCGCTTGCGTACCCGAACCTTGGTCAGTCACGCGGCGTACAGCGGAGCCCTCCCACGCTCGTACTGGGAGTGACCGCGCCCGACTTTGCCCGCTGTGCGTAGCCCACTCCTCTTCGGGATCGGGCTTACGGGTGGACGACCTCCAACCTGAGCGTTCAGCCGACGAAGACCTTGTTCGCCGCCGTTCGGCAGGTAGCAGTGATCATTCGAGAGACGGGATCGAAAGACAAACGGTCAACGTTCGTCGAGGGCGAGTCGACAGCCGACCGAAGCGAAATCGCGCTCGCTAGTCGCAGGTCAGTCGCGGTTGAACCCAACCAACCGTTCGACTGCGACTGCCACCTGGCTTCCTCGTGCTCGGCTCGGGCCGACTCGCCCGCCGGCAACCATGTCGCCAGCCGCTACGACGGAGTTCGGGTCGATGTACGCCGCAGCGCCGATGGTGGCGCCAGCGCCTGTGGTGGTGGTTGCTCCGATGTCGGAGCCGGCGCCGATGACTGCACCATCGCCGATGTGGTTACCATTGCGAACGACGGCGTTCGGACCGACGAAAGCACCGGGCCCGACCAAGCTGTGATCACCGACTTGTGCACTCCGGCCGACGTGTGCATGCGGGCCGACGTGGGTGTGCGAGCCGATCAGAGCGCCGGCCTCGATACGCGCTGTCGGGTCGACCGTGGTGGTCGGGTGCAGCCGCGCTGTTGCGTGCACACCGGGGTTGTGAACACGTTCGGTCGTACCAGAGACGACGGAGATGCCGTCTCGACTCTCGGGGCTCAGCTGCCAGGCGTCGCCGACGTGTTCCACGATGTCGCCATTTGCGAGGAGCAGGCGGTCGTCACTGACGTCGTCCTCGCTCACGAGTTCGGTGCCGAGGACCGCTGCTTCCTCCCAGCTGGGTTTGTCGGTCATGCGAGTGAGTTCGTCGATGAGGTGCTGGGTGCCGGAGTGCATGTCGTGTTCCTTCGGTACGTATCGGTGAGGTCGTGGCCATCGGGCAGTCGGAGGGTGCGCACGGTCGTGCGTCCGTCGAGTTGGTCCGTGAGACGTCGTCGTGCGGCGCGACCGGCTGGGTCGTTGTCGAATGCCAGGACCACGCCATCGACGCCGGCGAGTGCAACGAGCTCATTCGCGATCGCTGGGTTCGCGCTTGCGGCACTCAAGAGCGCTACGCCTCGGAGGCCGGCGGTCGTCGCCGTCAGCGCGTCGGCGATGCCTTCCGTCACGACGAGCGGGCCCCCATCGATGCGGGTTCGCACGTGGGCCAGCAGAGGCTGGGCGCCATGGGCAGCGATCGGGTTTGTGTACTTGCCCCGTGCGCCCGGATCGAGGTGGCGGGTCTGGACGTAGACGGGTTCGCCGTGCCGGTCGAACGACGGGTAGGTGACACCTCCGCGCGTCGGGAGCCCTTCGGCGCGTGCGAGCGTGCGCGGTCCTGGGTCGAAGCCGACCAGGTTGTCGGCGAGCACCTCGTCGGTGAGGCCACGCCGGCGGAGCCAATCGCGTGCGCCGTCGCCAGCGGGCGTCCTCAGCAGGTCGGCACACCGGTTGAGGTAGTCCCGTGCGGCAACGGAGAAGCGCCGCTCGGACGGCGACGGACGTGGCGCCAGAGTTCGAGCGGCGGCAACCCGTGTGGCGCCGATCCGATGCTCGAGGCGCGTGACGGCTTCGCCGACGGAGCATCCGGACGCATCGATGACAGCATCGATGGCAGTGCCGCCATGTCCCCCGGACCAGCAGCGCCAGCGCTCGGTCCCGGAGCGGTCTCGAACGATGGTGACCGAGGGGTGCTCGTCGGCGTGGTCGCGGTGACAGCACCGCCACCGTGGCAGCCGTCCGGGTGTCGGTGGACCCACGAGCTCCGTCATGAGTTCGGCGAGGTCGGTTCGATCGAGCACGTCTCTGATCGTCACGGTCGTGCCTCGTGGTCGGTGAGGTAGTCCGGGTTGCTCCACCACGACCTCACCCTCGGTACAGCGCCCTGTGTGGGTGCAGCCACGGGCGGCTGCGGGCGATGGAGGTCGGGGGTGCATGGCGTGCGCCACAGTCGATCGATCCGACTGATCGCGCAGTCGAGCTCCCGGAGGAACCCGGCCGGTGCTACCGGATCGATGCCAGGCAGCCAGGCGGCTTGCCAGCACAACCACAACGCCATCAGTTCCTCGACGAGCGCCGAGTGGTGCGACCAGCACGGCGGGAACCGTGTCGATAGCCGGAACGTGGCGATCAACCAATCCGCCCAGGCGTACAGGTCGCTCCACCACACGCCGACGTCAGGGCCGAGCACCTCCGGCCGGCGTGGCGCCGTCGGCACCTGACCGTCGAACGGGCCGGGCGTGAGGAACGGGCGATGACGAGGCTCGCCGTAGGCGTAGACCTCGTCGAGGTCGTCGAACTGGCGGAGCCGTTCAAGCCCGTCCAGCTCCACCATCGGTCGGCGGGTGTCAGCGTCCACGACGACGTCCCAGACGTTGCTTGTTGCCGGCGACGCCAGGCGGTGTGCGGTCGTAGATGCGGGGCTGGCGGATCAGCACACCCTTCGCCGATCGAGCGATCAGCAGTGCCTCGCCACGCCGTTCGGAGTCGAGCTCGCGGATCTCGTCGGGGCGCATCACGGGCACCTGACGCCAGGACCACGACTGATCGCCGGGGTCGAGCAGGCCAAGGCGACCGGAACGCGATGCCTGGGCCACCACCTCGTCGCGTTGCCCGAGCAGCGTCGACAGGTCCTGCAAGTCCTGCGCATCGCTCAGCCCGCCGAGCACCAACTTGGCGTTGTTGAAGTCCAACAGGGCATCGCCCATCTCCTTGCCCCAGGCATGCCGGGCTGCTGCCATCGACTGCAACACCACGATCGTCTGGATGCCGGAGCCGCCGCCGGTGGACAGCAGCTGCTCCAGGCGCGGGATCGGCGCCACGTTCACCGCTTCGTCCAAGGCCAGCAGCAACGGGGGTCGCAAACGGCCGCCCTGTTCACGCGCCAGCTGCCGGGCGGCTTCCACGATCGCAGCCGTCAACGCCGTGCACACACCGGCCGCCTGGCGTTGATGCGACTCCGATCCGAGCATCCAGATCGTCCCCGCCTCCACCAAGAAGGTTCGAGGGTCGAACGACTCCGCCATCGGCACCTCGCACATCCGCCGGATCGCTGGCAACCGGAACGGCTCGATCGCCTGCAGGGCCTGGCCGGTCACGCCCGCCTTGAAGCGAGGGTCCTGCGCGATCGCCGCCTCCAACTGCGCGGCGACTGCGAGCAAGGTCGACTGCTCCAACACGTCATCGGGGTCATCGAGCAATCGGGCCACATCGCGTAGCGACTCCACCGGCGACACGTCCGTGTCCCGGTCGAGCCAACCGACCACATCGGCGATCGTGCCGTCTTGCCGGGCAGCCGCCATCAGGTACCCGGCAAGCAACGCATGGCCGGCGGTGCGCCAGAACTCGTCGTTCGCCCCGCCCTTCGGAAGCGCCGAGAACAAAGCCTCGGCGCGGAGGCGGGCCGTCACCATGTCCTCACATCCGGCCAGTGGTGACCAACGAACCTCGAGCACACCGGGCGGCAGCGGACGATCCGTTCGCATCGGCTCGCACACCCACATCGGCGTACCGGCCAGGGCCCTCCACGGGTGGGTCCACGACATGATGTCGTCCCGCACGCCCGTGGCGACCACAGGGCCGTGATGATCGACGACTGCCGGCGCCACCGTCCCCGACGTCTTGCCGCTCCGGGGCGGGGCGAGCACCAACACCGTCGACTCCTTCGGCACCCACACCGCCCGCCCGGAGTACCGGTCCTGCCCGAGCAGGACGCCAGAGCGCTTCGGGTCGGCGTGCCGTTCGCCGAGGATCACCGGCGACCGGTCGACGATCGCCTTCGCCGAGAACCGCTCGAGATCTCGCCCCGACGCCAGACCTCGAGCCGTCGCAACTCGACGACGAGCAAGCCGAAGCCCGGCCACTGCCGCTCCGATCCCGGCGACGAACAGCATGGTCACCGTAGTCGCGCCGAAACCGGCGCCCGCCATCCCAGAGCCGGTGATGCGTTCAGGGCGGAACAGGTTGCGGTACGAGTCAACCAACGTTCCGAGGTGTTGACCGGCATCCCACCCCGTCGACGACCACAGATGCGCTGATGCGGTCGGTGCAGCCCACATCGCGAACGCGATGCCGGCGAGGGCGAACCAGCGGCCGAAGCCGCCGATCGGTGAGCTCGCAGCCCGCCCGGCGCTCATGGCTCGAGCCGCCCCTCGCCGCTGAAGACCACCGAGCCATCACCCAACACCCAGCTCTGGCCGGGAGCGCCGGAGAACAACACCGAGTTGTCGCCGGGCATCGCACGCCACCCTTCGAGCGCGTCCCTCTGCAGCGAGTCGGCCACGGCGTCGACCGGCGCCCGCTCGAAGCCGATGACCACGCGGGTGGTCAACGTGGTCAACGAGCCGACCGACGCCGGACGGGCGAACACCACCGACACCTCCTGTAGATGCCCACCCACGGTGCTCGCTACAGCGACCGCTGAGGGCTCGGCGATCACAGGTTCCTCCGTGGTGAACGCGCCCTCCCGAGCGACAGCGACGGCGTACATGCCGAGCTCGTTCGGATAGGAGCAGCCGTACACCCGCCACGTCGGCGACGGCACGTCAGATGCGGTGTATATGCGGGTGGTGCATCGTGCGCCCTGCACCTCCGACACCTCGTCGGTTCGAGTCCAATCGTCGACACCCGCCGCCACGGCGACTCGATCGAGCAGACCGTCCAGCCCGGCCATCGCGTCGTCGCGCAGCAGCCACTGGAGTTCGTCCGACCGCTGCCAACCACCGGCGACAGCGACAGCCTCTGCCCGAGCACTCACCAGGGCGACACCATCACCGGCGATGCGCGGCAGGCCGAAGGTCTCGAACCGGGCATCCCACGACGCCGTGACCGCCAGCTCACCGCCGCTGCTCTCGTACGCAGCGACCACGTCGCGCGGCAACGCGCCGCCTGCCACCTCGACGACGATTCCTCCGTCGGCCTGCGGCCCAGCCGAGGCCACCACGTCGGGAGGTGCGTCCGTGGTGAGACCCGCCGGCGACCGATCGGGGGATGGCGGCCAGGGTGACACGATTGTTGGCAGCGAGGTGGAGGTGACGGCTGGAGAAGCAGCCTGGCGGTCACAGGCAGACAAGGTCATCAGCAGTGCGACGGCGCCGACAACGAGGTCACGCCGCATGGTGGCCACCCTCGAGCAAGCCGGGGCGCACCGAATTCGCCCACCGGCGTCCGCTCACCATCTCGCCACGCGACGCCCGCCCCCCGACGGTCATCACCTCCACCCAACGCTCCGCTCGCGCCGGCACCGTCAGATCGGCCGCGGCGCGTTCTGCGTCGATCCTCCCGACGAGATCCTCGAAGGGATCACCAGCTCCATCGGCGAACCTGCGAGACGCCAGACGGTGCTGACGCTGCTCACGGCGCGCCGACCGACGTACCGCCACAGATGCGGCGGCGAACAGCTCCGACTGGTCCGAGCGTCCGAGCACCAGCTGCTCCCACACCGCAGCCCGCATCTCCGCATCCACATCCGGCAAGAACCGCCACCGCCGTCGCAGCACCTGCTGCCAGCGCGACCCTTCCTCCCACACGACCTCGAACAACTGACCCGGCGATGTATCCATGACGCCGCATGGTCAACATCACCTGCCAGGCGGCTGCCCGGCAGCCGATGGCTCGTCGCACGCTGCGATCCGATCGACGCCCGGCACCCCCTCACAAGTCCCGACGGAACCAAGCTTCCTCACCGAACGGCCCGTGCGTGGTGAGTGATCGCGAAGCCGCACGACTCATAGATCCACGCGACGTCGGTCCAATCCGTTGAGGTCTCCAGCACCACCGCGGACCGGCGGTAGGTGGCAGTCTTCGCACCGCCGAGTGCAGAGGTACGGGTCAGGCCGCCAGGCCCGCGCTCCCCGTCAACTGGTAGCCATGGAGCGTATGACAGCCTTCCCTGCCTCCAAATCGGGTCGACACGTCATCGCGACGCTGGTGTTGCTGGCGCTCGTGGCGAACGGTGCGTCGGGGTGCGTCGAGTGCGAAGCGGACTGTGCTGTGCCCGAGGTACTCGTGGTCGCGCCGGACCCGGCAGATGTTGAGGTGCGCCTCTGCGCATACAGCAACTGCACCGCCTGGACGAGCGTGGGCTCGGGCGACGCTACACAGGGTCTGAAAGACAGGAGCGTGCTGATCGCAGTGCCCCGCGTCGATGGCCTACTGGAGGCACAGGCTCGCGATACGAGTGGCGTGGCAACTCAGATCAAACCGGTTCCGCAGAGCAGCGCCGACAGCGAGTGCGGCTGTCCTGCCCGAGGTCGAAGGGTGGTCCTCGATGGCAACTGAGGTTCGCGCCTCCGCTCGCCAGGAGCGCGTGGGCATCGTGCAGATGGGTTGATCTGTGTGCTCAGTTGCCTTGCGCTCGAGCGCCATCACTGGGCAATCTGCTCGGGGTGAAGTGGTCCGGAACCGTTGCTCGACTTGCGACGTCGAAGCCAGCATGAAGCTTCGTTTGGCGACCTTGTTCGTGGCCGGCCTTCTTTGCGGTTGCGGTGCGGCTACTACCTCTCAGCCGGATGAAGCTGGTTCATCGCAAGACGAAACAGCGCAGCCGGATGGACTTGCCCCGACCACCTCGCAACCGGCGGCCCCGTTGACGACCGTCGCACCAGAGTTGAGCAGCGAGCAGACGGAGATCGACATCGTCGCAGCCGCTTCCCTCGCACGATTGACAACGGACAACAGCTTCGGCGGGGCCTCTGTGTTCGACCGTGTCAACATCGTCGATCGATACGGAACTCCCACGCCAGATGGATTCCTGCAGTTCGGCCCCGACAGTTCTCTGATCGAACCTGAGGTGCGTGCCGCAGTCGAGCAAGCGCTCAAGCCGATGTCGGTGACGTGGGTCGGCAGTTCGTCTGAAGTCATTGGTACCGGGCAGGAGATTCCCAGCTATCAGGACGTCGGACCGGTCCTCACCCTCGGTACTCCGAGCGTTGATGGCGATCAGGCTGCGATGACGACCGGTCTGTGGTGCGGGGATCTGTGCGGAGCGGGCGGTACCCACAGACTCGAATGGACCGAGTCCGAGGGCTGGCTCATCACGGGCATGGAAGGTCCGCAATGGATCTCCTGAGTAGCCAGGTGTTATCTCGATAGCGCGGATCTGCCGATCGGGCGCATCCGTTGGCTTGCGGGAAGCGACCTCCCCGGGGGTCGGCGCTACCTCGGCGGATCGAGATACTCGACCGAATGGAGGGCATTGCGGACGGTCACCGCGCCCCATTCGCCTTCGATGTGATCGACACCGGACTCCTCGAACCACGCGTAGATGTTCCCGAAGTCCACCCCACCAGTCGCGTCGGTGGCAGGGCGGTCTAGGTTCGGTCCGTCATTCCAATGCACCTCCCCGCGGAGGCACCAGCGCATCCTGGCGTAGGCGTACTGCTCGCCTGATTTGGGCGGCGAGTAGTAGCGAGGATGCTCGGGAGTGAGCACAGCCTCGAGCACGAAGCACACACGGGTGGCGTCTGTCTCGACGGCCAGCACCCAACTGTCAGGCAGGTAGACGTGCTGCATCTCCATGCGACAAGGTTCTCACGCCGAACCCCTCCACCCGCTCCGATCTGGGCATCTCCCCGTCGGGCGGACGGTGGTTATGACGCTTGAAGGTACTGCTGTTCCCAGGTGTTGGGTGGGACGTGGTCGAGGCTGGAGTGCAGTCGGCGGGTGTTGTACCAGTTGATCCAGG
>Ga0315901_10006926_pt1 | contig 13497 bp, 23 predicted proteins | sample LakEriMetagenome_10_FD_203761 | JGI IMG/M metagenome (GOLD analysis project Ga0315901, IMG submission 203761) | Freshwater fungal communities from buoy surface, Lake Erie, Ohio, United States - Buoy 2 MA116 | ecosystem: Environmental > Aquatic > Freshwater > Lake | place: USA: Lake Erie, Ohio... | reverse complement strand
GAAACAGAAGAGCCTTTATTCATGGAGGGTCCTGATGGCATTAAAAAGGTGATAATCAGCTATCCTGAAGAATGGGAAGAAGAATATGATGATGAAGAGGATGATCCAGATGGTGATTGGGATGATATGGATGATGACACTTGGAAGGAAATCTAAAACACACACATATGCTAAAATTTATCAAAGAGCTGCTATTTGGCAGACGTGCAACACCCGTTTGCAAAATCAAAACTAGTCTTCGCACAGTACAACCAACCACACACGCTAAAAGCTTTGGAGACTGGTGTGAAGAGTTCAATGTCAGTATGTTACATGGACGTAAACCTTTACATTTAAACTAATTAATTATGGGAATGGATGTTTATGGCTTAAACCCACAGCTTGTGGGTGAAAAGCCCGTTGCTCCTGATTGGAAAACAGCAACAGAAGAGCAAAAAGATGTTTATTTTAAGGCACAAGACGCTTTTGAAGAAGCTAATCCAGGCTATTATTTTAGAGCTAATGTGTGGGCTTGGAGGCCTATACATGTTCTATGTGACCTAGCTATCAACGTAGCAGGTGCTCCTCTATCTACAGAAGGATGGGGAAATAATAGTGGTAATGGCCTAGATACACAGCTAAAATGTGATATACTGGCTGATGCACTAGATTTGTTTCTTATTCTCAATAACGCTAATGCCAAAGATGATGATGACAGCGTTTATATATGCTTTGGTATGTGGGTGTATGGGAATGGTCAGTTTGTAAATGAAGACAAATGCAAAAAGCTTAATGAAGAACGTCCCGTAGGCACTATTATGTACAATGGTGTAGTGGATGAGGATGGACAGCTTGTCTTCCCATCTCACGGTGTGTCTTTAGGCCACGTTAGAACTTTTATTAAGTTCCTCCGCCACTGTGGAGGATTTGAAATCTGTTAATTATGTCTACCTATGCAAAAACAATAGTGCATAGTCCAGACAGAAAAAGAAAGAAGGAGGTCAGAGACTTCCTTTTTTCTTTTTTCACTGATATGCAGCTAAACAAGGTGGTGGGTCTAGCAGGTCCACACATTGAAGACTACATAAGTTATTGTAAATCAAAGGGCTATACAGAGTTTGAAATCTATGAGAAAGATGGGCTAACAGCTCTACATCAACTGTCAAGTTTGTCACATACAGGTGTCAATCTAAAACTAAAAGATGTATCCACTGCTGACCCAGAAGAAGTAAATACACTCTACGATTTGGACTATTGTGGCACCATCAAGCACTTAAAAGATCATGTAGCTAAGTTTAAGGATAGGTTCATCATGACCTTTTGTATCAGGAAGTTTTCTACACAAGACACTGTAGAAACATTCTTTAGTACAAGAGGTGAAACTATTCTTGACCAGCAGCAAAACAAAAAACCAATGAAGTACACAGAGTATTTCACGGATAAGGGTATATACATATATCTCACCTACCGTGATACAATGCCCATGTGTTGCTTTGCTAAAATCGCTTAATAATCAATTGTTAACCTTTAAAATTCACAGACATGAAAAATGCGTTCTTTTACAACACGCAAGATGTTCAGAAGATGAAAGACCTTATTCGTACAGGTCAACCTTTGTTACAAATTGCTAGAAATGAGCATGCCAACTTTAATGCTCCTCTTCAGGGCTTCTATTTAAAGCTCCAGAAACTGGCTAAATCTACAAGAAAGGTGAGAACCTGGGAAGGTCCCAAGAAACTTCGTAGAACCAAGAGGGAACTGTTTCAAGCAAGAGAGCAAGAGCAAGTTGCTAAAGGCTTTGTTGTTCCTCAAGGCACTACATTCGAGGGTACACCTAAAAAGGTGGAAATTTATGCTGATCACTTCCGTATTTATTTCTAATCTCTAAATCCTACATCCTTATGCGTCCCACAACATCTATTCTAGTGTATCGCTCCATATGGAGCCCAGTCAAACCCTTAGTTTATTCAGATGACTCTCAAGACAGTGCTGTAAATTCTTTTATGGACACGCTGCTTAGAGTGAAACTACACACAAAACGTCTGACGATCACTGCTAATAAATACTTTTATCAGCCGTCAGATGATTACAAAACTTTCGTTGTTCGTATGCGAAAAATTAAGTAGGTTTGTCTTTCTTCATCAATTCCTGCCCTCTGAAATATGGGGGTGGGAATTTTTTAACACACTAAAATACATTTATTATGGAACCTTACACATGTTCCTATTGTGGAAAAGACACTTCAGGTGTAGATTATGATTATTTATCGGGGTACAATCACCTTTCTTGTGCCCTTGAAGCAGAAATGAAAGAAAAAGGTGAGTATGACACCTGCGTACTATGTGGTGTAGAAACACCCTACAAGCGTAATGTACATATTGATTTACGCACAGGATATATAGAAGGAGCTGGACAGCTCTGTAAAGCGTGCTATGATAGAGGCACAGAACGCAGGCAAATTCTCATCCCTGCAGACATAATTTACAACACTCCTAATGATATGGAACTAGGAGCAAAGGTGAGAATGATTTACAATCAAACTATGTAATATGATACATTTATTTAAATGGGCAGCAACAGGATTAGGTATTGTATGCTCTTTCCCTCTCATTGCTTTTGGAGCACTGTGCTCTCTTGTAGCATGGGATTCCAAATATTTTGATCAAGTTAATGACTGTGTATTCAACGTCATAGGTGATCTCTAACAATTAAAATAACACATTATGGCTCGCAAAAGAATAGATGCAGAAGAAACTGCTAGACTAGAAATAGTTTGTAACGATGCTCACGAGTGCTCTGTTAAATTCACAGGAGACAAAGTGGCTATGATGGCAGCATTTGCAGGACTTTTGGAAGATGAGAGTGAAGATAATCTAGTGCACGATTTTATAGAATCTGCAATATCTTTAGTTGAAATGGTAAAAAAAGAACGCGATAAAGAATGAACGTAGTTATATACGATATAGAAACTCTCAAAGAATATTTCCTAGTGGTTGCTCTTATTCCTGGAGAGCCATACAGGGTGTTTAAAGTGAACAAGGATGTAAACATGCTAGATGCATTTATCAAGTTCACTGAAGAGCACAAAGACCACTATTGGGTGGGCTATAACAACCTACGCTTTGACTCTCAAGTGGTAGAATGGATAATACGCAACCATGAGAATTGGTACGAGCTTTCTAGCCTAGAAATATGTGCCAAGATAGCTCAAAAGGCAGCTGATGTTATTCATGACGCTAACTATGATGTGTTCCCAGAATACAAAGAATCAGATTTATCCCTGCGCCAAATAGATCTTTTCAAGATTCACCACTTCGATAATAAAAATCGGAGGGTGAGTCTGAAAAGACTAGAGTTTGAGATGGATCTTGAGAACATTGAAGAGATGCCTATACAGCATGATAAAGATGGTATGACAAATGAGGACATTGTGCTCACAACAGAATACTGTCTTAATGATGTATGGGCCACTTATCAGTTCTATCTGGTCACTATAGGCCAGACAGACCATCCTCTCTATAAAGGTGATAACAGGATAGAACTCAGACAGGATATACAGGAGGAGTTTGGCATTCCATGTCTCAATTACTCTGACAGTAAGATTGGTGATGAAATGATTAAGAAGTACTACTGCCAGGAAAAGGGAATGGATTACAAAGACCTGCCTAAAAAGGGATTCTTCACAAAATACACAGCTGTAAAGGAGTGTATTGCACCCTATGTAGCATTCCAAACGCCTGAGCTACAGCACTTTCTAGAACGTATTAGAAAGATAAAGCTAGGTGCACAGGATGACTTTAAGGAAGAGCTGCATTTCTATGGGAATGTCTATTCATTCATGAAAGGTGGTTTGCATACAGAGAACACACCCAGAATATTTGAAGCAGATGAGGAGTATGAAATAATAGACTGGGATGTAAGTTCGTATTATCCAGCCATCATCATCAATAATGGACGCTATCCAAGGCATTTGGGTAAAGAATTCCTTCAGGGCTATAAGACAATGTTTGAGAAGAGGTTGGAACTCAAGCCTTTAGCTAAGAAGGACAAGAAAATCAAGGGCATTGTAGGGGCTCTAAAGCTTGCTGTAAACTCTGTTTATGGTAAGAGCTCTGATATGCAGTCCTGGATTTATGACAGGCAGCTCACCATGTTCACCACTATTACAGGTGAACTTAGCCTAATGATGCTTATTGAGGCTTATGAACTAGCTGGTATCAATGTGATAAGTGCAAACACTGATGGTGTCACTATTAGGATTAAAAAGACCCTAATAGCCAAGATGCATGAGATAAATGCATGGTGGAGCGAGCTTACAGGCTATGAGCTAGAAAGAGCTGACTACCAGAAGATTATCTTTTCCACTGTAAATGACTATCTTGCAATAAAAACTGATGGAGAAGTTAAGAAGAAAGGTGATTTTCTCACGGATTTCGAGCTTCATAAGAACAAGTCAGCACGCATTGTACCACTGGCTCTTGAGCAATATTTTGTTCATAATATACCTGTTAGTGATACTATTCGCGGTCATAGTGTTATCTATGACTTCTGCCTCAGGCAAAAAGCTAGTAAAGACTTCCATTATGAAGGTATCAACCGCTCTACAGGCGAAAAAACTGTCTATCACAAGCTCATCCGTTACTACATATCTAACACGGGTGAGAAACTTCTTAAAGTGAAAAATGAGCATTCTGATAGTGGTGCTGCTGATATATCACAGGTGGAGGCTGGTGAGTGGGTGGCTACAGTGTGTAACCATCTACCTAAAGACACCCCTTTAGATAACATCAACTACACCTATTACATAGAGCGTGCTGAGAAACTCATTAGGAAAATACAAACAGAAGGAAAGGGTAAACAGATAGTTGTTGATCCTAATCAATTAACATTGTTCTGATGGAAAAGAAAAAACCAAAAGGCCTCAGACCAAACATGGGTGATAAATACAAAAACCTACGCTCTGAGCTGTGTTTTGTAAACTACAAGGATAAGGAGATAATAAAACTGTGTTACATATGTGACAGTTCCTACACAGAAGTGTGGGATAGAAAGGAATTCATTGAAGAAGTGAAGAAATTTCACTTCTTCCTTGTTCCTAAAGAGAAAATTACAAGACTAAACATTGCAGATCATCTACTTGAATACCAACTAAATATGATTGGTAAAACTATGGCTGAAGCTAGAAAAGATGATATGTGGTATCACAATTGGACATTCACACAAAAGCAATATGAGCTTTTTAGAGCGTATGCTATACCGCTCATCAAGAAAACATTTAGATGTAACACCAAGAAGGCCACACAAACATTTGACTGGTTCAATCTGCAGTTTGGTCTTCGCCTTAAAGACTAACACCCATGTTCTGGATTATTTTAATTGCAGCTCTACTATTTGTAGGCTGGATAACATATGAACTTCATCGTGCTCCTTTAATGGAGGATGAGAATGATACACTTTATGACCCAACCACTACATGTTGGGATGAGGAAGATAAAAATCACACAGAAGGAAGCTTTTAAAAAATTACATATGGACAGATTTGAATACTCCCAAAGAGCGGTATTTTGGGGATGCATTTGCATTGCCCTTCTTTTATTAATTGCTAAAATTATAAGCTAATATGAATAGAGAAGATGATTGTTTGTATCAATTAACAGATGAAACAGGTGATGCATATTACAATTACATTGTTCTATGTGGAGAACCTTGGGCTCATAGAGAAGTGAGAAAACATGAAGCTGCTTTATACACGTATGGAGAGATGCTTACAGCAAAAGCTTATTTTTCTAGAAAAAAAATAAGAACATATGAGCAAAAAGTTGACAAACCTGGATACAAAAAGAAAACAAATGACAAACCAACAGAAATTTCCTGAGGACTTTGAACGCGAAGCATTCAAAGATGCTATATATTTGCAAGAGGAGCAGGAGATGATTATGAGAGAGATTAATGAAGAAGAACATCGTCTTCCTGCCACCATCACTATAATAGGACCTCTACCAGAAAAAAAGAAGGAAGAAAATGAAGTTGAATGTAACACTCTACCATTTTGAAGAGCTAATCAAAAAGACCTACTCACTGGATTTGATTTTCTTGCTCAAGATGCTTGAAGAAGGAATAGACACTACAGAGCTCTGTGCAAACAGTGTAAGAGTGTGCAACCTATTTCAAACGCTTGAACGCAAAGGACTCATTGGAACAGATCAAAAGCTCACATTACAAGGCAAAGAACTTCTCTCATTTATGGAATCAGAAGGAGAAGTGAAAATAGCTAAGAAGAAAGCTGGTCCATCAGAATTTGAAGAGTGGTGGAAAGCCTATCCTGGTACAGATACATTCACACACAAGGGTAAAAGATTTACAGGATCTAGAAGCCTTAGACAGAACAAGGATGAATGTAGGCTGAGGTTTGAAAAGATACTACTGGAGGGTGAATATACACTGGCTGATATGCTTGCAGCTCTCAAATTTGATGTGGAGCAGAAGAAAGAAAACTCTGTTAAAACAGGGGCTAACAAACTTACATACATGCAAAATAGTCTCACCTATCTCAACCAGCGTAGCTTTGAACCTTATATAGAGCTTGTTAGAGAAGGTGCACAAGTGGAAGAGGCTAATAAACCAACAGGAGGAACAGATATATGAAAAACTATAAAATTGAAATTAGCAGAACAGACTATAGAGTTAAAACTTTTGAGGTTTCTGCAGAAAACCAGGATGCAGCAATTGATGTTGCGATGCAACAAGCATATGATTACGACTGGCATGATTCTCCTACAGGAGGATCAGATTATGAAGTTGAAGAAGTTATATCAGCTGAATAAAAAACAAATAGAATGAGTTTTGAGCAGTTAAAACAGGAGGTGCAGCAGGGCCTTGATGGTAGAAATGGGGGTATTCCCATGGGATTTGACAGGCTGAATAGATATATTGGTATACGTAAGAGTATGTATTTCCTTGTGGGTGGTTTGACAGGTTCAGGCAAAACTAGCTTTATAGATGATGCTTTTGTGCTCAATCCATTTGACTGGTATATCAGTCATAGCGACCCAAAAATCAAGCTACGCATCATATATCGTTCAATGGAGCGTACAAGAGTGTATAAGCTAGCTAAATGGGTGAGTAGAAAGATATTTCTAGACCATGGCATCATCATTCCTGTTACAAAGCTCCTAGGCTGGACAGACAGAATGAACCATGATGAGCATGACTTATTCCTCATGTATGAAGACTATATGGGAAGGATGGATGAGGTGATCACCATCATTGATGGACCAGAAAACCCCGTAGGTATTGCTAAAGAACTCAAGGCTCATGCACTACAGCATGGCAGAATAGAACAAGTGGATGAGTATAATAAGCGTTATTTCCCAAATAATGAGCGAGAAATCACCCTTGTTATAATTGACCATATAGGCCTTTTAAAGACCACCAAGGACCAAACCACTAAAAAGCAGGCTATTGACAAGATGAGTGATGAGCTAAGATTTGCTCGTGACTTCTATGGGTATACACCTGTTGTTGTTAGCCAGTTCAATCGTGACATCAGCAATCCTATTAGGATAAAGAACGGTGATGTAGAGCCTCAGCTAGAAGACTTTGCAGAGAGCTCTCAAACCCAAAATGATGCTGATGTTGTACTAGCCCTGTTTGATCCTATGCGCTACAAGGTGGCTGACCCCAGTGGTTACAACCTAGATAAGCTAAAGGATGAATATGGTGGTAAGTATTTTAGAAGCCTCAGGCTGATAAAGAACAGCTATGGAGAGGATGATGTAAGAATAGGCCTTGGTTTTATGGGCCAGATAGGTATGTTCAAAGAGCTGCCTAGAAGAAGAGATATGACGGACGCTGATTATGATTCAGTGGTGAACAAAACCTTTTTTCTTAACAAATAACGTATTTAATGAATATTAAACTGTTTAACACAGCCCCTAGTAAGAATGATCCCTTTTGGCAGATTGTGCTGCTACCCACTATAACAATTCTAAGAAGCCCAGAAGATGCAGCATATACAGTGTTTAGCATGGAATGGCTATTCTGGTCTATAACAATCATTATCAATGACTTTAAGAGACAAAAGACAGAAGGAGTTTGCTAAGTTGTGGCTGAATAATGGTAGGTTTGGTATTCTAAATCTATGCCCTAGATTTGGTAAAATCTTCACCACCATCAACATCCTAGAAGAGCTAAAGCCCAAACGTGTGCTTATAGCCTATCCAGACAACAAAATCAAACAGAGCTGGAAGGATGACTTTGCAAAGCGTGGATATGATGATAGTAATGTCACTTATACTACCCATTTAAGCCTTAAAAAGCACCTAGATGACCAGTTTGACCTAATAGTGATAGATGAGATACATCTGCTCTCTGAAGCCCAAATAGAAGCTGCTAAAGAGATGATAGACAAGCACATGGAATTCAGTCATACAGGAGGAGATGTGTTGGGACTCACAGGCACACTATCAAGCTGGACAGAAAAGACACTAGAACAAGAGCTTGACTTACATGTTTTAGCCACTTATTCTATTGATCAGGCTATTAGAGAAGGTGTTATTGTAGACTATGAAATCACAGTGGTGAGAGTGCCTCTGGATAACAAGCGCAAGAACAACTATAAAGGCAAGGTGAGAACAGAAAAAGCACAGTTTGATGCTTATGGATATGTTATAGACTCTCTTGAAAGACAGGGTAAGTCCACCATGTTTTTAAGACTTGCAAGGATGCGCATTATACAGAACTCTATAGCCAAGATGGAGAAAACTAGGGACTTGCTCAAAAGACATAAGGATGAACGCATACTGGTTTTCTGTGGTGTCACCAAGATAGCTGACCAAATAGGTATTCCCTCCTATCATAGCAAAAAGGAAGAGAAACAGATATTTGATGACTTTGTAAGTGGTAAGGGTAAGCATTTAGCTGTAGTGAAAATTGGTAATACGGGTGTTACATACAAACCACTCAATCGTGTAATTATCAATTATTTTGACAGCAATGGTGAAAACCTAGCACAGAAGATTAACAGGTGTATGGCTATGGAATATGACAATCCAGACAAAAAAGCTCAAATCTACATCATCAGCTCTGATGAACCTGTAGAGCTCAAGTGGCTTAATAAAGCACTAGAATTCTTTGACAAAGAGAAAATAAAATACATATAAAACTTGGAAATCACCAATGAAAATCTTATCTTTGAACAAAAACAACAACTAAAAAATGGCAAGTAAATTAATCGGAATTGTTGGTCCTACAGGGTCTGGCAAGTCCACATCAATCAAACATCTAGATCCAAAAACAACGTACATCATTAACACAGCAAGAAAAGAATTACCATTCAAAAGCGCTGACAAACTCTACAACACAGAGAACAAAAACTACAAGGAAGTGGATGAAATTACAGAAATCCACAGACTGCTTTGCACCATCTCTGAAAAAGCACCGCACATTAAGAACATCATCATTGAAGATAGTAATTACATGATGGCATTCCGTATGGCTGATAAAGCTTCAGAGGGTGGTTTTGCTAAGTTTAACATCATGGCTAAGGACATGATTGATATGCTTAGAGGAGCACGCAAGCTAAGAGATGATCTGAAAATCTTCTATTTCACCCATCCTGATATTATTGAAGATGGTGGAGAGATTGTAGGATATAAGATGAAAACCTCTGGTAAGATGCTAGATAACCATTTCAATCTAGAAGGTTTGTTTGCCATCTGTCTTTACACACATACAGAAGAGAGTAAGGATGGAGTGGTGACATACAACTTTGTAACCAACAGATTCAGAAAATATCCTGCAAAAAGTCCTGATGGGATGTTTGATGAAGTGAGAATTCCTAACAACTTACAATACGTAGTGGACAAAATCAATGAGTATTACCAATAATTAACAAATAAAAACTAAAAAACATGTCAAGCATTGGCGGAAAAAAACGAGAAGTAACACAATTACCAGAGTTTAAAAAGAAGGTGGGCTTATTTGAGGCTCGCGTATTAGCAATCAATCCTACAGCAGAGGAGTTCAAAGACATTCTTAACATTGAGCTAAAAGAAGACAGCAAAGCTGTTGAGTATCTAGGCACAAATGATGAAGGGAAAACCAAACTTCGTGTGGATGTATGGATGGAAGATATAAAGAGTAAAGACAGATTTAAAATGTCATTCTTCCTTGAGGACAAAGAAAAACGCAATAGAGATGGTAGCAAGAAGCAATATATCAATTCTGTTGGTGTCACTTCTTGGGCTGATGATCCAAACAATTTGGGTGATTGGTTTACAGCTCGTGACTATCGTGTAGCATTCCAAGGTGAAGAAGACCTATACAACTTCCTACGCACTTGGTTGGGCAATCTAGACTATCGTGATGCAGAAACTACATTACAGATTGACTGGAAGAAGCTCATGAAGGGTAATGTGAAGGATATGAAAGACCAAATTGGTGGGGAGCTTGCTACAACATTTGTAGCCCTAGCCACTGTTAAAACTGTCATTAAGGATGATGAAACCAAAGAGTATCAGGGTGTGTACAACAAGGCATTCCTTCCTGCATATAGCCTGAAGAACTTCCGTTTGGTAGATTATTCTGATGATAAACTGCTACAAAACCTACGCACCAAGAAATCTCGTGACCTAAAGCCTCATGAGCGTTTTGTTGTGAATGTAACAGGAGAATATGGCTGTAAGGAGTTCTACATCCTAAAGGATTTGAAAGATTATGATGCTGATGACAATCTGGTGGCTTCTGATAAGCCATTCACTACAGATGGTGATGATTATTAATCCCTCCCTGCTCAATAAAGGCCCTCGTTAGATTCTTCTAGCGGGGGCTAATTTTTTACATATGATAAAAGGTAAAAGAAAGACCCACTTAACTGTGGAAAATGTTCTTAAGCTCGTTACAGAATATGATATATTCAGGTGGTACATGCCTGAAAAAGGCTGGAAGCTAAACAGCGTCACTCTTTCTCCATTTAGAAGAGAACGCAATCCATCATTCCTCATAGGCACAAAGCATGGCAGAATATCTTTTATAGACTTTGCAGACACTTCTTTGAGAGGTGATTGTTTTGATTTTGTCAGGCTGCTGTTTAACCTACCAGGGATTGGTGATGCGTTATTACTAATTGATAAGGACTTTGGACTGGGACTAGCAGATGGTAAACCCACACATCATTATAAAAAGGTGGTGGGTGAATATAAACAACCTGCTAATCTGAGCAAGCGCTATGTGCTTATACAGGCCAAAACTAGAAAGTTCACAAAAGAGGAACTTTCCTATTGGAACCAGTATCACCAGAGTGAGGATGACCTCAAGGCTAATGGTGTATATTCCATCAAAGAGCTCTATCTAAACAAGGAAAAGTTTCCATTAAAGGAAACCGAGCTTAGATTTGGCTATCTATATGATGGCCACTGGAAGATATATCGTCCGTTTGGTGATAAGAAGACTAAATGGGTGCCTAATAACGTTCCTATTACAATGATGGATGGTAGAGAGGACATCAAAAACTGTGAGCTGGCATTCATCAACAAGAGTAAGAAAGACTATATGGTGATGAAAAAGGTGTTCCCGTGCTGCTGTGCTGTTCAGAATGAGGGCATAGCGTGCTTCTCACAAGAGAATGTGGAATACATCAAGGCCAACTCTGACAAGCAAATCCTGAGCTTTGATAGTGATGTAACAGGAGTGGCTAACAGTCAGCAGATTACAAAGCTGTTTGATTTTGGCTATCTCAATGTTCCAAAGCGCCATCTAAAAGAGGGTATAAAAGATTGGGCAGATTTAGCAAAAGCCTATGGGCTTAAGAGAATAGAAGATTATTTACGATTTAAAACAATTCTATGATTCAACGACCAAGTAATGAAGAAGATCTTATAGAAGCTATTAAAGACAATACAGAATGGTTACAAACTATTGAAGAAGATGAAATAGAGTGTATATCTATTGAGAATCTTCAGAGCATTTTAAGCTATTATTTTAATAAAACAATCAAATTAACAACAGATGGAGACTAAAACTTCCTATGTAACAGCAATAGACACGCTGTTAAAAGCTCCTCTTCCTGAGGAAACACGCACATACAAGCCTATAAGCCATGCAGAACTTATTGAGCTTACACTCAACAGTATTCATGGTGCGGGATTTAAACTAGATTCAGAAAGATATAGTGCTGCTAGAGATGGTCAAGTGGCTAATGGTAGATACACCATCAGCAATGTAGCAGATAGTGAAATGATGCTAGAGATTGGCTGGCAAAACAGCTATGATAAGAGCATGAGTCTTAAGTTTGCTATTGGTACACGTATCCTTATTTGCCAAAATGGTTGTGTATCAGGAGACTATGGTGCTTTTAGAAAGAAGCACAGAGGTGATATACAAGAGTTTACACCTCTTGCTATTACAGAATATATTAAGAGTGCAGCAGATGTGTTTTCTTTAATGCAGATAGAGCGTAATAGAATGAAAGAGATGGAGGTGAGCAAGCGTACAACAGCTGAGCTCCTTGGCAGAATGTTCATCGAGGATCAAATCATCCAGAGCACACAGCTTAACATCATTAAAAGAGAGCTAGAAGCTCCTACACATGATTATGGTGCTCCAGGCAGTCTTTGGGAGCTCTATCAGCACACTACATATTCTATGAAAGAGTGCCATCCTAGTTTATGGATGAAGAGTCACATTGATGCACATTCATTCTTTGCTAATGAACTAAAACCTACAGAAATATATGAAATGGGAGAAGTTTCAGCATCAGTTTGATGAGAGCTGGCACTACAAAATGAAACCATTCATTGAAAGCGAGGAATGTGACAAGATATATGAGTTTCTTAAAAAGGAAGCAAAGAGGGGCAAGAAGATAGCCCCTCTCTCTTCCAATGTTTTTAGAGCATTTAAAGAAACTAAGCTCACAGACCTGACAGCTGTTATGATTGGTATGTGCCCCTATCACACATTTAAAAATGGAGAACCAGTGGCAGACGGCCTACTTATGGGTTGCTCCACTACAGGCTATCTACAGCCCTCATTAGAGCAGTTTTATAATGCTGTTGAGAAAGATGTATATGATGGGCTCAACTTAAGAATGGTTAAAGATCCTGATGTTTCCCATCTGGCTAAACAAGGCGTTTTAATGTATAACGCTTCTCTTACAACAGAGATGAATAAAGCAGGCTCTCATTCTCAAATATGGGAACCCTTTACAAAATATCTGTTAGAGAATGTATTAGACACAGCTGGTGTGCCTTTTATATTCCTGGGTAAGGATGCAGCTAGATATGAGCGCTATCTACCACCATTCACATGGTCCTTTGTCCTCAGCCATCCAGCATCTGCAAGCTACAAGAACACAGAATGGGATTCTGAAGGAGTGTTTAAGAAAGTGAGCAGCATCATTAAACAGAATAATGGAATAGACATTCGTTGGTTACAGGAGCAATAGTTGTATATTTGTCACATGAGAAAGAAACGTAAGCCTAGAAAACTGGTCCCAAAGCCTAGAAATGCTGGCACAATGAC
>Ga0315901_10006925_pt1 | contig 13498 bp, 12 predicted proteins | sample LakEriMetagenome_10_FD_203761 | JGI IMG/M metagenome (GOLD analysis project Ga0315901, IMG submission 203761) | Freshwater fungal communities from buoy surface, Lake Erie, Ohio, United States - Buoy 2 MA116 | ecosystem: Environmental > Aquatic > Freshwater > Lake | place: USA: Lake Erie, Ohio... | reverse complement strand
CATCGGCGAGGCGCTGAAGGGCGAGCTCGGCGCCACGGTGGTGGTCGAGAACAAGGCCGGCGCGGGCGGGCAGCTCGCGGCGCATGCGCTCAAGGCCGCGGCGCCCGACGGCAACACCGTGTTCATCTCGCACGACCACACCATCTCGATCCTGCCGCTGGTGTCGAAGACCCCGGGCTTCGATCCGGCGAAGGACTTCGTGCCGGTGGGCGGCTTCGCCAGTTTCGTCAACGCCTTCGCCGTCTCGCCCGGCACGCCGGCCAGGACGATGGACGAGTACGTGGCCTGGCTGCGCAGCACAGGTGGCGGCAAGGGCACGGTGGGCGTGCCGGCGCCGGCCTCGACGCCGGAGTTCCTGGTCAAGGTGCTGGGCGGCCGCTACAAGCTCGACCTCGTGCCCGTGCCCTACCGCGGCAGCGCGCCGATGATGGGCGACATGCTCGGCAACCAGATCGCCGCCGGCGTGGGCTCGGTGCCCGACTTCATCGAGAACCACCGCGCCGGCCGCCTGCGCGTGCTGGCGGTGCTCGGCCGTGCCCGCCAGGCGGCGCTGCCCGAGGTGCCCTCGTTCGGCGAGATGGGCCTCACGGGCTTCGACGACCTGCCGTACTACGGCTTCTGGGCTCCGGCAGGCACGCCGGCCGCGGCGGTGGAGGGCTTCTCGCAGGCCCTGGCCCGCGCCATGGCCAAGCCCGAGGTGCGCGAGCGCCTGGGTCAGCTCGGCCTGGCGGTGGACGTGATGAACCCGGCCCAGCTGGCCACGCGCGAGGCCAGTTACACGCGCAACTGGGCCGAGATCATCAAGCGCTCGGGTTTCCAGCCGCAGTAGCCGTTGCGGCGTGCCGGCAGCGGCCGGGCCGTGACGCGGTTCACGGATTGCCGGCCACCCACCCGGTGGCGGCGGGAGAACGGATACCAAGGTGTCATTCACGGAGTGGAGGCCAGCGGGTGGAATGCACCCATCCGACGAACGAGTCGGGCCACCCCCGGAGGAAAAGCACCATGAACATCGCCGCCGCCTACAGCGCATCCCACACCGCCGCCTCGAACGCCGCTGCCCAGGCTGCCCACCAGGCCGCTGCCCACGCCCACCCGGCGAACAGCCGGGCCGCCCGCCTGGCCGCCCTCGGCCACTGCCTGCTCGAGCGCCTGGAAACGCCGCTCTTCGTGGCCGATGCCCAAGGCGCCGTGCTCGAAGCCAACCCGGCCGCGTCGCGCCGCATCGAGCGCCGCGACGGCCTGTGGCTCGACGCCGGTGGCCGCGTCGCGCTGCGCCAGGCCGGCCGCTGGGTGCCGCTGTCGTACTGGGCCGCGGCGCTGGCCGGTGGCCAGGAGCTCACGTTGCCGCTCGAGATGGACGGTGGCGGCTCGCCGATGCAGATCTCGCTGCGCGGCATGAGCGCCGGTGACGGCATCCCCAGCGGCTTTGGCTGGATCGTCGCCACCATCGAGCGCGTCACGCTGTCGCGCGCCGACGCCATGCGCCGCCGCTTCCGCTTCACGCAGACGCAGGCCAAGCTGGCCGAGATGCTGTGCAAGGGCATGCGCCCCACGCACGCCGCCGAGGCGCTGGGCGTGAAGATCTCGACCGTCCGCACGCACGTCGGCCAGATGTACGAAAAGACCGGCACGCACAGCCAGGCGCAGCTGGTGGCGCTGCTGCACGCCGTCTGACGCCGCCCCGGGGGCGATGCCCGCGGGGCGGGCTACAGTCGCCCGCATGACCGAGGACGACGCGCGCCGCGTGCTGCTGCTGCGGGCCTTCGAGAGCCCGCCCGGCGACGCCGGCTGGCACGACGAAGACCGCGCCTGGGCCACGCGCCAGGCCATCGCCGCGGTGGGCGACGGCGCCGCGCCCGAGCGCTTCGTGGCCACCCGCGCCACGCTGGCGCTGACGCGGCTGCTGCCGCGTGCACCCGAGGCGGCGCAGTGGCTCGAGCGCCGCTGGTGGCACCCGCTGTGGGTGCTGCTGGCCTTGCTGCTGGGGGCCCTCGCGGGCCTGGCCGCAGACCAGCTGGGCCCGCCGCAGCGCGTGAACCTGCTGGCCCCCGCGGTGTGGGCCGTGGTGCTGTGGAACCTGTTCGTCTACGCCACCGCGCTGCTGCCGCAACCGAAGCTGGGCCTGCTGGCGCGCGGGCTGGCCTCGCGGCTCGGCCGGGTGGCCACACGGCCCCGTCTGCAGGCCGACTGGCTGCGCGCGGCCGCGCCCTTGCTGGCGCGCCGCGCCGCACTGCTGATGCACAGTGCGGCCGCCGGCCTGGCCCTGGGGCTGATCGGCGGCCTGTACCTGCGCGGCCTGGTGATGGACTACCGCGCCAGCTGGCAGAGCACTTTCCTCGATGCGGCTTCGGTGCAGGCGGGCCTGTCGTTTGCGCTGGCGCCGGCCGCCTGGCTCACTGGCGTGGCCGTGCCGGCGGTGGCGCCGCTGCAGCTGGTGCCGGGCGCCGCGGCCACGGCCAGTGCGGCGCCGTGGATCCATCTGTACGCCGCCACGCTGATGTGGGCCGTGGTGCTGCCGCGCACCGCGCTGGCGGTCTGGGCCGGGCTGCGGGCCGCCTGGCTGGCCCGCCAGCTGCCGCTGCCTCTGGCCGACGACTACTTCGAAGGCCTGCACCCCTTGATGCGCCCCGCCCACAGCCGGCCGCTGACGCTGCTGTGGTGCCCGCTGGCGCCGCCCACTGCGCCCGTGCATCTGCTGGGCCACGACATCGCCCTGGCCGACGACGGCGAACAGCGCCTCTTCGATGCCGGCGACGGCGAACGCCTGCACCTGCGCGCCGTGCCTGGCGTGCTGGCCCGCCCGCCGCAGCCGCTGCCCTGGTGGCGCCGCCTGTTCGCGCCCGACGCGGCCGCCGAGGCCTTGCGCGCCTTGCAGCGCGAGGTCGATGCCGTGCTGCTGGTGCTGCCGCCGGGCGCCGCCGCGCCGCGCCCGGGCTGGCTGGCGCAGTTGTCGCGGCCGCTGATCGTGCTCGAAGACGCCGACACGGCCGTGGCGCCTGCACTGCCGTTGCACGCGCTGGCCGACGGCTGGCTGGCCGACGGCGCGCTGTGGCAAGCCCTGGCCAGCGCGCTGCCCGACGACCGCCGCCGCCAGCGGCTGGATGCCGCCTGGCGCCAGCGCCAGAGCCGCCGGCTCGAGGACACCGCGGCGCTGCTGGCGGCCAGCCTCGCGCGCATCGCCCTGGCGCGCGAACCGCTGCCCGAGCCGCGGCTCTTCGGCCGCGGCGCGGCCGACGAGGCCGGCGCCACCGAGGCCGCGCGCCAGAAGTTGCTGCAGCAACTCGACGACGAGTTCGCCGTGCTGGCGGCCCGGCTGGCGCCCGACTGGGGCGCCGGGGAGCCCGGCGCCGCGCGCGCCGGCACCGCCGTGCAGCCGCGCGTGCAGACCCCTGTGGGCGAGGGGCGCGCGGCGCTGTGGGGCGGCGTGGTGTCGGGCGCGCTCACCGGGCTGAAGGCCGATCTCGCCACGGGCGGCCTCACGCTCGGTGCGGGTGCCGTGGCCGGTGGCGTGATCGGCGCGCTCGGCGCGGCGGGCGTGGCGCGGGGCATCAACACCGCGCGGGGCAGCTCGCAGGCGCACGTGGCCTGGGGCCCGCAGGAGCTCGACGCCATCGCAGCCACCCTGCTGGGCCTGCCGCTGCACATGGCCGCGCGTGGCGGCGAGGCCGCGCGCGCCGCGCGGCTGCAGCCGGCCCTGGCCGCCGAGTCCGACCTGCTGGCGGCGGCCTGGCAGGAGCGGGGTCCGCAGCTGCCCGAGCGTTTGGCGCCGGCACTGCAGCGCGCGCTGAAGGCCGCACTCGGCGGCCCGGCTTGACCGTGCCGCCTGACTACACTCCCCCGCCATGAAGATCCTGATCCTGGGCGCCGGCCGCGTGGGCGAGAGCGTGGCCGAGAGCCTGGTGTCCGAGAAGAACGACATCACGGTCATCGACAGCGATCCGGCGCGCTTGCGCGGCCTGCAGGACCGGCTCGACCTGCGCGGCGTCGTCGGCAACGGCATCCAGCCCAGCGTGATGCAGGAAGCCGGCATCGAGGACACCGACCTGCTCATCGCCTGCGCGCCGCAGGACGAGACCAACCTCGTCGCCTGCAAGGTGGCCAAGCACTCCTTCAACGTGCCCACGGCCATCGCGCGGGTGCGCAGCCCCGAGTTCGTCGAAGGCAGCGCGCTGATGGCGCGCGACGGCTTTGCGGTCGACCACCTTTTGTGCCCGGAGCAGACGGTCACCGCCTACATCCGCAAGCTCGTCGAGTACCCCGAGGCGCTGCAGGTGCTGGAGTTCGCGCACGGGCTCGTGAGCCTGATCGCGGTGCGCGCGGTGGCCGGCGGGCCGCTGGTGCAGCACAGCCTGGCCGAGATCCCGAAGCTGGTGCCGGGCGCCGACATGCGCATCGTCGCCATCTACCGCCAGGACACCGTGCTGCCCGTGCTCGACGGCGCCACGCGCATCGAGCCCGGTGACGAGGTCTTCGTGCTCGCCGCCACCGAGCACATCGGCACCGTGCTGGGCGCGCTGCGCCACCGTGCCGAGCCGGTGAAGCGCGTGATGATCGCCGGCGGCGGCAAGGTCGGCCTGCGCCTGGCGCGCCAGCTCGAAGACCGCTACCAGCTGAAGATCATCGAGCCCCATCACGGCCGCTGCCAGTACCTCAGCACGCAGCTGAGCGCCGGCAGCCTGGTGCTCAACGGCGACGCCACCGACGAAGACCTGCTCGGCGAGGAGAACGTGCAGGACATGGACCTCTTCATCGGCCTGACCGGCGACGACGAGGACAACATCATGTCCTGCCTGCTGGCCAAGCGGCTGGGTGCGCGGCGCGTGCTGGCCGTCATCAACCGCCGCGCCTATGCCGACCTGGTGCAGGGCACCACGATCGACATCGCCATCAGCCCGAGCCACACCGTCATCGGCGAGCTGCTGGCCTACGTGCGGCGCGGTGACGTCGAGGCCGTGCACAGCCTGCGCCGCGGCGCCGCCGAGGCGCTCGAGGCCATCGTGCGCGGCGACCACAAGACCTGCAAGTTCGCCGGCCGCCGCATCGAGGAAGTGGGCTTGCCCAAGGGCGCGCAGGTGGGCGCCATCGTGCGCGGGCTGCACCGGCCCGACGGCTCGGAGGCCGGCGACGAGGCCAAGCCACAGGTCATCATCGCGCACCACGACACGGTGGTGATGCCGAACGACCACGTCATCATCTTCGTGCCGCGCAAGCGCATGGTGCGCGAGGTCGAGAAGCTGTTCCAGGTCAGCGCCACCTTCATGTTCTGATGCCCCCAAGCTCGCTTTCGCCCGCGACCCCCAGAGGGGGCGCACGGTCGCTCACAGCCCCCCGAGGGGGCGCACAGCAGCTTCGGACGGCCGGGCGCTGCTGAGATGGGTGCTCTGGCCGTCCTCGCGCTGGTCGGCCGCATGGTCGTGCTGTTTGCGCTGCTGCTGCTGGTGCCGCTGGCCTTTGCGGTGGGCCGCCACGACGACGCGGAGCGGGCCTTCGTCATCGCCACCATCGTGACGGCGGTGGCCGGGCTGCTGATGAGCGTGGCCACGCGGCGCTTCCGCCGTGAGCTGCAGCCGCGCGACGGCTTCGTGCTGGTGGGCATGACCTGGCTCGTGCTGCCGGCCTTCGGCGCGCTGCCGCTGGTGCTGGCCGTGCCGGGCCTGAGCATCACCAACGCCTACTTCGAAGCCATGTCGGCCTTCACGGCCACGGGCGCGACGGCGCTGTCGGGCCTGGACACGCTGCCGCTGAGCGTGAACGTCTGGCGCTGCTTCATGCAGTGGGTGGGCGGCCTGGGCATCATCGTGCTGGCGGTGGCCATCCTGCCGCTGCTGGGCGTGGGCGGCTCGCAGCTGTTCAAGGCCGAGTTCTCGGGGCCGCTGAAGGACCAGAAGCTCACGCCGCGCATCGCCGACACGGCGCGGGTGCTGTGGGGCACCTACTTCGGGCTCTCGGCCGCCTGCTTTCTGGCCTACCGGCTGGGCGGCATGAGCTGGACGGACGCCTTCCTGCACATGTGCAGTACCGTCAGCCTGGGCGGCTTCTCGAACTACGACGCCAGCTTCGGGCACTTCCAGAGCCCGCTGCTGGAGATGATCGCGGTGGTGTTCATGATGCTGGCCGGCATCAGCCTGCTGATGTACTTCACGCTGTGGCGCGCGCGTTCGGTGCGAACGCTGCTGCGCAACCCGGAGGTCGTGGCCTTCTACGTGGTGATCCTGGGCGCCATCGTGCTGATCGCCGGCTACCTGCTGTGGCACGACACCTACGACGAGCCCTGGCAGGCGGTGCGCCACACGGTGTTCCATGTCGTCAGCGTCGCCACCACCACCGGCTACGCCAGCGCCGACTACGCGCAGTGGCCGCTGTTCGCGCCGCTGCTGATGATCCTGCTCGGCTGCTTCGCCACCTGCGCCGGCAGCACCGGCGGCGGCATCAAGATGATCCGCATGCTGCTGCTGCTGAAGCAGGCGCGGCGCGAGCTGGTGCGCATCGTGCACCCGAACGTCGTGAACCCGGTGACGCTGGGCCCGAACGCCGTGAGCGACCGCGTGATGCAGGCCGTGATCGCCTACATGATGATCTACGGTGCCTCGCTGGTGGGTCTGACCATGTTGCTGCTGTTCAGCGGGCTCGATGTCGTCACGGCGTTCACCGCCGTCATCGCCTGCGTCAACAACATCGGGCCGGGGCTGGGCGATGTCGGCCCGGCGGTGAACTACGGCGTCTTGAGCGACTTCCAGACCTGGGTCTGCACCTTCGCGATGCTGCTCGGGCGGCTGGAGCTGCTGAGCGTGCTGGTGCTGTTCACGCCGCAGTTCTGGAGACGGTGAGGTCGAGCGCGTTCACAGCAGCGGCTTCAGGTACAGGTGGTCGGCATAGGTGGCCAGCCACTGCGGCCGAAAGGCCACGAAGATGGCGGTGAGCATGCCGGTGATGAAGGCATCGCCGAAGGCCGAGAGCAGGCGCGCCAGCATCACGTCGCCTGACTGCAGCGAAGCCGGCACGCCGAACAGCCAGGCCGCCAGCGCGCCGCTGAGCGTGAGCGCCAGTGCCGTGGCGAAGAAGCCGCGGCCCATGATGTAGACGAACAGGTGGCGCGGCAGCCAGCGCCGCACGCCGGCACCCAGCGCCAATGCCAGCGTCGCCGGCACGAGCCCGAGCCAGACCACGCGGTGCAGCGCGCCGCCGGCATCGAGCCCCGCGGCCAGCCACATCACGCCGCCCACCGGCAGCAACGCCAGCACCGTGAGCGGCCAGCCCAGCATCAGCAGCAGGATGCACACGCCCGACAGCGGCTGCAGCAGCGGCGACGCCGTGGTGGCGTCCAGCGACCACAGCAGCGGCAGCGCCGCCCACACCGCCAGCGCCGGCCACGGCGGTGGGCTGCGCAGCAGCCGCCACGGCTTCAGCGCCAGCGCCATGGCCACGGCAGGCAGCGCGAGCAGCAGGTTGAGGGTGTTTTCGATCATTGAAAGCGGCTTGGGCGCGGTGCGCGCCCGCGCACAATCTGCCGACTAGGCTAACGACATCCGAAGGAGACACCGTGACCCTGCGCAACCCGCTCTCGCGTCAAACCCGCCGCCGGGCGCTGCTCGGCCTGGCCGTGCTGGCAGGCACGGCCGCCTTCACGCTGCCGGCCGCCGGCCAGGCCGCGTGGCCGACACAGCCGGTGAAGATCCTCGTCGGCTTCCCCGGCGGCAGCACGCCGGATCTGTCGGCCCGCGCGCTGGCGGATGCCCTCACCAAGACCTGGGGCCAGCCGGTGGTGGTGGAAAACCGCCCGGGCGCGGGAGGCAACCTGGCCGCCGACGCGGTGGCGAAGGCCACTGACGGGCACACGCTGGGTGTGGTGATCAACGGCAACCTGACCACGGCCCGGCAGCTCAATCCCCGGCTGCCCTACGACCCCGCCAAGGACTTCGCCATCGTCTCCTTGCTGGCCACCGCGCCGCTGGTGCTGGTGACCCCAGCGGATCAACCCCAGGGTGCCGCCTGGCTGGCGGCCGCGCGCGCTGCCGGCGACAAGTGGAGCTACGGCTCGGTGGGCATCGGCTCGGTCGGCCACCTGGGCCTGGAGGTGGTGAAGGGCGCTATCGGCAGCCCCGCCGTTCACGTGCCCTACAACGGCAACCCGGCGGTGCTGACGGCCATGCTGGGCGGCCAGATTCAGCTCGCGCTGGTGCCCCCGGGCCTGGCGCTGGCGCAGGTGAAGGCGGGCAAGCTGCACGCCATCGGCGTGACGGGCCCGAGGAGCGAGCTTGCCCCCGGCGTGCCTGCGCTGGCCGAGCTGGGCGTGCAGATGCCGGCGCTGGAGGTGTGGAACGCGCTCGTGGCGCCGGCCGCGATGCCGCGCGCCGCGCTCGAGCGGCTGGCGCGCGACGTGCCCGCGGCGCTGCGCGAGCCCGAGACGCGCCAGCGCATGGTCACGGGCGGCTGGGAGCCCGTGGGCAGCACCGCCGAGGCCGCGCTGGCGCGTGTGCAGGCCGAGGCCCGGTTGCTGGGCGACATCATCACCAGCCGCGGCATCAAGCTGGAGTGAGCGCCATGGTGTCGTCCGCCCCCATCGACTTCTGGTTCGACTTCTCCTCGCCCTATTCCTACATCGCCTCGGAGTGGATCGACGCCCTGGCCGCCCGCCACGGCCGCACGGTGCGCCGCCACGCCATCCTGCTGGGCGCCACCTTCCAGGCCGCGGAGTTGAAGTCGCCGGTGTCGTACCCGATCAAGCGCGAGTACTCGCTGCACGACTTTGCGCGCTCGGCGCGGTTCCACGGCGTGGCGTACACGCCGCCGCCGGTGTTTCCGATTCCGACGCAGAACGCGGCGCGCGTGTTCTGGTGGCTGGCCGACACCCAAGGCGACGCCGCCGCATCGGCCTGGTCGCGCGAAGGCCTGCGCGCGGTGTTCACGCGCGGTGTGGCGCTGCACGAACCGGCGGCGCTGAAGGCCTTCGCGGCCGAGCAGGGCCTCGATGCCGATGCGGCCGAGGCGGTCTGGAACGACGCCACCTGGAAGGCGCGCCTGAAGCGCGCCAACGACGAGGCCGTGGCCGCCGGTGTCTTCGGCGCGCCCTTCTTCCGCATCGACGGCGAGCCCTTCTGGGGCAACGACCGCCAGCCGCAGATGGAGCGCTGGCTGGCGCAAGGGCCGTTCTGAACGCCTTGAAGGCCGCTGTGTACCATCCGCCCGGTTGACGTTGACGTAAACGTCAATCAAAGACGCGAACGCCCCTGCCGCCACTGTCGCGGCGCGGCCCGAGGAGACCCGATGCCGGTGCTGACCAGCCAGATCAACCCCCGATCCGACGCCTTCAAGGCCAGCGTGGCCTGGATGCGCGGCCTGGTCGACGACCTGAACCTGCAGCTCGCCCGCGTGGCCGAAGGCGGCGGCGGCGCGGCGCGTGCCAAGCACGTGGCGCGCGGCAAGCTGCTGCCGCGCGACCGTGTCGAGGGCCTGCTCGACCCCGACACGCCCTTCCTCGAGCTCGCGCCGCTGGCCGCGCACGGCCTGTACGACGGCGCCGCGCCGGGTGCGGGCGTCATTGCCGGCATCGGCCGCGTCAGTGGCGTCGAGTGCCTGATCATCTGCAACGACGCCACCGTCAAGGGCGGCACCTACTACCCCGCGACGGTGAAGAAGCACCTGCGGGCGCAAGAGGTGGCGCAGCAGAACCGCCTGCCCTGCATCTACCTCGTCGACAGCGGCGGCGCGAACCTGCCCAACCAGGACGAGGTGTTCCCCGACCGCGACCACTTCGGCCGCATCTTCTACAACCAGGCGCAGATGTCCTCGTTGGGCATCCCGCAGGTGGCGGTGGTGATGGGCTCGTGCACGGCCGGCGGCGCCTACGTGCCGGCCATGAGCGACGAGACCATCATCGTCAAGAACCAGGGCACCATCTTCCTCGGCGGCCCGCCGCTGGTGAAGGCCGCCATCGGCGAGGTGGTGAGCGCCGAAGACCTGGGCGGCGGCGACGTGCACACGCGCCTGTCGGGCGTGGCCGACCACCTGGCGGAGAACGACCACCACGCGCTCGCGCTGGCGCGCAACGTGGTGGCCAACCTCAACTGGCGCAAGCCCGATCAGCTGCTGATGCAGCCGCCGCGCCCGCCGCTGGCCGACCCGGCCGAGCTGCACGGCGTGATCCCGGTCGACTCGCGCAAGCCCTTCGACGTGCGCGAAATCATCGCCCGCCTCGTCGATGGCAGCGAGTTCGACGAGTTCAAGGCGCGCTATGGCAGCACGCTGGTGTGCGGCTTCGCGCACATCGAGGGCATGCCGGTGGGCATCATCGCCAACAACGGCGTGCTGTTCTCGGAAAGCGCGATGAAGGGCGCCCACTTCATCGAGCTGTGCTGCCAGCGCCGGGTGCCGCTGGTGTTCTTGCAGAACATCACCGGCTTCATGGTCGGCCGCAAGTACGAGGCCGAGGGCATCGCCAAGCACGGCGCGAAGATGGTCACGGCGGTGGCCACGGCCACGGTGCCCAAGTTCACGGTGATCATCGGCGGCAGCTTCGGCGCCGGCAATTACGGCATGTGCGGCCGCGCCTATTCGCCCCGCTTCCTCTGGATGTGGCCCAACGCGCGCATCAGCGTGATGGGCGGCGAGCAGGCCGCCAGCGTGCTGGCCACCGTCAAGCGCGACGGCATCGAGGCCAAGGGCGGCGCCTGGAGCAGCGACGAAGAAGCCGCCTTCAAGAAGCCCATCCTCGAGCAGTTCGAACACCAGGCGCACCCGTACTACGCCAGCGCGCGGCTGTGGGACGACGGCATCATCGACCCGGCCGACACGCGCCGCGTGCTGGCGCTGGGCCTCTCGGCCAGCCTGAACGCGCCGATCCCCGAGACGCCGCGCTTCGGTGTCTTCCGCATGTAGTGTACGATGTGTGCACATTGTTGATTTCACACACATCGCACACATCATGCGCACGAACATCGACATCGATGACGAGTTGATGGCGCAGGCCCTGGCGGCCGGCCCCTACAGCACCAAGAAGGACGCGGTCGAGGCCGGCCTGAAGCTGCTCGCGCGGCAGGCCGCGTACCGCGAGATCCTCAAGTGGGAAGGCAAGCTGAAGTGGGAGGGTGACGAGTCGATCGACTGGACGCAGCCCGCCGTCGAGGCGCCCGCGCCCGCTGTCGCCGAACCGAAGCCGAAGGCGTACAAGCGTGGTCGTCGCTGACTCGGGCGTCTGGATCGACTTCTTCAACGGCCGGCCCAATCCGGCCCGCGATGTGCTGCGCCGCCTGCTGCGCGAGGGTGATACGCGCATCGTCGTGCCCGACCTGGTGCTGTTCGAGGTGCTCCGGGGCTTTCGGGGCGAGCGCGAGCTGCGCCAAGCCGAGGCCCTGATGGGCAGCCTCTCGGTGGAGCCCACCGGCAGCGTGTCGCTGGCGCTGCAGGCCGCACGCCATTACCGCGGCCTGCGCGAGCGCGGCATCACCGTGCGCAGCGGCATCGATGTGCTGGTAGCCACCTTCTGCATCGAGCGCGACTACCTGCTGCTGCACCGCGACCGCGACTATCTCGCCTTCGAGCAGCATCGCGGCCTGCGCGGCTGGCGCCATTGAAGGAGTTGCCGATGACGAGCACGCTGGAAGTCCTGCGCCCGCGCGCGCACGTCGCCGAGGTCTGGCTCAACCGGCCCGAGGTGCGCAATGCCTTCAACGACGGCGTCATCCAGGAGCTGACGGCCACGTTCCGTGCCCTCGGCGCCGAGCCGGGCCTGCGCGCCATCGTGCTGGGCGGGCGCGGCAAGGCCTTCTGCGCCGGGGCTGATCTCTCGTGGATGGCGCGCATGGCCACCTACACCTGGGACGAGAACCGCGCCGATGCCGCCGCGCTGGCCGAGATGCTGCACACGATCTGGGCCTGCCCGGTGCCGGTGCTCGGCCGTGTGCACGGCGACTGCTACGCCGGTGGTGTGGGCCTGGCGGCGGTGTGCGATGTGCTGGTGGCTGCCGACACGGTGCAGTTCTGCCTGAGCGAGGCGCGCCTGGGCCTGCTGCCGGCCACCATCGGCCCCTATGTCGTGCGCGCCCTGGGCGAGCAGGCCTCGCGGCGCTACTTCACCACCGCCGAGCGCTTCGATGCCCAGCGTGCTGCCGCGTTGGGCTTCGTGCACGAGTGCGTGCCGGCCGAGCAGCTCGATGCCACCTGCGACGCCCTGGTCAGCGCCTGGGTCGGCAACGGCCCGGCGGCGGTGCGCGCCTGCAAGCGGCTGGTGCAGGACTTGGCCGCGCGGCCCATCGACGCCGAGCTGCGTGCCGAAACGGCCCGGCGCATCGCCGACATCCGCGCCAGCGACGAAGGCCGCGAAGGCGTGGCCGCGTTCCTGGGCAAGCGTGATCCGGGCTGGCGGGCATGAACCCGGTGCCGCTGCCGCTCGATCTGGCCCAGCTCGCGGCGCTGGCCGCGGCGCTGGGCTGGGCCAGCGGCGTGCGCCTCTATGCCGTGGTGTTCATCACCGGCGCCGCCGGCTACCTGGGCTGGCTGCCGCTGCCGGCGGGCCTGCAGATCCTGCAGAACCCGCTCGTGCTGGCCGGCGCCTTCGTGCTGTTCGTCGTGGAGTTCGTGGCCGACAAGATCCCGGCCGTCGACACGCTCTGGGACGCCGTGCACACCTTCATCCGCATCCCCGCGGGGGCGGCGCTGGCGGCGAGCGCGCTGGGCGCTGACCATGCCACCTGGGCGGTGCTCGCCGCGCTGGCCGGCGGCACGCTGGCAGCCACGGCGCACACCGCCAAGGCCACCACGCGCGCCGCAGCCAACACGAGCCCCGAGCCGGTGTCGAACTGGCTGCTCTCGCTGGCCGGCGATGCCGCGGTGCCGACGATGCTGTGGCTGGCGGTGGCGCACCCGGTGGTGTTCTGGCCGGTGCTGGCGCTGGCCGTGGTGCTGGCCGTCGTGTTGATCGTCGTCTTCTTCCGATTCCTGCGTGCGCTGCTGAAGCGCTTCATGCCCAGACCGCCCCTGGCGGCCTGAGGAGGACCTGCCCATGTTCGCCAAGATCCTGATCGCCAACCGCGGTGAGATCGCCTGCCGCGTGGCCGCCACGGCGCGCCGCCTGGGCGTGCGCACGGTGGCGGTGTACTCCGACGCCGATGCCGACTCGCGCCACGTGCGCGCCTGCGACGAGGCCGTGCACGTGGGCGGCAACGCGCCGCGCGAGAGCTATCTGCAGTGGCAACGCATCATCGACGCCGCCAAGGCCACCGGCGCGCAGGCCATCCACCCGGGCTACGGCTTCCTCAGCGAAAACGAGGACTTCGCCCAGGCCTGCACCGACCACGGCCTCGTCTTCATCGGCCCGCCGGCCAGCGCCATCGCCGCGATGGGCAGCAAGAGCGCCGCCAAGGCGCTGATGGACAAGGCCGGCGTGCCGCTGGTGCCCGGCTACCACGGGGCCGACAACGACCCGGCACTGCTGGCCAGCGAAGCCCTGCGCATCGGCTACCCGGTGCTGATCAAGGCCAGCGCGGGCGGCGGCGGCAAGGGC
>Ga0315901_10006920_pt1 | contig 13505 bp, 8 predicted proteins | sample LakEriMetagenome_10_FD_203761 | JGI IMG/M metagenome (GOLD analysis project Ga0315901, IMG submission 203761) | Freshwater fungal communities from buoy surface, Lake Erie, Ohio, United States - Buoy 2 MA116 | ecosystem: Environmental > Aquatic > Freshwater > Lake | place: USA: Lake Erie, Ohio... | reverse complement strand
GTGCTTTGATTACCCAGTGGGGCATCGATAATTTTTGAACTATCGGGTTCGATCGATAAGACTTGCTCGCCCAATTTCGCCTCAATGGTTTTGTCGCTTCGATTGATCCATAGAGTTTGGCTGATTTTGAAATTTAAATTGATCACTGTCAGTTTGACCGGTGCAATTTTGTTTTCTGGATTGCTGGATATGAGTAGAAGAATATTAGTGAATTCAGTAGGAATTTCAACAGTGGGTGCTTCCGGAGATATATCTTTTGGATTATCGACCTGAGAGGGAAGTAGTAAGAGTCGAGTGGTGTTAGAACTGATTTTATATACCGCTGAAAGATTCATGCTCGGTAGATCAACTTGTTGTGAAGTTGATCCATCAAATAAATGTAGAGATTTCGGAGCGGTAGCGGGTCGCTCTAAAAATAGAATTCGGCAATCACGTTTAGTAACCTTTTCAGCATATGATTGAGTAAATAAAGTGAGAAGCGCAGTGAAGATGAGGTATTTAATTTTCACATGATTGGGAGGGTGTTAGATTTACTCGGTTTCTTTCAGTTTTACATCTTCAGTGGACTCTTCTTCATCTGGTGATCGGAAGTCTCGGAAATAGTATATTCTCGGTAATTTGCCACCGGTGTTCACCATGAATCCTAGATGTTTGCTTGCGGTATCATGCCACCAAGCTTGTTCTGTGATTGGAGCGTATTCTCCTTTGCCATTTGCTTGATAGATGAATTGCGCGGTGTAGTAGCCGCTGGGAGAAATGGGGTCTTTGGAGATAGTACGACCTCTTGGATCCACAGTCATTTGGGCACTGCCTAATTTGGCGGCAATTCGGTGGTCGGTTAAATTATACCAGAGGGTTTCACCAGGTTTAAGTTTGCCTGCTCCGGTGTCGACCAAGTTCATCTTGATTGGGATAACTGTATTTTCTGGATCAGGGGTAATGATGATGTAGAACTCTCCGACATTTTCAGGAATTTTGAGCAAGGGTGATTTAGGAAGTAAATTTTTTGGGTCTGTGATTTTATTGGCTGTGATCGCTATGGTTAGCTCACCAGGTGGTAGTTTGATCACCTCGGATAAATTCATGCTGGGCAATGTAACGGCTTGGCTTACTTTGCCATTGAAGAGAAATGCTACTTTCGGTGCGCTTTGTGGGCGTTCAGGAAATACGATGCGACATGTGCGTGACTGTGCATGTAGTGTGCTCGCTAGTATGAAAAATCCAGCGGTGATAATAGTAATGATGCGAGTCATAAAGAGCATGATGAATCCGGCGGTGAATCTTTGGTTATTAGACTTCATTGGCGTTAAGCCATCTAAATGATACGATGTCGTAGTATCTACCAAATGTTACATTTCTTGGGACGATGGGTGGGTCGATGGAGTCTGCGGCGTCTGATTTATCGCAGAATTCACGCGTTCTTTTCACAATGGCCTCACACCATGCTTGGGCGATGACTTTGCCGTCTTTGTCCAAGGCGTCTCCATAAGCACGAATAGTGAAGGTGTCATCTCTCACACTCAAGATGGGAGCGATGGGGCGAAGGATATCAGCTTGGCGGATCCAGCCCGGAGCACCGTAGGCGCTGGAGCCTTCTGCTGCTTTTGTATATGCATAATTAACACCAGCAAGTTTTGGGTCTGTAGGTGCCATGGTATTATCGGAAAGGGAATTTGCTGGATCGCGAAGTTCGGCCATGGGGTCGGTATCGAGGTTGTTAATCGCGGTTTGTATGGCTCCAGCAAGGGCTAGATCATCATTGGAGCTAAGTTGGCGATTGATGAATTCAGATAGAGACAGAAACGGACCGCGAAGACGAACTTGCTCAACCACTTTCTCGGCGAGGTCATTGATCTGATCATCAGTAAGACTTCTGTAACCGGCGTATTCCGATGCAGTGGCGAATTCCCCCCCATAGCCTGCACCAGAGCCTGCTTCTACATCCGATGCGATGGGTCCGCGTGTCACAATATGTTTTTTATCAACAGCGCTTGATTCGATTTCATTTGCGCCTTGTATTGCGATTTTCTCGAGGCTTTTTGCTCTTCCTAACAGAGCTTTCCATGCTTCAACCGAAGTGGTGTTTACGTTGAACATTCCCTCGACTTCCAAGCGTGATGCGACTTTCAACCATCCATCATTTCTGCCAGTTTTTGGGTTGGTATTGATGATTTCTGTGGTGAGTGCAGTAATTTGTGCTGACGATAGATTGCTGTCCGCTTGAATTTTACGATAGGATCGGTTGGTTAATTTTTCGTAACCAGTTAGATAATCTCGATAGAAAGTATTGATGTCTTTGGAAATCGCTCCTCCAAATGAAACTGGCTGCGGAGCGATGGATGAGACAAACCAATCGTCAAAAAGAAGGTGATTTGCGCAGTATGTATCATCGTGCACAAGGTTGGTGAGGACATTATTCGGGGTGAGGACCGTTGGGACAACCTGATCTTTAGGGATCAGTGGCGTTGCATCGCTGTTTCCAATCAAGTTGTGCTGAAACGGTGGATATGGATTGTTCCCCCTTGGATTCCATCCCTCAAGCTCTATTAATGATGCCACTGGCCGTAGTGGAATATTAGACATGATCAGTCGAGATAAACCATCACCACTCTGGTGGCCTGTTGAAATGAAACCTTTTGAATTTGTTAGGTTGGGTGTGATCGTTGTTCCTAGACTAAGTGAGTTATAGGTAATATCAAAAGTTCCATTGCCTGGATGGTCTTTTGCAGCTCCACTAATTGGATCGTTTAATACCATTGAAGCAAGTGGATTGCTTTGTAATACGCCTTTCGTTGGTCGGTTTTGTTCTGTGCCAGGTGCGGTACCTATGGTTGAGCGCGGGCCAAAGTTGATTGAAAAAATTGGAGCCCATGGAACAGATGAGAGCTCTGCGACTGAATAACCCACTTCATCTACCTCGTTAGGAGGCCAATAAGCATTACCTTGGCTTTCAGGTGCAAGTGTAGTTAGATTATGGAATTCATCACCTACCGACTTGTGTAACAGTCCTCCGCCGTAGGGAACTCCAGTTGTCTTGCCAAATGACAAAGCGAAGCCAATTCCTGGAGCTCTGTTTCTGTATGGCTGAGTTAATTTGTCGGTCTTCAAGAGGAACCATAGCCTGCTACTGGCTAGGAGACCACCTGATATTCCATTAACGGCTCTGCCTTGGAGGTTGCTAGGATTATAACCCTCTTTCAATCTGATGCCGGTTCCTCCAAAATTGACAGCCACTGGAATACTAGGATCTGGAGAGAATACTTTGACTTCTCCAGGTTTGAAGTTAAGAGGTCCTGTTGGTAAATTGGCCATAAATGTGCGCATATCAAGTCCACCCAGAATTTGTACTTTCATAACACCATTCTGCATTCCTGTTGCATACCCTTTAGCTACGTTTTGCGGCATGCCATTTTCGTAAGCTGTTTCCCCGAAGTTTCCTCCCACATCCAAATATTGGAAATTACCAGGTGAAAACATTCTGAAAACATTCTTAGGAACGGTGTTAGGGCCTAAAGGATAATTAGCTTGATTGACCACTGCCATCACACCTGGAAGAGTACGACGCCAGCCAAATCCGAGACCTTCAATCACTGGATTCGCGGGAATTGTGTATGTTAATCCCACACTATAAGGATTCCATAGCGTGAAAACAGGAACGTAAAGTAAATCAACTCTATAGCGTCTAGGATTCTGGTTAATTGGAGATTCTACGGCCCTAGCATAGACAATGAATTGAAATCTCGCGATCTGAGGGTGCAAGCGTTGTGTGTGCTTGTAATTAAATATATGTTCTGCACGAATGGTATTGCCAGTACTTGTCACTCTATCCCAAATGAATGGACTTTCTATTATACCTGCATTTACAGAAAAGCTCTTGTATGCTGTGGTAAAGTTAATCAATGATTGCCATGAAGCAGATGCAGCATAGAGTGTATTCGGCAGGCTGGTATTTCCAATGATATTTGAGTAGTTACTCCATGGGAAAAGATTCGACTGAGCAGGAGTCGCAGCTGTTACTGCGGGATTGTTGGTTACCAGAGCTGCAGGTGCTGGCTTAACCGGCTTTGGCACTTGTGTAGTAGCTGTAGCTCCTGCTGTAGGTGTGTAGCGGAAGAGAGGGAGGCGTCCTCCGGGGGTGCTTTGGTAAATCGCATCCCATCTTTCGGTGAGTGTGCTAACGACCAGTTCATGAGTAATCATTGATAGCGATTTGGGGTGACACTTTGAATAGTACCCCATGAATAAAACAGATGAAGCGGCTTATATACAAGCCGAGAAAAAAAGATTAGCACGGCGCTCCAACTGCCGTCGTGACAAACGTCCAAAGATAGGCAAATACCCGCCTGAGTTTCGGCTCAAGGCAGTGCTAATGTGCATCGAAGAGAAGCGCACCCAGACCGAGGTGGCTGCCCTGCTCGACATCTCGGCCACTACCCTCAACAACTGGTTGTTGAACTACCGTAGAGGTGGAGGTGCCGACGGGCCAATGTTCCGTTCCTCAGAGACGCCGCGCGGCGGCTCTGAGGAACGGCCGCGCCTGCCCGAGCCGGTTCGGGAGCAGATTATTGCTCTCAAACAGGCCAATCAGAGCTGGGGAGTGAAGCGCATTGCTCAAGTGTTGCGTCGCTGGTTCCTCATGGAAGCCAGCCCCGAAACGGTGCGTCAGACGCTGCACAAAGAGGAACTCATGACTCCCTCTACCAAGCGACCGAAACGCAATCCCTCCAAACCCCGCTTTTTCGAGCGGTCGACTCCCAATCAAATGTGGCAGAGTGACATCTTCTGCTTCCGGTTGGGCGGTAACAACGCCTATCTGATTGCCTTCATCGATGATTACTCACGGTTCATCGTGGGGATCGAGCTGTTCCGCAGTCAGACGGCGCAATCCGTCATTGAAGTGTATCGGCGGGCAGCTGCCGAGTTTGGCGTCCCTAAGGAAATGCTCACCGACAACGGCCGCCAGTATGCGGCTTGGCGTGGAACGAGCCGCTTCCAAGGTGAAATGGCTAAGGATCGAATCTCTCACATTCGTTCGAGGCCTCAACACCCGATGACCTTGGGCAAGATCGAGCGCTTCTGGAACTCGATCTGGGGTGAATTCCTCGGACGTGCCCAGTTCGACGACTTCGAGCAAGCTCGCGAACGGATACGCCTGTGGGTTCAACACTACAATCACAAGCGCCCACATCAGGGCATCGGCGGCATGTGCCCAGCAGACCGCTTCTTTGAAATCCAGCATGAGCTGCGCAAAACCATCGAGGATGGCATTCGTGAAAACACCCTCGAAATGGCGCTGCGCGGTCGTCCCAAAGCGCCCTTCTACATGGTCGGGCGCATGCACGGCCAGTCCGTCGTGCTCCAGGCAGAAAAAGGCAAACTCAAACTCCGCGTCGATGGCGAGGAACAAACCAACAACCAAGAATTAGAATATGACATCAAAAACGAAATCCTCCCGGAAGGACAATCCGGACAACCCACAGACAACCGAATCCTCCCAAGCGAAACGGGGTCGACCTCCGAACAAGATCACCCGCAGACCCTCCAAAACCTTCAGCCCAGAACAGAAGGCACAGGCGGTGCTTGCGGCATGGACCGAGAAGGTCAGCCAGTCGGAGATCTGTCGTCAGATGCAGATCAATTACATGACCTTCCAACACTGGCAGGACCGGGCGATGGAGGGGATGCTCCGAGCCCTCGAAAACCAGCTGAAGTTGGAGGACACAGCAGTGCTCAGTCCGAGGCTGCGCAAGATGATGGAGCGTGGCCGTCGTGGCCCGGAGGATCGACTTGGCCGCAGGCTGCTTCAGATCCAACAAGAACGGGACAACAACCCGCCGGTTTGATAGAAGAAACTTGTGAACAGGAAACCCCAAGACATCTCGCGTCAACGCGCGGAGATCATCCTGCAAGTCCGCTCGGGCCAAATCACGGCGACCGATGCGGCACGCCTGCTGGGGATCTCCCGCAAAACCTATTACCAGTGGGAGCAACGAGCCCTGAGCGGAATGCTTGCGGGCTTGGAGAACCGCGAACCTGGGCGGCCTCTAACACAACGGCCGGATCCGGAAACCCAACGCCTCAAGCAGAAGGTGAGCGAACTGGAGAACCAGCTCAAGGTGATGGAGCAAGTCCACGAGCTTCGTGGGATGCTTGCGGAACTACGCCCGCCCAAGAAACCGAATCTGAAAGCGAAGCCCAAATCCAAAACCAAATCGAAACGCCCTTCAGCGGGACGTGAAAAAAAAATATGAGCTCGGGTTACGTCAACTGGTCGATCGTTTCGAATGCTTGCGCATGCAATGCAAACGACACAGCGCTGCCGCGCTCTGCCGGTCGTTGGGCTTGCCTTACAGCACCCTGCGCCGATGGCGTGAGCGACGTCGCCGATCTTGCACCATCAAGCGTCAACCCGGGCCTTCAAAAATCCCCGCACTGCCTGTGGCCGACTTCCGGTCACAGGTCGTGCGCCTTGATCACGGATCTAACAGAACTCGCGGCGCGGGCTCAGTCATTCGCAATTTCCGCGACTGGCTCTCGCGTCGTCGAGTTCAATCCTTCATCGCACGCCTTCGCCAGAGGCATGTGCGGCGCCAACGCGAAGCCAAACACTATGTCACTTGGCACATACCCAATCTTGCTTGGGCCATCGATGCGCTTCATCTTCGCACTTCTCCTGCCGATCCAGGCGTGGTGGTCGTCCTTGCTCGCGACCTTGCCTCACACTTCCATTTTGAACCCTTGGTTCTCAAAGCAGAATCCGCAGAGCAAAATCTCCACTGGCTCCGACGACTCTTCTCACGTCATAGCCCTCCACTTTTACTCAAGCGCGATAATGGCGCGCCTTTCAACGCCGCTATCCTTAATAACTTCATCGCCGAAAATGGCATCATTCCACTCAACAGTCCCGTCCGCCGTCCATCCTACAACGGGGCTATTGAACATGGTGTCGGTTCCTTCAAACGCGCCCTATACGCGGCGCTTGACCCCGATCAACCCATCCCGGAAATTCGCAAACTTTTGCCGATCATCCGTTCGATCATTCATCTTCACAACACACGACCGCGCCGCAGCCTCGCTGGACTCACTCCCGCTCAGGCCTACTTCCATCACCGCACAGAACGGTGGTCTCGCGCGCGTCGACTTGAAATTTTCGACTGGATCTACGCTCACGCGCAGAATAATGTCGAAATTAAATGGGAAATGTCCGATCACCACTCCCGCGCCGTCGCATGGCGCCGCGCTGTGGTCGCCTGGCTCCGCTGCCAGCACCTGATCACCATCTCCCAAAAAACACAACCGTCACCCCATTTCGTAACCCAAATCCGCTCATAAATTCATTGGCAGCACAGCCGCATTTAGCAGGATGTATTTTCCTCCATTAAATCCTTCATCGCTATTTTTCAAAGTGGTGAGTGTTAAGCCATCAGCGTCATTGAGGCCTTGGCGGACGACGATGACTAACTGTTCTTTAGCGATGATAGAAGTGGCTTTGCCATACGCTAAAAAGACGAATTCACCTTTTTCGTTGGTTGAGGATTTGCCTAATGTCCAGGTCGCTAGAGCTGGTACTTCATAAGTTTCTGAAATACTGTTAGTTGGGATTTTAACTTTAATGGTTTTAGTTTCTCCAATGAGTAGTTCGATAGGCTCTGCATTAGTGGATTTTGGGAAAGAAACAAATCGCAGATTGACAGTCGGTGTTTGCGCATGAGCGGATATCGAGACGGCAAGGACACAAAGCAGTAAGAACAAGTATGATGACTTGGAATGGGATAAATTCATTAAATTTGGTGGGGTAATAATGGTATATTTAACATCCATTTTGGATCACACTTCGTTAGCATTCAGCCAGCGAAAACCAATGATATTGAGTTTTCGACCGTAACGTTTGTTAGAATCTGAGGCTAGGGTACTCTGTTTGAGATGAGCATCATCTGTGCTATCAACATAATCGGGTGTTCTCTGGATGATCGCTTCACACCATGCGCGGGCTAAGACATTTCCGTTCTTATCTAAGCTGTCGCCGTATGACCGGATGACGAATGTGTCTCCGCGGGGTGTTAGAATGGAGCCCATGTGGCGAAGGATGTCGGCTTGGTCAATATAAGGAGTGCTGCCATAGGCGATAGGTCCTTCTAGTGCTCTGGTGAAAGCGGTTACCATGCCGTTCGTTTCGGTGCTGCCGCCGAGATTGAAGCTGCGTTCTGCTGTGCGAAAAGCCGCGTTGATTGATACACTGTCATCATCGATTGCGGCTTGGAGAGCTCCTTTGAGAGCGAGATCCAGGTTGCCGCTGTCGAGTCTACGGTTGATGAATTCAGAAAGTGAGAGGAATGGGCCGCGTGTCTTTACTTGCTCTACCATGGCTACGGCGAGTTCATTGATTTCCTGATCGGAAAGGTTACGAGGACTCGTCCATTGTTCCGGTGGAGAGTTGGGATCGTTACTGAGGGCAGAGCTATTGATCGGTGCTCCGTTCGCTAGCATGCCCGGAGTCGCGGGCGCGCCTGTGGGCGTTGTGGTGCTGAGGGTGGCTGCTTGGTTTTCTAGGTGAGCTAGGGGTTTACTCTTTAGACTGGAGAAGAGTATTTTCCATGCTTCGACGGATGTGGAATTGATGTTGAAAGGGCCTTCGACTATCAGGTGGGAAGCGATCTTATCAGCGAAGCCATCGGTATAAGTATTGAGCTGGCCTGTTAGAGTAGTGAACTCAGATGCAGTCAGGCTGCCGGAGCGGGGAATGATGCGGCGATCCGGCAGGGGAATTGATTTAGTTGGATCGGTGATTCCAAAAAAGTCATCTGCCACTTTCGTGGCTGATTTTGCGGGAGGTGCAGGACCCGGAGATACAAGGTAAAGTTGATTACTCAGTTGAGGACTAATGGATGAGAAGAAGAACTCGTCCCAGAGAGCCTTGTTTGCCAAATAAGAGTGGTCCGCATACGAACGAAGCTGCACGGCTGCACTCAGATCTGAGTTGAGAAATTGAGTGTAGGTGCTGAACGCCTTATCGGCTGGAAGATTCGGGTGCGCGTAGGAATTACCTATCGCTTGTAAAGTATGAGGAGCTAGCCCACCTTGGCCGGTGGCAGTGACTTGCCGCAAGTCGCCAAGAAGGGGAGCACCTGCGAACGGATAATTCGTGTTTCCCGGAGGGAATACGTAGTGGTTTAGAGCAGCGGATGGATTCGCAAGAATGGTATTGTTCGCAAGGCTAAATCCTCCGAGGTGTGCGCTGCTAAGAGACGCAATAGAGATAGGTGGCAGGGCAGGGATATATTGTTGCACGACGTGGGTGACACCAGCACCGACGGTGTATCCACCTCCGTAGTAGCCGCGAGCGCTGCCATCATCTTGGAATGCTTCTTCCACATCATTGATTCGTTCAACTTGCCATTCCCATCCGTAGTCGTAGAGCGCGCCTTTGGTGTTGTCGGCGATTTGCGGCGCACTCAGGGTGCTGCCATGAAGGAAAGGTCGTGTGGAGATACGTCGCCCTGCACCGGCGCCGGGGCTATTATTGGTGTGTATTTCGGCGCCTGACATCAAGGTAAAGAGGAGGAGTCCTTTCGCCTCGCCATTATCTGTGGCACTTTTGATTTCGCTACCCGGGGTAGCGTTAATTAAGCCTTCATACGGAATAACTGCGCTATTGGGGAAACCTGCCAACATGAGATTTCTATTAAATGTGGCATTTGGGTTATTTATACCACCGCTACCTCCGAATCTACTGATGAATTGATAGTTTCTATGATGTTCATTTGTGCCACCTACATAATTGGCATCGCTCATAAAGAATTGAAATCCAGCTCCTGTAATCTCATTAGCTGATGATACTGCGCGAGCCATGCTAGTTCCGTCCTCTGGCGCGACTTCCAGGTCGATGTGATCGCCGTCGCCGAAGACCATGCGCCATCCTTGGTAATTGACAAAAGTGCCCGCCGAGTTGGGAAATTGCACTGCGTCAAGTCCACCGCTTTGCACGACCGTTTTGGCTGTGACATAGAATCCATCCGGAAGGAAAGCCTGCGCTTGGTAGAGAGGGCTATTGCCGAAGGTAGAGTTGCGCTGCCCGGTTTCTAAAAAATTGGTTGCGTTAATGGGGATTGATAACATTTTCACCTCTCCAGGTTGGAATACAATCGGTGCATTTCTTGCTAATTGCAGCTGCATGATGTAAGGGCCGAGTGAGCGAGCTCGACCATCGCCGGTTGATTCGTTGCTAATGGCGTAGTTCAAATTCACATGCACACTTTCATATTGGGTTGGTGCTCCAGCAGAAGGGTCTCGATATTTTTTCCAACGCAAGGTGAAGGGAGGAAATCCGACATTCATGATTTGCGAGGCTGCGATAGTGGCAGCTGCATTTCCGGGTACACCCATCACCAGTGGTGTGTTGTTAGGATTCCACAATGAGACGACTGGCTTGACTCCGAGCAGCAACTTGTATCTGTCGGTAGTCCGTAACGTTATGCCTCGAGCGGCTATGGCAGTTCTTTCTGCAGGAGTGATTATTGTAGCACCCACTCCCAAGACAAACTGCACTCTAATTGGGACAGGGTTGCGGTAGAGCGAAGTGTATTCACGTAGAAATTTGGTTTTGTCAGTCTGATCACCGAGGTCAGGCACATTCACCTGCATGGCGCGGGATGGTGCCGCATTGTGTGCGACTCCTCCACGTCTTCCGGAAGCGAAATTTGGATCGTCCTGATAGAGTTGGTAGTATGCAGCGAGATCTTGAATTGGGACACGATCATCGCCAGTAGCGCCGAAGCGGTAGAGCATGAATTCGTCGCTGTTTTCATTGATATTGATTGGGCGTTCGAGCAGGGTGGATAGGTCACGTTTGAGGCCGCCTTCGCGGACGTCTGCGAGAAGTCCCATGCTGTGAGTTGTGGCGTGATAAAAGTTCCGTTCGGATACCATGTCGGCACCTCCAGCGGGTTTAGGATTGACGTCGATAAGATCAAGGGTTTTGTGTGAAGCAAGACGGTCGAATTGTTGTATGTCGGTTAATCCCTCCAAGCCGAGAACCGTGGTGTTACTCATTGAGCCCGGGGCTTGGGAGCGGTTGATGTGGTCGGCAGTTGTGAGTGTGACTGGATTTGCAGGATAAGAATCTGCCATGATGCGGGCCTTCTGACTCTCATCACCTACCCACCAACCGTATCGGCCTGTGATTTCGGAGCTGTATAGATCTTTGATATTGAGTAGGCGGGCGCTGACGTAGTCAGTAGTGGGAGCTGATGTACCGAGGGAACCTGCACCAACGAGGTGAATCGCTTCGGTGTCTTTATCTGGGAGGGAATTTGCATTAAGATTCAGTGTTTTGGGCGTATTGGGATCTGTAGCTTCGTTATTGTTGAGGGAAGTCAACCAAGCTCGGAAATGTAAGTTTTTTTGGCTATATGTTGGGCTCATCGTGTTATCTGGCTGTGCGCCGATGGTTTGATGGTGACTTTCAGCGCTTGGATAATTCGGATTAGGCCTTGCATCGGATAAAGGCCCGGCAACCCAAGAATCCCATGCACCCGTCCAGTGATGGTGAAGGATGTTAGATGAAGCAGGATCGATGATATCGCTATTAGCTGAGATGCGTTGATCGGGACCCATTTGCTTTTGGAGTTCACCAATAGCAATCATAAGAGCCATACGGGCATTAGCTCGGGCACGGGCTTGGGCGGAATCCTGATTGCTAGTGCGGAGTGTAACAACGGAGAGACTGAGAGTTCCGACAGTGATGATGGCAAGCAATACCATCAGCAGGATGGTTGCAATAAGGGCGAAGCCAGGATGATTCGGGTCGAGTTGGTTGGTTTTTTTCATACGAACCGAAATGGAGATGGGTTTATTAAGTAAATACACCGTGACTACCGATTCGTTCAATGATTAAGTTAAAAATTTCAGTAAACTTGATAATTTATTGGGCAGTTATGGATTTGATGATCGAAGATTTCCGATTGAAGATTGAGGATTGAGGATTTTTGAATGAAGAATTTAGCCTTCTTCTTTGATAGGAAGTGCCTCATTTTCCCTGGTATCTGGGGGTGTTTCTTCCTCTTTCGGAGCTTGGTATGAGAGGGTGGTGTAGACGGAATCTCCGATTTCAAGGGTTCCGGATTGGATGTCAGCAGCGGCAAATTGGCCGGTTTTTTCTCCTGTGACTTTGAGATTTGCGGCGCGGCCTTCGAGGCCCATGGTTGCAAGGATGGCGCCAGTAGGGACGTTCCATGGTCCATAGGATTGGATCAGGGTAAAATCGGGATTTTTGTGGATGGATGCAATCCTGCCGACGAGACGGGCTTGATCTTTCGTTGGTTTTGGAGCGGGTGTTTCGGTGGGCTTATCGGCACAGGATGAGAGGAAGAGGAGGGGGAGAGCGAGTGAGAGGGAGATAGGGAGAAAGAAGAGTGGGGGATTGAGAGACAAGGGGATGGGGGGTAAGTTCATAGAGGCGGGTTTGGAAAGTGTGTTTAAAATCAAAAATTGTCATTCATCAATCGTCATTCAATTCTTGGATGGGAGCGGATTGGTATTTCGCTTTTATTTAGAATTTATGATTTAAGATTTAGAATTTATGACTTCATGGTGCAAGGCGATCGATTTGCCATGAGCCATCTGTCATGCGGGTGAAGAGGAAGCGATCGTGGATGCGGCTGGGGCCGCCTTGCCAGAATTCGATGGTGTGTGGGACGACGCGATAGCCGCCCCAGAAGGAGGGGAGAGGTATTTCACCGTCTTGAAATTTAGATTTAATTTCTTCGAATTTTTGGAGGAGGATTTTTTTGGAAGTGATGACTTCTGATTGGTTGGAAACCCATGCGCCGATTTGCGATTCGCGAGGGCGAGTCATGAAGTATTTCAGGGATTCTGCGGTGGAGATTTTTTCCGCAGTGCCTTGGATGATGATTTGGCGCTCGAGCGTAACCCATGGCAAGAGCAAGCAGACTTTGGGATTGGCTTGGATGTGTTGGGCTTTGCGCGATTGGTAATTGGTGAAAAAGGTAAAACCTTTTTGGTCAAAGGCTTTGAGCAATACCGTGCGTTGTGATGGGAAACCATCTGGCGCAAGAGTAGAGAGAGTCATCGCGTTGGGCTCAGGGATGCTGAGTTCAGTGGCCTGCTGGAACCAACGTTGGAAAAGTTGAATGGGATCGGCATCCAAATCCTCACGGTGCAAGCCTTTGGTAGAGTATTCTTTTCTAAAATCTGATAGATCCATAGGGTGAGTAAACTTTAAACTTTAAATCTTAAACTTCAAGGAAGAGGGTTTGGATGAAGAGTTTTTAACCACGAATTTCACGAATGAACACGATTAAGATTTTCCTTTATTTTGGAAAGAGAAATTGAACCGCGGATGAATGGATAATGAAGAGGATTTGTCCCGGTTCAGCGTGAATGTCTCAATTGATTCTCTGAATTAAGCTACAGCAGGTGTTAATGGGTTATGGTTTGTTTGTGTGTTTAGGGAGATGTTCTGGCGTGCCAGCTTACGGCCTGCGCGG
>Ga0315901_10006919_pt1 | contig 13505 bp, 14 predicted proteins | sample LakEriMetagenome_10_FD_203761 | JGI IMG/M metagenome (GOLD analysis project Ga0315901, IMG submission 203761) | Freshwater fungal communities from buoy surface, Lake Erie, Ohio, United States - Buoy 2 MA116 | ecosystem: Environmental > Aquatic > Freshwater > Lake | place: USA: Lake Erie, Ohio... | reverse complement strand
CTTCTATTAAATCCTCGACAGAGAGAGATGCGCTATCAATGAGCGCAACCTTCCATCCGGGTAGAAGTGGCAGCGCTCGGTCGAATGAACCACCGCCTTGCCCAAGTCGAACACCGCGCATGTCAATCGCAAGAGCCGGTAAAATGACCACATCAATTGATGTTAGCTCTTCGTCACTCACCTCTCTGCCGTCATGGAGCCAGGTGAGAGATTTATCTGGGTTCATTCGGGGGAGAAATATCTTTTTACCTTGTTCACGGAGCTTTTCATTGAGAGAGAAAGTATCTGGCTCGTCACCATAAGACTGGAATGAGGCAATCACCTGCGCGCTCTGTATTTCCGGAGCGCTAAGTAAGCGTTGACTCGGGGCGGTTCGATCGGGTGCGTGCCCTCTCATCCGAAGTTTACGAAAGCGCCCACGCGCCTCTTTCTTACTCTCCATGCGAGGAGCGTAAGGTGTAACCACTATGGAGAAGCAAGCGGGCATTAAACACGCAGTCATTCCTGCCGCTGGTCTTGGGACCCGTTTTCTCCCTGCAACCAAGGCAATTCCCAAGGAGATGCTCCCTGTCGTTGATAAACCGGCTATTCAATATGTAGTGGAAGAGGCTTACTCAGCAGGCTTCTCTGACCTGCTCTTAATCACCGGGCATAACAAGGGAGCCCTAGTTGATCATTTTTCACAAGCGCCGGAATTAGAACAGACTCTGCATGCGCGCGGTGATGCAGAACGCCTAGCAGCGCTGCGCCACTTAAATACCCTTCCTGAACTTCATACCGTTCGACAAGAGAGCGCGCGCGGGTTGGGTGATGCGGTTTTGACTGCTGCTAATCATGTAGGCGATGCTCCATTTGCAGTTTTGCTTGGCGATGACCTCATAGAGCCCAGTGATGTTTTGTGGAAAGAGATGCTAGAGGTGCATGCGAGTCATGGTGGATCAGTACTTGCTTTAATGGAAGTTTCAGATGATGATGTTTCAAAGTATGGAATTGCCGCAATTTCGAATACAAAGCCGTCGCGAGTTCTCGATCTTGTCGAGAAACCTTCAAAGGCAGAAGCGCCAAGTAACTACGCAATCATCGGACGATATATTTTGTCTCCCGCAATTTTTTCTATCCTGCGCCACACCTCTGCGGGTAAAGGTGGCGAGGTGCAGCTAACAGATGCAATCGCTACGCTCGCCCGTGACGAGCGAATCGGTGGACCTGTCCATGCAGTGGTTGTTAATGTGCGACGATTTGATACGGGAGATCGATTGAGTTATCTCAAGACTGTTGTGGAATTTGCCACTCGTCGTGAAGATCTTGGTCCCGATTTTGCGGACTGGCTGAAAGGATATGTGCGAGGGCTCGATGGTTAGCGTAGACAATTATTTACAAGAGGTCCTCGCTATCGCGCATCCATTAGCGCCACTTGATATGCCTTTATTAGACGCGCACGGTGCGACGCTAGCCAGCGATGTCTACGCTGGAGATCGTTTAGTACTCCGTGCAGGCAGAAGAATTCGATCAACCCATATTGGGCTTGCTGCGTCAATTGGTTTAGATCACCTACCAACCAGACCTCATCCGCGAGTGGTGGTGATCTCTGCAGGCGAAGACCTTACCGAGCCTGGCCATCTCATCGATGAGCAACATTCTTATGAAGCAAACTCTTGGCTACTCACGACAGCGGTTCGTGAGGTTGAGGCAATCGGTTATCGAGTCCACACCATTCCCGACACGACCCAAGAGTTAACCGATCTCATCGAAGATCAATTGGTCCGAGCAGATTTGGTCGTCATCACTAGTGGTCCACGCTCAGTTGAAATGATGCGCCAGTCCCTCAATTCGCTTGGCGAAATTCATGAACGAGAGGTCGAAATGGAACCGCACGGCCACCATAGCTACGGCCTTATTGGACCAGACCGTACCCCAGTCATCACTCTGCCCTCAGATTCGAAAGGCGCTTACATGGCTTTCGAGCTATTCGTTCGCCCGATGATTCGACAGATGCTTGGACGAAAAAATCTTTCACACCGTCTATTGAGCGCGACGTTAGTTGGAGAGATTTCCAGTACACCAGGGCTTCGCTCTTTTTATGAAGCGCTGATAAGTCATGAGAATGAAGTTCTGCGAGCTACGCCGGTTGCACCTAACGAACGAGGCGATGCAAATGGTTTGATTGTGATTGATGAAAAGAGCGCTGTTCTGAAAGGTGGCAGTGAGGTAGCGGTAATTCTCTTTGATAGACGAGCTGAGTAAGTGGAACTTTCCGATGGCGTAATTCGACTACGTCCAATTCAATATCGAGATCGCAAGTGGTGGGAAAGCGTCCACACCGAGAATCGAGCCTGGCTCAAACCTTGGGAGGTGAGCTACCCGGAAGGATCGGGGGAGCCGCCCAGGTTCTGGAAGATGGTTCGCTCTCTAAAGAAAGATGCCCGATGGGGTCGATCGGAAAATCTCATCATCATGCTTGGCCAGGAGCGGGTGGGATTTATCGCCCTAGGCGGGATTGCCTATGGTCCATCTCGAAGCGCCTTTATCGGATACTGGGTAATCGAGAAGTTTTCCAACCAAGGAATTGTCACCCGAGCAGTTACCCTCCTTCGAAATCATGCCTTTGATGACCTGCGATTACATCGGATCGAAATCAATATTCGTCCTGAGAATCAACCATCGATACGTGTAGCGATGAAAGCAGGATTCGAATTAGAGGGAAAGCGCTCGAAGTACCTTCACATTGATGGCGATTGGCGTGACCATATCTGCTTCGTAGCAACACGAGATTAAGCGCGTTCGATATCCCTTATTTCTAAGCGCTGGCCTTCTATTCTTGCCTCATCATGAGCTCAGGTTTAATTTACTTCGCCGTCATCGCGCTCTGGGTTGCATACTTTTTGCCTCGTTGGCTCCGCTCTCATGATGAGGTTTCCGAGAGTAAAAGTCTCGAGCGATATCGAAGCGCTATGCACGTTGTTTCGATTGGCTCATCACCGAACACTTATATGACTCGAGCTGAAATAGCAGAGCGTGAGGCGCAAACTCTTCGGAAGCGACAGATCTCACTTGTCACTTTAATTATTTTTTTCTTCGCAACAATCATTGCAGCTTTCGCAAATGCCGTGCCATTCAAATCTTTATTACTTCCGCTATCGCTCTTGGTTATTTTCGTCGTACATGTTCGTCGTCAGAAAGTTCAAGATGATGTTCGTCGTCGACGTCGTGCCGCTACGATGCGAAGTAAAGGGTCAAGTTTTAATTTTTCTGAGATCACTTATCGAACTCCAGAGGGCCAAACAAGCCAATGGATTCCTATTAATCACTCGCGCACGGTAACTGTAATTCCTAACGACACTTGGCAGCCAAGTGATATGCCGCTACCTACTTATGTAAATGCGCCTAAAGCGCCCGCTCGCCCCGTTGTCGGACGGAACATTACTGAGCAGACAAATACCCATTATGAAACAGAGATTGATCAAATTGAAACCTCGTTTGAGAAGGTTTTTGACCAAGAAGAGGATCGCAAAGCGTCAAACGGTTAGTCGCTACCTACGGGCAGTTCTAAATCCAAGACTGTAGCCACATCAAACTACGCCAGTAATCGTATGAAACGGTAAATGCAAGAAAAATTGGCGAGTGATAAATGAAGTTTGCTCCAATCGAGCCGATGAAGAGGGCCAGCCAAGCTTTCCGAGTTCTTCGAGGAATGCGCTCGGGGAGCCTTTCATTTATCTCTTTTATCGCCGCCACAAGAGCGAGGATGAGCCATGGTTGAAAAACTATGGAATAAAAGGAGAAAGTCGTTCGCTCTGGAAAGGCAAACCATGGCAACCAGCCGGCAGCAACTCCGAGAAGAATGAGCGCATGGTTTCGCATCCTTATCCAAAGAATAAGAAGAAAGATGAGCGATAACGCGCCACTCCACCAGAGCAGCGGAGTACCTATTGCAAGAACCTCTTGAGAGCAATTGCTGGCGCCACACTTAGGTGATTCGTAGTAGAAAGAGGTTGGGCGAATTTGTAGTAGCCACTGCCAAGCAGATGAACGGTAATTATGGCCAGAATCTAAATCTTTGTGAAAGTTGAGAATTTCAAATTGGTAATGAATAAAGGAACGTATCGAAGTGAGAAATTCACCGCCGTTATCAGCCGACCAAGACCGGCTCCAGCCACGTGGGGAGAGAAACCAACCAATCCAACTCAGGAGATAAACAATTAGAGGAACAAGAACCAACTGAACTTTCCTAATAGCAATTAACCATATGAGTTCTTTTCGATTAACTCTATCGTCGCTTTCTCGAATTTCTTTAATAACAAAATAGAGTGCGAAGAGAAGAATGTAGAAGATGGCGCTCCATTTTGTGCCCAGGGCTAAGCCAAAGAAAATTCCAGCAAACAAGAATCTTCGATCGATAAGAAACCAAGTAGCGACTAAAAGGAAAGTTGTTAAGGTGATATCTAAAAGTGCAGTTCTTGACATCACCAAATTCAAGCCATCAAAAAAAGCAAGTAGCGCCGCAATCAATCCATAGCCAAGCGCCCCGAATATGCGTGAGGAAATCTTTGCAATCAGCAGTATTGATAATGTTCCAAGGAGTGCAACCATGACCCGCCAGCCGAAGGGGTTGTCGCCGAATATCTGGATACCCAGGGCAATTACCCATTTACCAACGGGTGGATGGACGATGAACTCTGGTTTATTGGCGCTTACCTCGACACCAAATTTGAGAAGGTCGCGTGCGCCATCGACATAGTAGATCTCGTCGAAAATCAATTTATCGGGAGTGCTCAATCGGAAGAGGCGGAGAAAGAGCGCTGCGGCGATAACGGACCAGATGGCAACAGTGCGGTTCCCAAGGGCGCGAATCATGCCTAACAGCGTAGAACCTGGGAGGATAAGAGTGTGAATAGTGGACGACTGATTCTCGCAGGGGCGCCATTGGGCAATCCTGAAGATGCATCGCCACGGCTAAGAACAGCGCTGACCGGGTGTGATCTGATTTTTGCCGAAGATACCCGTCGTTTTCGACATCTTGCGAATGACCTCGGCGTAACAGTTAGCGCACAATTGCGCTCCTTCTTCGCTGGCAATGAACAAGAGCGCGCAGGCGAGCTTCGCCAAGAGCTACTCAACGGCAAGGTGGTACTGCTGATCACCGATGGTGGCATGCCTGGGGTTAGCGATCCCGGTTACCTAGCGCTCAAAGCTGCCCTCGAGATTGGCGCGCAGGTCGAGGTAATTCCTGGACCAAGTGCAGTTACCACCGCGCTCACCCTCTCAGGGCTCCCTATGGAGCGATTTCTTTTTGATGGATTTGCACCGCGTACCGCAAAAGCGCGAGCCGATTACATACATTCCATCAAGAGTGAAGTACGAGCCATCGTTCTCTTCGAAGCGCCTCATCGCACCAAGGAGTTAGTCAACGATTTGCTTGAAATTCTCGGTGGCGAACGAAGGATTGCGCTCTGCAGGGAGATGACAAAGAAGTATGAAGAGGTCTTTCGAGGCACGCTCAACGAACTCAATTCTTGGGTGAGCCAGCGAGAAATTCTTGGTGAAGTCACGCTCGTCATCGAAGGCGCACAGCTTAGCGAGGTCGCTGCTCGCACCCACGAGGAGATTGCTGCACAAGTCGCGCTGCGCGAATCAACAGGGATGGAGCGGCGCGAGGCGGTAACCGCGGTGGCAGAAGAATTCAGGCTCCGTAAACGGGAAGTTTTCGATGCCCTGGTCGCCTCTAAGATGGAGCAGTGATGTCTCAGGCAAACGGTAAGAATTTCTATCTCACGACGCCGATTTACTATGTAAATGATGCGCCACATATCGGCCATGCCTACACCACAGTCGCGGGCGATGTATTGACTAGGTGGCATCGACAACGCGGTGAAGGCGTTTGGTTCCTCACTGGTACCGATGAACATGGTCAAAAAGTTTTACGCACCGCAGAAGCGAATGGAAGCGATCCGCAGAGTTGGGCGGACAAGCTCGTAGAAAATTCATGGAAACCAACATGGAAATCCTTGAACATCGCAAATGATGACTTTATTCGCACAACTGAACCTCGACATATGGAACGAGTTCAAAAATTCCTTCAGGGTTTGAAAGATGCCGGACACATTTACGAAGGAAAATATGAGGGCCCCTACTGCGTTGGCTGTGAAGAATTTAAATTGCCTGGAGATTTGCTTCCTGGCGCAAATGATGATGAGAAGCTCTGCCCAATTCATTCCCGGCCAGTTGAACTCGTTAGTGAAACCAACTGGTTCTTCCGGTTGTCGGCATTTGTACAACCATTACTCGAGCACTACCGAAAAAATCCGGAGGCGTGCGAACCGGCAAGTGCCCGCAATGAAGTCATTGCTTTTCTCGAGGGCGGGGTTTCTGATCTCTCCATCTCACGCTCATCTTTCTCATGGGGAATTCCAGTTCCATGGGATACCCAGCAAGTTGTCTACGTTTGGTTCGATGCCTTACTGAATTACGCGACAGCTGTTGGTCTCGGTGATGAATCTGGTACGTCAGGCGCAGATGATTTTGCTAAGAAATGGCCAGCTGATGTGCACTTAGTCGGGAAAGATATTCTCCGATTCCATGCTGTTATTTGGCCTGCAATGTTGATGGCCGCGAATCTGCCGGTGCCGAAGAAAGTATTTGCACACGGTTGGCTGCTGGTCGGTGGCGAGAAAATGAGCAAGAGTAAACTTACGGGAATTGCTCCGGCAGACATCACAGATTTCTTTGGCGTAGATGCATTTCGTTACTACTTCTTGCGAGCGATTCCATTTGGCACCGATGGCTCGTTTTCTTGGGAAGATATGGTTGCTCGCTATACGAGCGAACTTGCTAATGACTTTGGCAATCTTGCATCAAGAGCAATTGCGATGATTGAGAAGTACTGCGATGGGCATATTCCTGATGTCGCACAAGAACCTGAATTAGCAATGGCAGCTGCCTTGGCGACAAAAACAGCAGATGAAAAAATTGCCGCGTTGGATTTCCAGGGTGGAATTCTTGCGATTCTCGAATTTTGCAAGAGCGTCAATGGTTATGTGACGGAGAAAGCGCCCTGGGCGCTGGCCAAAGATCCAGCAAATAAGAGTGAACTTGATCGAGTGTTATATGCAACCTGCGAATCGCTTCGAATTCTTGCAGTCCTCTTTCACTCGGTAATGCCTGAGACAAGCCAGAAGCTCTGGTCTGCTCTTGGCGGAACAAGTTTGGGAGAGTTATCAGAACAACGAATCGACGATGTCGCGCGATGGGGCCAATTGCCAGCCGGAGCCAAGACTTCTCGAGGTGAGGTGCTCTTTCCTCGATTGCCGGAGAATAAAAGTGAGGAGCAGTAGGGGTGAGTGATCGCCACAATCGGGATATTGATCGAATCCCAGCGCCGCTACCTGAACCACTCCCGGCACCAACTATCGATTCACATTGCCATATAGAACTTATTGCCAAATCTGCCCCTGATTCTGCCGAAGTAAAGGCAGTTCTTGATGAAGCGTCCGCGGCAGGAATCGAACAAGTAGTCCAAATCGGTTATGACTTAGAGCAATCACGATGGTCTGTTGGTGTTGCTCAGGCATGGATTGGCCGTGCGCTCGCCGCCGTCGCGCTCCATCCAAATGAAGCGCCAGTTGTCGATGACCTTGATGAACAACTTCGTCAAATTGAGCAACTTGCTGCTCACCCACGAGTGCGTGGCATTGGTGAGACGGGCCTTGATTATTTCCGCACCCCAGAGGAGTTACGCGAAAAACAAGATTTCTCTTTTCGAAGCCATATCGCAATTGCTAAGCGCACTAATAAAGCCCTCATCATTCATGATCGTGATGCGCACGAAGACATCTTAAATGTACTGAAAGAAGAGGGTGCTCCTGAGAAGGTTATCTTTCACTGTTACTCAGGGGATGCACAGATGGCAAAGGAATGTATCCGTGCGGGATATTTCCTCTCTTACTCTGGCACGGTAACTTTTAAAAATGCACCAGATTTACGTGAAGCCTTGAAAATTACCCCATTAACAAATCTCCTGGTGGAAACCGATGCGCCATTCCTCACTCCTGCGCCATTCCGAGGCGCACTTAATTCACCAGCACAGATTGCGCGCACGATTCGTTTTATGGCCGAAGTGCTTGAGCGTCCAGTCGAAGAGCTTTGCCATGCAACACGCGAGAATGCGCTAGCGCTATTTGGTGATTTCTCTTGACAGAAACTCTTGGCGCCAGCGAAATCAGGCAACTTGCAGAGCGGCTTGATCTTCGACCTTCTAAATCGCTCGGCCAAAATTTTGTTGTTGACGGAAATACTTGCCGGAAAATTGTTCGATTAGCAGGGGTCGATGATTCAGATGTAGTTCTCGAGATTGGCCCAGGGCTTGGCTCCCTAACGCTTGCACTTCTACACGAGGTGAGAGAAGTCATTGCTATCGAGATCGATAACAGACTTGCTAAGGCTCTTCCCGATACCGTCGCAGCACATCTGCCTGAAAAGGCAGCGAACTTATCTGTGATTAACGATGACGCTATGAACGTTACGGAGCTGATGACCGCCGTGGCCCCGACCGCGCTAGTTGCCAACCTGCCTTACAACATCTCAGTTCCAGTTCTCTTACATACGCTCGAACATTTCCCATCGATCACCCGAGGAATAGTGATGGTTCAGGCAGAGGTTGCCGAACGACTTGCAGCGAAACCTGGCTCTAAGGTCTACGGAGTTCCAAGCGTCAAGCTCTGTTGGTGGGCCGAAGCCAGCGTAGCGAGCAGAATTTCCCGGGAAGTTTTCTGGCCAGTTCCGAGGGTTGATTCCCTATTGCTCTCATTTAGTCGCAGAAACCATCCCTCGAGTAACGATGAGGGGCTGCGCAAACGAACCTTCTCTGTGATTGATACTGCATTTGCGCAACGGCGCAAAATGCTACGTGCATCTCTAGCGCCATACCTTGGCTCGAGCGAAAAAGCATCTGCGCGATTAACTGAGCTTGGAATTGACCCAACTGCCCGAGCCGAAAATATGACACTTGATGATTTCATTCTTATTGCACGAAGCATTTCTGGCTAAATGTCATTAGGGTAGAACCATGACAGTTGTCAAAGCCCCTGCAAAGATCAATTTGCAGTTATCGGTTGGCGCCAAAGGCGACGACGGGTATCACGACTTAGCCACTGTCTTCCAAGCCGTCTCTCTTTATGATGAAATAAATGTTCAAGAAGGTGAAAATGGTTCAGGAATTACTCTTCGATTTACGGGCGATAATCCTCATATAGCCAATCTGCCAACTAACAATAAAAATCTTGCATACAAAGCTGCGCAATTATTTGCACAACGAAAAAAAGTTCCGCTTGATTTAATAATCGAGATTAAGAAACAAATTCCCATCGCGGGTGGTATGGCTGGTGGGAGCGCAAATGCAGCCGGCGTTTTAGTTGCTCTTGATTCGTTATACGAAACGAAAATGAGTAAAGATGATTTGGTTGCGCTGGCTCGCCAGTTAGGAAGCGATGTTCCTTTCTCTTTAACTGGAGGGACTGCAGTAGGGACAGGGCGTGGGGATCGACTGACTCCAGCGCTCGCTCGAGGCACCTTCCATTGGGTGTTGGCTTACTCATCACAGGGCCTTTCGACGCCAGCTGTTTATGAGGAGTGCGATCGCTTAAGACAAGGATTTGCCCAACGCCAACCCCGAGTCAGTGAAGAGTTGATGCATGCGTTAAGTAGCGGCGACCCGATCGCCTTAGGGAAATCTTTGGTTAATGATTTGCAGCCTGCTGCATGTTCACTCAAACCTGCGCTGAAGTTAGCGCTCTCTGCCGGAATGGAATCGGGAGCAATTGGCGCTCTCGTCTCTGGTTCCGGCCCAACAGTCGCCTTCCTCGCCAAGAGCGAAGAAGCATCGATTGATTTAGCAGTTGCGCTCTCATCGACGGGCGCTGTTTCACAATTGGGTCGGGCTCATAGTCCAGTCGGTGGCCCCAGAGTCATAGAGGTTTGAGCAGAGCAACGAACTATTCGCCGCTCTCGCTCTCAAATTGGGTCAACATTCGACTTAAGAAGCGCGCTAGCTCGGCACGTTCTTCGCTGTTTAGTGATTGCAATAATTCCTTCTCGCGATTGAGTAAATCAACTAACGCTGCATCTACGACCGCAATGCCTTTGTTAGTGATGCGAACCAACGTGCCACGTCCATCAGATGGATCAGGATGGCGTGCTAACAATCCATCGCTCTCTAAGCGATCGAGTCGATTGGTTATGGTCCCGCTAGTGACAAGATTTTCATGGATTAATTGTCCGGGCGTGAGTTGGTAGGGAGTACCTGCTCGTCGAAGAGCGGCGAGTACATCAAAGCCCCAGGTTTCAAGGCCATGTTCGGCAAATGCTGCACGTCGTGCAATATCTAATTGGCGAGCTAGGCGAGTTACTCGGCTGAGTACTTCTAGTGGAGCAACATCTAAATCTGGCCGCTCTCGTCGCCAAGCCGCAACTAAACTATCTACTTCATCGCGATTATCGCTCATGTTTAATTCGACCTTCGAAGGAGAGTCGCGGACGCGATTCCAATCCACTCAATCCATTCCAAGCCAAGTTAACAATGTGCGCAGCAACTTCCTCGCGAGTGAAGGTGCGCGAATCAAGCCACCATTGTCCGGTGAGCGCAACCATTCCAACGAGCATCGATGCGTACATGGGAGCCATCTCACGATCGAATCCGCGTGAACTCAATTCGTCGATGAAGATATGTTCGACTTGTGCGGCAACTTCACTTAAGAGCGTGGCGAAGGAACCGCTCTGTCCACCAACAGGGGAGTTGCGCACCAACAAGCGAAAGCCGTCGCTACGCGTCTCGATGTAAGTGAGGAAGGCAAGAGCAGCGCGTTCGGCGCGCACGCGTGGTCGTCCCGCCTCAAGAGTGTTTGAAATCATTTCTAATAGCGCCCGCATTTCACGGTCGACGACGACCGCATAGAGGCCTTCTTTACTTCCGAAATGCTCGTAGATCAGAGGCTTAGAGACGCCCGCGCTTGCAGCTAACTCTTCGACGCTCGTTCCTTCGATCCCACTCTCGGCAAATGCTGTGACCGCCATCTCAATAATCTGCTCGCGCCGAGCGGCGCTGCTCATGCGCGTGCGAATCCCCCCAGAGGTGGGTGGTGTCGCGGAGGTTGGCGTAGTCATACCTGCCAAGGGTAGCGCCGGGCCTGCTCAAGGAGGGCGTGGTCGAAAAGGAGGTGAAAATACGAGAGAATACGGGTTCCGCCATGGTGTAGTGGCTAGCACATGGGCCTTTGAAGCCCAGGGTCCTGGATCGATACCAGGTGGCGGAGCGCACCGCTAGATCTGGTGGATCAAGTAGAGGAGGGGCAGGCCTTCCATGACAAACCATCGCGCAAAGCGAGTTGCAATACTTCTTGCAGCTGGAGAAGGAACGCGAATGCGTTCTGATGTTCCCAAAGTCCTGCACACAATTCTGGGTAGAACGCTTATCCGCCATGTACTTGTCGCGACAGAGAGTATTAACGCTGACCAGCGCGTTGTTGTAGTTGGCGCTAAGAGTGAAGAAGTTACTCAGGAAATTGCGCAATACGACGGAAGAGTGAAAACAGTATTGCAAGAACGTCGTGGCGGAACGGGGCATGCAGTCCGTTTAGCCCTAGAAAATTCTGATAATCCTGATGACACAATTGTTGTCGTTGTTGCAGGTGATGTCCCGTTATTAACAGGAGCGACGCTCAATAGATTAATCAGCGCATGTGAAAGTAGTGAAGTTGGCGCCGCAGTTTTGACTGCAGATGTTGATGATCCACATGGTTATGGCCGAGTCATCCGCGATAGCAACAATGGCATCCTCAAGATTGTCGAAGAGAAGGATGCTGATAGTGATGAACGAGAAGTGCACGAAGTTAATTCCAGTGTCTATGCGTTTCGGCTTGGACCATTGAAATTAGCGCTCGCCGCAATTACTCCAAACAATGCGCAAGGCGAAGAGTATTTAACAGATGCAATTGAATTAATCCGCGGACAGGGCAAGAAAGTTGTACCAGTAGTAGCTGAGGAGTATTTTGAAATCCTTGGCGTAAATGATCGAATTCAATTGGCGGAAGCCACTGCAATCTTGCGCGATCGAACCAACTTACATTTGATGTCCGAAGGCGTCACCCTTATTGATCCGCCGACGACATTTATTGATGTGACGGTGACGATTGAAGCTGACGTAACAATTAAGCCTGGTTGTCAGATTGAGGGCGAGACGACGATAGCTCGAGGCGCTCTAATTGGCCCCGATGCACGGTTATTAAATTGCGTCGTTGGCTCAGGGGCAGTTGTCACTAAATCTGAATGTGATGGGGCGACCATTGGGCGCTATGCCCATGTAGGTCCGTACTCCTTCCTCCGCCCTGGCGCACATTTGGGCGATGGCGCAAAGGTTGGCTCCTTCGTTGAGGTGAAAAACTCGACTATTGGGGCTGGCTCAAAGGTGCCGCACCTCTCTTACATCGGTGACACGACGATCGGAGTGGAGAGCAATATCGGGGCTGGGACTATCACCGCCAATTACGATGGCGTGGCCAAGCACCAGACCCTGATTGGCGATTATGTCCGCATCGGTAGCGACAATATTCTGGTCGCACCTGTAGAAATTGGGGATGGCGCCTACACGGCTGCGGGTTCGGCAATAACAGAAAATGTGCCACCCGGGGCAATGGGCGTGGGAAGAGGGCAACAACGGAATATTCTCGGCTGGGTAAACCGCAAGAGGGCAGGGAGCGATTCTGCGAAAGCCGCAGATCGAGCAAGTGAGCAGGACAAGTAATAACTCAAGTAATAGCTGCAGTAACCAACGAGCATTAAGTTAGGAGCGAAGTGAGTGAAATCCGACTTTCCTCTGAGAAGCGCCTTCGACTTTTTACCGGTCGTGCATTCCCTGAGTTAGCGCAAGAGGTCGGTGACGAATTAGGAATCCCACTCACTCCAACATCCGCTTACGATTTTGCTAACGGAGAAATTTTTGTTCGTTTTGAAGAGAGCGTCCGCGGTTGCGATGCGTTCGTGCTACAAAGCCATGCGACGCCTGTTAATAAACACATAATGGAGCAACTCATCATGGTTGATGCGTTAAAACGTGCATCAGCTAAAAGAATTACCGTCATTGCTCCTTTCTATGGATATGCTCGACAAGATAAGAAGCATCGCGGTCGCGAACCAATCTCAGCACGTTTGATGGCAGATTTATTCAAGACAGCAGGAGCAGATCGATTGATGGTTGTTGATTTGCATACATCTCAAATTCAAGGATTCTTTGATGGTCCTGTTGACCATTTATTTGCACTGCCATTACTTGCCAACTACGTGGGAAGTAAAGTAGATCGCTCCAGGCTGACTATCGTCTCACCAGATTCTGGACGAGTGCGAGTAGCAGAACGTTGGTCTGACTTACTTGGCGGATGTCCAATCGCATTTATTCATAAAACTCGTGATCCACGGATTCCCAATGAGTCCAAGACAGGTCGCGTTGTTGGTGATGTCAC
>Ga0315901_10006913_pt1 | contig 13511 bp, 17 predicted proteins | sample LakEriMetagenome_10_FD_203761 | JGI IMG/M metagenome (GOLD analysis project Ga0315901, IMG submission 203761) | Freshwater fungal communities from buoy surface, Lake Erie, Ohio, United States - Buoy 2 MA116 | ecosystem: Environmental > Aquatic > Freshwater > Lake | place: USA: Lake Erie, Ohio... | reverse complement strand
ATTACTCTACAGGTGTTTCTTCATCCTGAGAACTGTGTTTTTTATTAACAAATTTATCCACAGAACCAATTGTAAAAGAACCCAATACCAAAATAAGGAATGAATTAAAGATAAATTCATTAATTACCAATGGCATCCCCATAAATCCTGTAACGATGTCTGCAGCAGCAAATAAACACATCATAACAAATGCGATAAACCCAACTACTGACTTCTCATTGATAGTATTACTATCACAGAATAATTTTCCAAAAAAGTTTCTCATAATTAATTGTTTTTTATTATGATAAATATTTACTTTTTTTGTGAAATACTTATAATGAACAATTTTAATGGAATAAAAAAAGGGACAGTAGCGAATTGTCCCTTTTGTTTGTTGCCTTCACGACAACGGTCCTAATTAAATTCTTATTGTCCTTTTACTAAATTAACACACTGTTTTAGGTACTCTTTTGCTCTCGGTGATGGAGTAAATTCATCTTCTTTTACCTGAAGATTCAAAACCTTTTCAATATCCTTAACCAATTCAGTCCCGTGTTCGTTTTCTTTATATAATTCAATTACTTTGTCCATTGCTTTATGACATTCTCCATTTGCTTCATCGTGGTAGTTTTTGTTTCTGAACCTATTTAAATTATTCATCATTTCATAAGACAAATGTTCTCCACCATCTTTAATATCTTTAAATAATCTGATATTATTAAGAATACCTAAAGTATCAACAAATCCGTTAACACCAGTGTTTCTTTTTGTGATGCCAGATGAATACCTACCATATTCTTCAGAATTACCTACAATTTCATCCAAAGGAATAACATTCTCAGGAATACATCTAGGTTTCACTTTCTTTTTTTCTGCTTGGCTCATACTCTCTTCTTCCTTAATTATTTTGTATAGAGCTCTTCTAATGTCATTTTCTCTAATCATTCTTTTCATAATGAAACTATTTTTTACAATAAATATCGTTTATACTTGTATTTATAAGAATAAATATGAATTAAAATGGATAAGATAAAAAAAATTGTAAAAACCATCATTAATGAAACGTTTATTCCTAATATGGTTTTAACTGAAAATGTAAAAATATCTAAAAATTTAGATTATCACTTGGATAAAAAAATACCTCTATCTGAGAGTGTTTTTAGACCTTATTCAGAAAGTTACTTTAATTTAGTTTGTGAAGTTAGAGAATTACACAAAAATGGATATATCCAGTTGAATAGGACAGATAAATGGTTAATTGAAACCGATTTAGGTAAAATGGTTAGGTTATCTTCAGGTGAATACGTTTCTTTAGATTGTCCTTACTTAATGAATAGGGATGAAATTATTTCAGAAGCCGAATATCAAGGAAAAAAAGTGAAAGTTGGGTATCCAATGAGAAATTCTGGTGGAGGTAAAAAATATAAAGTTTATGTTAAGAATCCATCCACAGGTAAAATCAAAAAAATTACATTTGGGGATGTTCACGGAGGTTTAACAGCAAAAGTGTCAAATCCTGAAGCAAGAAGAAGTTTTGCTGCAAGACATAAGTGTAAAGATAAAAAAGATAGAACTAAAGCAGGTTATTGGGCTTGTAGAATCAATCGTTACGGACATTTATGGGGTGGTAAAACATATGGAGGTTATTGGTGATATATAGATTAAAAAATGAGGATTAACGAAGAAAAATACACAGAAAAGTACTTTCAACGAATTGAAAAATTAATTGACAGGTTTTTATCCAAATACAAACCGTTAAAGAGTGAAAACTTTGTGGGATATACTGCAATTGTTGGAAAAGAAAAATATCACGATGGACTCTCGGTTAGAATAACAGCGATATTTAAAAAACCATTTACTCAAGATGATTCTGATAGTGCGTATGTGAATATAAGAAAAATGATTCCCATGTTAAAAACATCAATCCCTCAATTAGAAAATGCGGATATTAAAAGCGGAAGTTCCTCAACGATTGAGAGTCATGAACAGAATTTAAAATGGGAAATGAAGTGGTTGGGTAGGAACATTGAAGAGTCTGTTTTACCCTTTAATCAAACAATTAAAGATGGAATAAAGACAAGAGTTTTTGATAAAAATACAGATAATCACGAACTCAAATGGCACAGGGACGAAAGAGATAGAATTGTTGAGGTAGTGAAAGGTAATGGGTGGAAATTTCAAATGGATAATGAATTACCAAAAACGTTAAAAGAAGGTGATAAGTTTAAAATACCTTCTGAAAAATTTCACAGAGTAATTAAAGGTGATGGTGATTTAGTGATAAAAATTAAAGAGTTATGAAAAAATTTTTAGTTACTGAAGATGAGAAAAAAAGAATAAAAAAACTCTATGGATTAATCACAGAAGAGGAAACAAAATTCTGCACAACATTTAATGAGGAGTCCAAGAATCTTGTATATGATTATGATAAAATCATTGAATCTTTTTCTTCTGCAACAGATACCATAGAAACAATATTAACTAAAATAAATTCAGAAATTAACGCGAAGGCTCAAAAATATAGAGATGCCGGTATTACAGAAAGAACGTCTTGTCAAATGGGTTTAGTACAAATTAGACCTGGTTTTAAAGATAAAAATCTGATAGTTGTTGATACAAAAATACACACAATTATGATTTTTGATAAAGACGGAAATTTCATTGCAAAAGATGCTCTTCTTTCGGGGGCGGATCCTCAAGCAACAGGCGAAATGATATCCTACGTAGATATGACAACCTCTGAAAGAAGAACCTTTTTATCGAAATTACTGAATAAACCAGAAAACGAAATAACCAACGATTTTATTATCAAATATGAGGGTGGGAGATCTTTAAACCCAAAAATTTATAAAACAAAGGATTTCTTTAATTGGAGTGGGTTTGGGACAGGTAAAAATATGAGTTATCTATATGGTTTAGATGATAAAAAGTTTTCACAGGCATTACATTCAACGGTACCTAAACAAGAAAGACTTGATGCGTTAAATAAAGCAAGTCAGATTTTGGGTTCTTTTTCATCAAGTACCGTTGGCGATGAATATTTTACAGATACAAATAATATTGATTTAACTCAATCGGCAGGATGTTTAAACTTGAATCCTGATTTTATTAAAAAATATTTAACTGATTTAGAAAACGCTTACGTATTCAACATATCAGAAACAGAAGAAAATTACTATGTGCAAAATGTTAGACCTTTGTTAACCGATCCAAATACCTGTCACTCCCCACAAAGTTTGGGAGGAATGACAGCTGATAATTTAGGTTAATATTATTTCTTCAAAGCGTAATTAACAAACATCAAACATTCCAGTGTAGATGGATTTCCACCGGCATATGATATGGCACTTTGTAGTGATTCTTCAATACCTTTAAGTTTAACAAAAACCGATTCTTTTTTATACGGAATCAAAAGTTTTGTTCCTTCTATTCTATTTTGTTTTCCTGTTTGTTCAGAAGAAGCCGAACCCCAAAATGTTTTATGCCAAACGCCATCTTTTTGTGTTAATTTTCCTGGTGATTCTTCATATCCTGCTAACATACCACCAACCATAACCATAGTGGCACCAAGAACGATACTTTTTACAATGTCACAATTCTGTTTAATAGAACCATCGGCAATGAGTGGTTTCTTAGAGATATTACTACAACTTTTAATCATACTTGCTTGCCACCCACGATTACCAAAACCTGTTGAGTGATATGTTGTACAAGCAGAACCACCACCAATACCGACTTTGATTGCATCACATCCCCATTCATCTAAATCAATTACCGCCTCAGGAGTACAAACGTTTCCACCAATAATGAATGTGTTGGGTAGTTTTTCTCTTACAAACTCAACCATACGTTTCATCTTAACGGAATGTCCGTGTGCAATGTCAATGGTTATAAATTCGGGTATCAAATCAAAGTGTTGTATTTCTCTGATTAAATCGTATGAGTTTTCATTCACACCAATTGAAATGGACGATACCAAATTAAGTGATTTCATTTTTCTTATAAAAGAAATATTATCAGTCCCAAACCTATGAAGAATATAAAAGTAACCGTTCTCCGCTAATTTAATTGCTAAATCTTCGTCAATAATACTTTCCATATTGGCTGGTATAACTGGTGATTTGAATCTATAACCACCAAACTTTACGGATGTGTTACAATCACTCCTTGAATCAACATAACTGTATTCAGGGATTAGGGTAATGTCATCAAAATCAAATCTCTTCTTCATTTTTTTCTTCTATTAGTTTATTTACTCTTTTTTTACCTTTTTCACCAATTGGAATTGGATTACCGTATTCACTTATTTGGACAAATCTAATTGTCGTTTTAAGAACAACAACTTGATTTCCTGTATAGACATCGTGTGCTCTTGCTTCCATATATAGAGTTACAGATGTTGTCCCTATTTTGGATGGGTATCCATAAATTTTGAGAAGTTGTCCCTCTTTTGCTGGTTTCTCAAAGTTACATTTATCAATAGAAACTGTAACCATACGAGGCGAATCACACAATTGCATTGAATATCCTGCGGCAGCGGCATCAATCCACGCCAAAAGTTTGCCCCCAAAGAGATTACCGTGAAACCCTAAGTCTGATTTTTTTATTGGGTGTGTATTTAGTAGTTCCATATTATTTAACTCTTCTTATATTTATCATTATGAGTATGAGACAAACTATAAGAAAAATTATCAATGAAGACAACAAGATGAGAGAACCAATCAGAAAAATTGTCAGAGATATTATCACAGTCTTTAAGTTTGAGGATGAGGGTGAGTTTTTTTTACCTGAATATTTTGACGATAGAGATTCTATGATTTATGACTTTTTAGGATTAAATCCTTTTTCTGTAGAATTAATCATTGATTATGGTAATTATGGTGTTAATGCTTATTATTCCAGAGATGATGAAACAATAGTTGTAAAAATTCAATACGATGAGGGTGATAAAAATTCAATTCTATATAAGTTAATTGGTGATTTGAATGAAACAGTGGCACACGAATTGAGACATATAAAACAAAATAAAACAGGAATGTTTGATTTAGATGTTAAAGAGCCTGACACTCCTCTTGAATATTATACCCAAGAACACGAAATAGATTCACAGTATTTTGGTTTTAAAAGGTTATCCAAATTACTTAGAAAACCATTAGAGGAAATTGTTAAAAATTGGTTTGAAACAAATCGTGAAATACATCGTTTGAATGATGATGAAATAGAAATTGTTATAGATAAAATATTAACACATAAATAAATGAATTACGAAAACATACAAAAAAAATTTCCAGACATTGCAAGAAATTTACAAAAGATTAAGTATCTAATATACTCAATGGGAGGTTTTGATACGGATGTTAAAATAGATTTTGACGTAGATATAAATAACGTAAATGGTGAAGTATACACTTTATCAATTTATGTTGGTGAAAGTTTTGAATTTGATGGGTTAATAAGTGATTTATCTCAGATATTGAAAGAAACTGATGAAAAAATGTGGAAAGTATTTAAAAGAATTAAATTAGATGAAAAATTAAATATAAATAGAACTTACGAGAATACCTTTTTAGGGGGTATGATAGGAGAAATAATTTTTAAAGGGTATGATGGAGTTCTTACTTATGAAACTCACTATATAATTGAGATTTAATTTCTAAATCTATCAATAATTTTTTTAATTAATTGTTTAATAATAACACTAGACCCCAAAACAATTCCATACCCTAAAATTCTTTTAATTATTTCATTCATAACAACAGAATCATAACCCATTTGACTCATTTGATATAGTTGTGGTAAAATTGGTATTAAAAAAGTATATGCCAACATATTAGACATTTTGAAAAACGTAAGATTCAAACTTTCAATAAAAGACAAAAACGTATTTTTTAATTTTGTTGTTGCATTTAATAATTCGTCAAAAACTTTTATTAACCCTCTTTCTTTTATCTCCGTCAAAATTTTGGACAATGATTTTTTGTTGGAGGAGTAAAAAGTTACCATTGCACCAGTGACTATTAAAGATATGTCCACACTAGTTAATTCAGGATATTTACCCTCAATAAATTGTGTTACAGGCATCATTAAACCACCCAAAGTTGCTCCCCAACTCAAAAGAAATCCAAAATCCATACCTGTAATTTGTTTACATTCTGATAAAATATTTTTTGTAAATTTTTCCATAGATTTATATCCTCTGATAATACCGTCTGTAATACCTTCGGTAAGGAGTAAATTTTTTTGATTTTCTGTGATAATTATTTTCATATTACAATTATAAATATAACGTATATTTATTTAAGTATGGCAAGATATAATATGAACCCAAATTTATCCAAAGGTGACAGAGTAATTTGTATATCTATGGATGATGCATATTCCGCGGTTCCAACAGGTATGGCTGGAGTAGTTACTCACGAGAGTGAAGTTTTCGGAACCAAACAATATAATGTGAATTGGGACAACGGAAGTAGGTTGGCATTAATAGATGGTGCTGACAAATGGATTAAAGAAGAGGATATGTTAAACCGTAGACGAAAAAAAACGGAAGAATCCTATTACATTACTAAAAAAAATTTTCTAAATGAAGACTTTTATCAAAGCAACACTGAATTGTTCAGAAACTTCAATGTTAAAATGTTACAATCTTATTTGAAAAAATTAAGGGAATCTGGTGTTACAAATATGATGGCTTCTTCACCTTACTTATGGTTGGGTAGAGAAAGAATTGAACACAAACATCATTATGACGAATTTGACGAAGAAAGGGAAGAAGCTTTTCAAGAGGTTTTGGATATGGCAGATGAAGTTAAAAATGAAATGATTAGGGGATCGATAAAAATACTTGAAAAACAAAACAAAGAGGTGACACCAAGAAGTGTTTCAAGACAAGTTGAGCAATATGCTGGAAAAATGGTAATGGCATATACAAAACTTATAGGGGGAAGATTATAACAAATAACGATATTTATAATAAACAAAAATTATGGCACAATATTTTTTCGGAATAACAAGAGAAGAAAAGGATAACATTCTCAACCAACATAAAACCATTTATGATGGGTATGTAACTCGTTATGGGCAAAATAACGAACAACCACTTTACATACAAGATTTTGCAAATGATAAAGAAGGTATCACCGTTTCTAATAATGGAACGGTAAAAAAATACACAAATATGAACATTAATGAATCATTTGATGGTAGAGATATGATTGGGGATGGTGATTTTGATTTGAAAAATGGTACTGTTGATATGGATTCATTTATGGATTATCATTTTGATGATGGTGGTGATGAAATTGAGTATGTTTCTTTAGGAAAAGAGGAAGGTTGTGATGACGATATAGATATTGAAATCGAAATCGGTGAAGGGTGGGATAGCCCCTTAATGAAAAAATATTATGATGATTATACTCCTGAAAAATTTAGAAAATTACCAAAGGTTTTTGGACACGGGATGTCTGATTATGAAGGGACAGAATTAGTTGGGGATGAAGAAGATGAATTTGATAGTTATTCTGATTATTACAATGACGATTTTAATTACGACAAAGATTATGATGAGGAAGATGACTTTGAACCTTTAACTGAAAGACATTTTGATTATGAGGTTGACGAAGACATTTTACCCGATTTAACAGAAAAACTAAATGAGTCTTTAGATATGTTCAAAAGATTCAGAAAATACAATTAATTTTATTTTTTTTTAAAAAGATGGAAATAAGTGAAATAATATCATATTATATTCACGAAAATACGAGAAGTTTAGAAGTTTCTTTCAAATTAAGTACAGATAGTGAAGATGAAGTAAGAAACGATATTATCAGTTTAGATGAGGCTGAGGATTTTGGTTACAAACTTATTCAAGAAGACTTGGATTTGTTTAACGATGAGGATGGGGAAGAATATGATATATTCGATGATTTTGAAACTATTGATGAGGAAATACTACTTATGTATTTAAACGAATATTATATTGTAAACCCAAGTAGGTTACCAAAGTCAGAATTATTCTAAGAGCCAATCCTTACGGACCGACTCTTGTCATAACCAATGTTACCGAAACATCCGAACCTGCATTTCCATTTGCCCAAGTTCCCGTTGTTCGAAGAACCAATCCTTCGGTACCATCATCAACAATTTTGAATGTTCTTGTTGAACCATCAATATTAACTTGGATATACCCTAAGTCAAACTGAGTATTTTGTCCATAAACATAATAAAAATACTCCTTTGTCCAATTTACAGAACCGTCAGGACTATTGATTGGTTTAAACCTCATCATTGAATAATCCATATGAATTCTTGTAAAACCAACTTCAATAGAGTCCATTGGGAATTTTTCATTTGGGTTAACATATAAGTCACCAGGATAATAAACCATATTATTACTTGAGGAAGTATTGTCAATTTCTTCATAAGTTACTTTATCGATACGATATTCACCACTTAAACTTAAAAGTTTGGGTTGTTCATACTTAATACAAGAAGTCAACAAAAAAAATGACAAAACAAAATAGAGAATACTTTTCATAGTTAAAACGTTTATTATTATATAATCACAAAGTTACGATAATTATTGATATATACAAATATTTATTAATTAAAATGGAAACAAATTTCGAAGAATTAATATATCTGATGAAAAAGTTCACGACAAACAATCAGAATGATGGTGAATTAGGTGAACAAGAAGAAGGTGGTGGTGCCCCTGCAGGTGGAGGTGAAGGTTATCCTGCGGTTACAAAATGGGAAACTGGACTAACAAGAAGTGTCGCAAATACAATTGATGACAAAGTTACTTGGAAATCACTTAATAAAATAGTAAGAGGAAAGGCGAATACTTTATTATGAAAAATGTGGATGAAATAGTAAAAAAAATTCTAAAAACAATCAAAGAAGAAAAAACCCCAAAAATACAGGGAAGACGTATTCTAACTGAACAGAATTTAGAAAACACAGTATTCAAGTATAGTTCATTATTCCCATCTGGCGATTTTTTAAATTATGCGGATAAATTTTTTGCAAAACAAACAGAAACTACCGTCCCAAACCCGTATTTGAACAAACTTGTAAGTTGTGCTGATGGAAAAACACTTGCGTTACCCGCAAGTATAGTTGGGGGTGAATTTGGAAAGGATCGTTACTCCTATACTAAAAAAACGTTATCGACAACAGAATATTTTGAATGGCATAATTATGCTAGAAAAAAAAATGATACAAATGATATTACCGCGTGTGAGTATTACGCAGAAATCCAAAGACAAAAAAAATTGTGGAATGGAGAAAAAATTGATAACATTGATAATTTTTATTTAGCTGAATTTGCAAAGTGTTTTTCAGAATGTGTAAATACGTGGAATAATTTAACAGAAGGTTGTCAAGTTAAATTTTCTTTAGAAAGTAAATTTGTTAGATCCGCTTTAAATATTAATGTTGACGAGGAAAGTCAACCATTTCCTGTTTACCTATATAGAACTGATTGGTTTTTATCCTCAGAAGGTTATAGGGCGTATCAAGCATTTGAGAATGTAAATAAATTTTTGGATACTGCTTATGATGACACTGAAGAACTTGCGGAGGCAAAAAAACAAAATGTATTTCCATTAGTAAAAAGCCCAGCAGAAATCCAACGAACTGGGTATCATTATTCAATTGAGAATAAGGGTTCTTTTTATCTTTTAGACATAGATGAAATAAACCCTCTATCATCTGATTTGTATAATCAAAAAGCGGGTGAAACTGATGTGTTAATGACAAGAAATTATAATAAAGATTTTGATACAATGTCTGGTATGCCTTGGAAAGATTCTGAGGTAAATAGTTTCACTGAGAATGTATCTATCACAAATGATGGTCAATATATAGGTAAACAAAGTTCTGATTTAAAAGATAACCAACCTTGGTGTGTTAAAAATAATGAAACAAGGGTTAATTTGAGAAAAACGCCTGGCGTGAATATGGATACCGGATTATTAGATATTGCTTCATTAGGAGAAGGCTGGGATAATTATATAGGATGGACTTCTGATAGATTGATAGGAGTTCCAACTGGAAGTGTGGAGTTATTGTATATGCCAATTTTTAGTTATTACACTGCATCTGAAACTATGACGGCGGTTATTAGTCCTATTGAAACAGAAAACGTTAAGAAGTTTATAACCGATGCTTATCAATTGTTAAAAAACAAAAAACAAAAATTTATATTTAAGTATACCGATGGTATTCTTAGCGGTTATAAGGCGATGTTTAAAGGTTCCGAACCACCTTTGTACGGCAGCATCTTTAAATATAACAAAGACGTTCAATCAGGAGTAGTAGATGAGTCAACAGAAGAAGAAGTAGGGACCGTTTTTAATTACCTATATGGTTATTTGACAAAATCAGATACTGGAGTTTCTTCAGAAATTAAAGATTTTTTTAGTTCACTAGCATCTCTTGGAACTACATCTGGAACGGATTTATTAAAAGTTAAAGATAATCTTGTAATTGGTAGAGATGATATTATGAAATTAGCGCTAGAAAATGATATTGCGAAATACTGGATACAAATAGAATTAAAAGGCACAACAGTAAAAGGAACAAACAGAGTTTGGGTAAGTCAAAAGTATGTTGAGCCGTGTAGATTAGGGGGTGAAAAAAAATTGACTGAGATTGACAAAAATATGAATTTACAGGCCGATTTATATAATAAACTAAGATACCCAAAGTCGGATTACGTTTATTCATCAGATAAATCAGTACCACTTCTTGTTAATCTTGTTAATCCAACATCTCAATACGTGGAGGATGAAAGTTTACACACAAATAAAAATTCTGAAATGATGAGGTATCTACCAACAGTTGCATTTAAAATTTTATAATAGTCAATGAAAAAAAATAATCTAAAAGAAGAAATAACAAGAATTCACCAACTTATTGGTGTTAGAACTGAAAATTATGTAACACCACATATTATAAGAGAAGATGAAGGTGAGGATGAAAAAATCGGAAGTTTTGATTTTGGTCGATTTGGGAAAGTTTACTACTTGAAGGAGGGGTTTGAAGCTTACTATATACCCGATGATTTTGATATACCCGACATTTTTGACTTAAAACAAGTTGAGGGAAGTACATACGGTCAAGATAATTTTGGTTGGTACGAAGAATTTATAAAAGAATCTTGGGGTACATCAACCGTTATTAATGTCAGTAAAGAAACCGGAGAAAGTAAATTGGTAGAACAACCATATAAAATTAAAAGATATTTTCCATCAAAATATTGGGAGGATTTACAATGGTTAAAAACTAATAAAGTCCCGATTGGGTTTAAAAATGCAGGTAAGGTTTATACTTTAGTTATAAAACTATTCAATCCTGTTGAGTCAGTTTTTCCTGCATCAGATAAAATTGTTGCACCTTTGATTCGTCCACAGGGTGATCAGTCAAGGGGTTGGATAATGTCATTTCCTGGGTTAAGGGGGAGTGGATCGATGGATTGGGGTTCTGCATATTACGGTTCAGATGGAGTTCAATATAATATGATAGCACCAACAGATGAATCGGATCAAACTACTTGGGCTTTAGACGCCAGAACTTGGTTTCAACAATTAGTAATGTCAGAAGGTGGACAACTTTTTATTTTGATAGTACAAATTACAATTTCAGTTCTTTCAAAAAAATTTTTGGTTGGTAGAATGAGTAATCCTGCAAGTATATTTTTTACCGCAGATCCAGTAAAAATACAATTTAGATTAATGGTTGCACAAACTATAGTTGAATTAGGGTTTAATGTGCCACAAGCGATTGCTTATTTTGATGTCCCAGGTGGAGAATCAATTGCTTGGTTAAATTTATTCTTCTGTGCCCTCCCATACATATCAACACAACCAGGATTTATAAATATTATCGGTCAAGAATTTTCCGCTGTCGAATGTGTTGCTATTGCGAATAAATCAATGAGAAACTTAATTGCAAAAGATTTATCAAATATTTTTGAAAGTTCATTTTACGCCTCCTTGAATCAAAATGAAAAGGCTATCTTTTTAAATGTTTGTGAAAACATATCCAAAAACCCCAAATTTATAGAAGAATCTTTAGCATACATTGTAGGTCAAAGTAAAGGACTTAAAACAATTGGTGAGGGTGTTGTACCTGAAGTAGGTAGTGAATTATTCGAATTGTATCAAATTGCATTGAACATTAGAGGTTTACTTAAAGAACCAACACAGGGGTGGTTTAACGGAATTGTTACTTCTATGACAGGAGTACTTGTTCTACAACATTTTACAATATCCTTATTAAATAAACTTTACACAAAAACTGAGACTCTCGAGGATTATGAAAACAAACAGGATGACTTAAAAGAACAAATTAAATCGATGGATGAAGCTTTCAATGAGGGGTTTACTTCTTATGAAAAATTACAATTATCTAATCCAACATTTGTCAATATAATGGTTTTTGATTTGTCTCCTGAAAACATTTTGTTAATGTTAGAAAGTGGAGTAATACCAACAGATATTCAAGGAAATATTATTAGTGAAGCGGTTAGATCAGCACTTTCTGACATAGACAAACTAAAAAAAATGAAGCAAGTAATAGATGCTAATAATGAGGCTTTAAAATATTTGAGAGACGAAAGATGTTGGGAAGATATTGAAAAATATGTAGATGATGATGATTTAAGACAAGAGGTTATTGATACCTTGGAGGAATCAAATTACACCCTTTCTACTAATAGTAGTGACTGTGTAGAGGCAGGACTTGTAAAATGTAAAACTGCACCTTGTTGGGTATTAAAGAAAGAGTCAGAGATTGTAAAAGGAATTGCAAAACAACCATCAGCGGATCAAGGACAAGAAGATGTTACAAAGGTTGATGTTAGTTATTACGAAAGAAATAGAAATATTATTTATTTGGCTTTGTCAGAGAAAAAAATCCCAAATACTGATACGTTGTACAAATCTCTTGGATATGATAAATTCAAGGTTGACTATTTCGACACTCAAAGTGGTGCTGATGAATTATATAAACAATTATACGATTGGGGATTATTCCGTTTAGATAAAAAAACATATTATCAAAAGTATTTTTGTGATATGGAATGGGCTTTGAATAAAGTTGAGGGTTGTATTGTTAATATCGAACAACCAAAACAATCAGATAATGTAAAATTAACAACTGCAGAAACAGGAAAAGAAGTTGTTTTTACCAATAAATAAAAATATTTTCCATTTTAGGTAATATTTATTTTAAAAATATAGATTTTATGAAAAGAAAAAAAATGACACTCACAGAAGAACTCAATCAAATGAGTCGATTATTCGCAGCAATGGGACATAAAGTTGTGTTAAAAGAAGCAACAACAGGACCTGGTGGGCCTGGAAAATCAACAGCATTAACCGCTTTGGATGGTACCACGGCATTGGCAAAATATATTGGTGCAGAAACGGTTGCAGAAATGGAACAATCACTACTTACCGCAGCAAGAAATAGTGATGCAATAGTACAAAAATTGGGAGGTAAAACAGATTTTTCTTTTGATG
>Ga0315901_10006908_pt1 | contig 13518 bp, 5 predicted proteins | sample LakEriMetagenome_10_FD_203761 | JGI IMG/M metagenome (GOLD analysis project Ga0315901, IMG submission 203761) | Freshwater fungal communities from buoy surface, Lake Erie, Ohio, United States - Buoy 2 MA116 | ecosystem: Environmental > Aquatic > Freshwater > Lake | place: USA: Lake Erie, Ohio... | reverse complement strand
GTCGCCACCCGATGATGGTCAGAATGACGCGTCAATTCGAACAGCAAGGCTCGACTAACCCGATGGTCGCTGTTCCATGAGTGATGATCTCGCACCGCTTCGTAGCGGCCGTTTGGCAGTTGGGTTCGCTCGAGTCCATAGTGCTCTACGTAATTGATCATCTCGAGCAGCAGAAAAGAAATCGCAGCAACCGATAGATACACGGGTAGAAACATCGGCCCAAAGCAGCAACCGATCAACAGCAGCCAAAGGGATTGCAGGACGGCAAAAACGAGCATCTCATTGCGCCAACTCCAAATCGGCCAATGGTGTTTGCGAAGCCTAGCTACCTCCAACGTCCATGCGGATCGCAGTTGGCTGGGAATGGTTGTCGCGATGAATCGATACACGTCAATTCCCTTGCGTGCGGTCGCTGGATCCTCGACCGTCCCGACCTTGGCGTGGTGCCCGCGCACATGCTCAATGGCGAAATGCATGTACAGCACGGTCATCAGCAGCAACCGACCAATCCATCGCTCTGCCAGGGAGCGACGATGGATCAACTCATGGGCAACCGTAATCCCCATGCCGCCCGTGCACAACGCTACCGACAGAATCCATCCTGCTTGAACCCAAAAGGGGGCCGTGGAGTGGGTCCAAGTCCAGCCCAGCAGGAATAAAAGTCCGATTTGAATCGGGAGGTATGCATACAGGATAACGCTGTACGGAGCGGACTCTGCCGCTCTGCTCTCCGCATCCTCATCCAAATTCGAGCGATCACGTCCCAAAATCCGATCCAGGAATGGCACGCCGATAAAGACGATGCCTACGGTCAGCCAAGACCAAGCTCCGCCCAACAGCAGTCCGAGCGCCACGGTCAACGGAATAAGAAAGGAGAAGAGATATTTCATCGTGGCAAGGTTTGCGTCCGGAAGGGACGAGAAGGCCCTAGGGTGTCTGGGAAGCGTGCTGCTCCCCCGGAGGATACCCCGACAACAACCGTCCAATTATAGCAGATACCGGTGGCCGGTCATCTTGTGGGCAGTTTTCTTTGCAGAAACCTCTTGGTCATCTTCGTTTCTCGATAGCCCCCTGATAGATTAGTCACGCGGCGATAGTGTGGTCTTTTGGCAGGAGTGTGACGTATGAATTCCACAACCTTTGCGACGGAAACCGGGAGCGGGCCAACCGACTTGCAACGGCAAGTGTCGACCTTTGCATCCAAGGCACAGCCTCAACTCTCATGCACTCCCCAGCGGCGGGCTGAATTATGCGAGCATAGCATCGATGCGATTTGTCGCGTTGCGGAGCGCTGGGCGCTCTCGGGCGCGGAAGCCAAAGGATGTGGCAACCGGCCTGGAATTGTCGCGGAGGAACTGCTCGCGGGGCCGGTAGTCATCCTCCGTTTTCTCCGGCTGGCAAAATGGACACTCGAACAAATCGATCGCTACGGCAGCCCGCGTTTGCCCGGCAAGCTGGCCGTTCGAGACCGCGGAGTGGTAACCGTTCCGATCGTCCCCACGCAGGGACTGTACGATTCGCTCGCCTTCATGGGACTGCATGGCGAGGTGCGGATGCAGCCGGGAATCGCGAAAGAACAAATCCATGGAGACAAACTCAATCTCGCACGTTCCAGCGAGTTCTCGAAGATCTCAGCGGTGCTCGGTGCCGGGAATGTTTCCTCGGTCCCCGCGACCGACAGCCTGAGCCGCATGCTCTTCGAAAACCGTCGCGTGATTCTGAAAATGAACCCGGTCAACAGCTATTTGACTCCCGTGTTCGAAGTGGCCTTTGCGCCATTCATTGAACAGGGACTGTTGAAACTCGTGACCGGCGATGCGCGCACTGGGCATGATTTGATCCATGATCCCTCGGTCGCCGATGTCCATATCACAGGCTCGATTGCATCGCATGACCGAATCGTTTGGGGAGCCGATCCGGAAACCCAGGCCAAACAGAAAGCGTTGGGGATCCCGTTGCTCGACAAACCGATCACCAGTGAGCTTGGCAACGTCTCCCCTTGGATTGTTGTCCCCGGCGATTATTCGCAACGGGAAATCGATTCGCAGGCCGAGCATATTGCCGCGTCGATCACAAACAACGCGGGTTTCAATTGCCTGGCGACTCGCGTGATCATCACGTGGAAGCGATGGCCGCAGCGTGAAGCTTTCCTGCGACGCATCGATCATTTTCTTCAGCAAACCCCAACTCGGCCTGCGTATTATCCAGGAGCTTTGGAGCGCTACTGCCAGCACGTGGGGCACGACGTTCAGCCAGGCTCGAACCAAACGCTGCCTTGGGCGTTGATCCCCTCGCAATCCATACAGGAACGTCCGGTGTTGTTTGCCGAGGAATCGTTTGCGTGCGTCTGCTCGGAGACCAGCCTCGATGCACCCTCGCCGGAGCGATTTGTCGATGAGGCAGTTCGATTCGTCAATGAACAAGTCTTCGGTTCGCTATGCGCATCGATCACGTTCCCTCGAAATTTCCGCAAGGAAAAACCTGCCGATTTCGAACGAGCGCTTCGAGACCTGAGATACGCGACCGTTTGCGTCAATCAGTGGTCTGCCTTGGCATACAGCCTGATCTCGCCACCGTGGGGTGGCTATCCGGGAGCAACGCTCGATCGGGCGGACAGCGGAATCGGAAGCGTCCACAATACCTATCTCCTCGATGCGTTTGAGAAGACCGTTCTGTACGGACCGCTTGTCAACTTCCCCAGCCCCGTCTGGTTTCCGTCGCACCGCAATGTCCTGGCAACCGCACGCGCTCTGCTCGAACTTTACCGCCAGCCGTCGACTCTCAGGCTGCCCAAGCTATTTGCCGCGGCCCTGCGAGGCTAATCGTTGCGATGTATGTCACCGTTCCGACTGGACGACGGCGACACGGGGCAAATTCTGGGCACTGCCAAGGAACTCCGCGGCGCGAAATTGTCCGTGTTCGCAAGTGAAAAGCTCACGGAGAAAAAATGTCAGTAGCCCCCTCGCGCCGAGCGAGAGCCAACGTCGTGTGTTCGTCGGTGGCGGTACCGACGTTTTAGCCTCGTATTTATCGACCATGAAAATCGAAACCCGCCTAGATTTTCATCGGTCGAGAACCTACCCTGGAGATCGCGTCTGGCTACGTGGATTGTTCTTTTTCTGAAAAGCATCCTGGCAAAACTGAGCGAGATAATGTGTTACGGTCTGCTCCTGGAAAGTGTTGCTAGCCGCCGGTTGCAGAATTCTCCGCGTTTGTTGGCTGGACTGACGGCGAGAGCAACGGGATGAACCATTTTCCTTCCTCTCCTGGCGACGATCCCGCAGCTACCGAGCAGCCTCATTCCGAGTCTCACGCCGCGTCTTGGGACGATGCGCCCACACTGCACCCAGACACATCGATAGGAGCCGACTGCGGCAACCGCGTGAAGGTATTCCCGCAGACTTGGAAGACAGTAGGGTCGTTGACTGGGGAGACCCTCGGCAATTACCACCGACTGCGTCGGATTGGAGATTGGCAGTACGGTGGTTTGTTTGAAGCAGAGCATACGCAACTGCACCGCAACGTTCGTTTGATCACGTTGGATTCTCCCTGGAGCGACAACGCATCCCTGAGAAGCTGGTTCATGTCTCGTTCAGGAGCGATTGCGAGACTACAGATTCCATCCGTTGCGTGCGCAGTGCTGGAATGCGGCGAAAGCCGTGGGATTTTTTTCCTATCGCTCCCTGCTCGAGTAGACACGGAAGTAAACGTGCTGCAGGAGAGTGCCCGTCGGGCGGTCTTCAACTCCACCTTCGAGCCAATGAGTCAGGGATTCTTTTCCCTTTTGGACGGGATGTTTCAATTGCATGAAAATGGCATCGCGCACGGTGGAATCACCCCGAGCCATCTCGCCGTTGGGGAGGGTCCTGAAGATATTCGCATCGATCTTTTTGCAAGCGGAGTCCCCGGAACGCAATATATCCGTGAGGACGGCAGTGAAGACTTCGACTTGAGCCTTTCTCAACGTGAGGATTACCGACAACTTGCTCGAGCATTCGTTGCGATGTTGCTCGGGGTTGGGAGCGAGGAGCTTACCGAGCGACTCGATCGCAATTGGCTACGAAGGCGGCTGCCTTTCATACATCCAAAACTGGCAAAAATCCTATCGCACTACTCAGAGAACGGTGCGTCCTTGGATCGCGTACAGTTTGATTTGAACCGCTTGAATCAATCCCGTCATGAGTCGTTATCCATCATGTCATGGCGCGATGGATTCTCCGTCGCCATCACTGCGGTTACCTGGTGTGGTGTCGCAGCAACAGCATTGGGGCTTTTGTTAGTTCCCGTATCGCTACTCATCACGCCGGAAATGGCGTGGAAGATCGCTGCTCCTCTCTATTTGTTTACCTTGGTGTTTTTGTTGCTGTCGAATTCTCTCTACGAAACACTTTTCGGGAAATCCATTCCGCAGTCGCTGATGGGATATATTTTAGCCAGTAGTAACGGTGCCGTTCCGACGACGCGGCAGCGAGTTACAAGGACTGCAGTACGACTCGCAATTCTCACGGCCTGCTCAACGCTGCTAACCACCATCTTGGTTGTTTTGGATCCACTTAACTTTTGGGGAATTACTTGGGATATCTACCTGCTTTTCTCCCTTCTAGTATCCCATTTATTGGTTTACGCGTCCGCCTTTTTCTTCCGCGGTCTCCCCTTTCACAATTGGTTATCCAGAACCATCTGGGTCGTCCATCGCGAGAACGAGGATTCTCCGATTCCGGCCATGGGGAACGACCCGATTCAATTGCCCGCCGAACCGAATCGAACGATGGCGTCAGCGAGTGAATTCGAACATCGCGAGCAAATTGATGATATTCTGATCGAAGATCAATTGGCTATAGGAGGCATGGGAATTGTCTATCGAGCATTTGACACCTCGCTTCAACGCCCCGTCGCATTAAAGGCGGTATCAGGCTTCACCATTGAAACCGAGGAGATCGCGCAGCGTTTTCGACGCGAAGCACAACTCGGAGCCATCCTCAACCACTCCAATATCGCCAAGGTCTATAAGGTCGGATTGTGGCGAGAACGCCCGTTCATGACCATGGAGTTTGTCGACGGTGAAACCTTGCAGCAAATCGTCGCCCGGAGTGGGCCAGTAACCGTTGACGTAGCATGGAACTGGATTCGACAAGCCGCGGTTGGGTTGCAAGAGGCAGACAATTGCGGGATCATCCATCGGGATATTAAGCCCAGCAATCTGATGGTGACGCGTCATGGTGTGGTCAAGCTGATGGACTTTGGGATCTCGAAATCCACCGCAATCGACGAGGGCAAGGAATTCGATAGCGTTACGTTTCGATTGTCCAAGGACTCCCTCCCTGCATTCGCCGACTCCAACAACTCCGCCGACTCTACCGACTTCGCTCTGACTCGCATGGGATCGTTGCTTGGCACACCGGGATACATGTCTCCCGAGCAAGCGAGATGCGAGGAACTTGATCGGCGAAGCGATATCTATTCACTTGGATTGACTCTCCAATACATGCTCACTGGCAAAACACCATTCGACGGTTGCTCCGAGTGTGACCTGTTAATGCGGCAAGCGAACGGTGAGCCAAACCCGCTTCCGAGAGAAAGACTCACCAAGGAGCAGAATGCGTTACTTCTAAAGATGTTGGAAAAATCGAAAGCCGATCGGATCCAAGACTATGCGGAATTGGTCAAAGCTATCGACAAAAGCAAGCCGGAGGCAGCAAAATTGCCAGCGACATCGCGGCGAGCCATGGCAATCGCACTGGACACTATTTTTTGCCTCTCCACACTGCTGGTAATCTACCTCGCCTGCTTGCTTTACGAACGAAACAATGGAGTCATACTTCTACCCGTGTCAGTTCAAGTCGGCATCGCTGTCGCAATCGCCATTGCCTCATCGGTCTATTTCATCGGTTGCACGGTTTGGTTGGGCGGAACCCCGGCCCAGTGGCTTGTCGGGTTGCGAGTCGTTCGGTCGGATGGAGGGAAAGCAGGATGGTTGAGCGCCACGGTTCGCTCCTTGATCAAGGTACCTATGCTGTTCCTCGCATTTTTCCTTTTGATATCGCTCTTCAGCCGTCCTTCGAGCGTTCCGGTGCCGGTATGGATACTTGGGATGGCGAGCACGGCCGGGCTTATCGCTTCCTATTTTCTAATTGGTATCAATTACTCTACCCATCGCAAAGCGCTCCACGATTATCTCGCTGGGACACAAATCGTCTTCGCGAGAAAAGGCGTCCTCGAAATCGATCTTGATAAGCTGTTCCGCTAATCTCCATCGTGACAATTCGAAACGAGCGATTGTTGGGCGAAGGATCGAATCGCTCGCTTGTGGTACAATTTGTGGATCACGTTGGGTGCATGAAGATCTCACGTAGAGACTGAGCCGAGTTACTTGAACGTATCGACAAAATCACTGCGGAAACTGGATGCCTGGTCCGGCTGGGCACTGTTGGCCACGGTCTGCATGCTTCCGGCAGCGGTATTTCTAGCGATCCACATGCGGATTGGAGCAGCCGACGTCCATGCTTGGTTGCCCGAAGGTCGTCCTGTTCGCCAGCGGTATGAGGAATTCGTTCGCGAGTTCGGCTCGGACCAGTACCTAGTGGCGTCTTGGGATAATTGCCACTATGACGATCCTCGTTTGAGAGCGATGGCCGAGGCGCTGCATCGCCTAGATAGCGAACGTCTCGATGGCAAAACGGGGCCGTGGATCGAATCGCTTCAGACGAGCGAGGAATTGGTCCGTCGATTGACCGATCCTCCGATCGCCATGTCCAGGGAGTCAGCGTGTGCGCGGCTTGAGTCGTCGGTTGTCGGCCGCGATGGTACAGGGGCTGTTTTTATTAGTTTCGCTCCCGCCGGGATCGAAAGTCACAAGAATGCAATTGAGCTGGTTCGGTGTGCAGCCGACGAAGTACTTGGTCTTGGACGATCCAAATTAAGGATGGTGGGCTCCGTTTACGAAGCGTACGCAATCGACGTCGCCGCCGAGGAAAGCTTGAAACGCTTGGTTCTCCCCTCCAGCGTGCTCGGCGTAGTGTTGGCTTGGCTGTGCTTGAGCAGCATGCGTGCCGTCCTTCCGGTCATGATCATCGCCGGTGTCGGTCAGTTGCTGGCGGTCGCTATCGTCACTGCATGCGGATCGGAATTCAGCGCGGTGCTCATCGTGTTGCCGACGCTGGTTTTTATGTTGACTTTGTCGGCCGCGGTCCACTTCATGAACTACTACTCGGATGTCGCGCGCAATCATACGGAGCATTTGGGGGCACGTGCCATCTTCTTGGGTCTCAAGCCGAGCATCCTGGCGACGCTCACGACAGCCTTAGGAATGATTGCACTGGCAACCAGCCAGCTTTCCCCCGTCCGCAGTTTCGGTTTCTACTCCGCCGTATCGCTCTGCGCGGCAAGCTCCATTCTGATCCTGGTCTTCCCAAGATTGTCGGACTGGTTTTGCCGCGGCCGATACCGTCCCGCACACGTTGGGAACAGGTCGCCGGAACAAGCCGAGTCGGCGCGCAGTGTCGATGGGACGGTGGAAGGCTGGGCCCAATCTTACGCAGCCTTCATGAGTCGGTACTGCTGGCCAATCGCGATTGGAGGAAGCCTGCTTTTGTTATTCAGTTTTTACGGGCTGCTGTCGCTCAAGTCATCGACTCGCTTCAATGACATGTTCCCCGCGGGCAGTCCGACTGTTAACGATATGGCTTGGATGGAACAGCATCTCGGGCCTATCGCGTCGGTGGAGGTTTTGTTGAGATTTCCAAAGACAAACGGAACTGATGCATTCGATCAATTACTGTGGGTGGATCGCGTTGCCAACCATCTGCGTAGCGAGGCCGATATAGGCGGCGTGCTTGCGGCTTCGACATTTCTCCCATCGCCTCCGAGCGGCGGGCGAGTGCGCGACGTTGTGCGCCGCCGCGTTTTTCGCGACTCGCTTCCGAAATTCCTGCCGCAGATGGAGCAGCAGGGGCTGCTCGCCGAAACAGCCGACAGCCGAACTTGGCGAGTGACGGCCAAAGTGTCGGCGTTGTCTCGGCTCGATTACGGGCAGTTGACGGCAAAAGTACGAAGTAGTGTGGAGGAATGCATCCTCGCCACTCAACCGGTTGAGACCGCGGAGGTACCGATGGTCGAATTCACTGGATTCTCTCCGATGATGCACGATACGCAGTCCGCGCTCCTAACGGACCTCGGGTCGAGTTTCACGACTGCTTTCCTGCTCATTACTCCGGTGATGATGTTGATCGCTCGAGGCATTCGAGCCGGATTGCTCATCATGTTCCCTAATGTATTACCGGAAACTGTTGTCTTTGGAAGCATGGCTTGGCTCGGCTATTCGCTCGACGTGGCCGGATTGCTGACGGCCAGCGTGGCGATGGGGATCGCGGTCAATGACACGTTGCATTTTGTGAATTGGTACTCCTGGCGGCTATCCGAAGGCGACTCGCGCGAGCAGGCGATCGCGCATACATTTTCCAACTGCGCAAGGGCCATGATTCACACCATGCTCATCAGTTGCTGCTCCATGGTTCCATTTATGTTCGCAGCCTTCAATCCGACGCGCCAATTTGCAATGTTGATGATCGCGATGATGAGTACGTCGATCCTGGGGGACTTGGTGCTGTTGCCCGCGCTGCTCCTGAGTCCGTTTGGCAAGTGGAAGACGGCCACGCCTACGGAAGTAAGTTAGGACCTGCGTTGACTTTGGATTGGCGACGGAGACGTCTCTGGGATTCCGCCACGAACAACCGTTCGGCTTGTGGCCCCGGGACGGGGTGACAAAAGTTCCCGCAATCCCGGATCACCGCCTGCGCGGAAAGGACGGACAATTGCAGGTGATCGTGAGCCAGGGAATACGATACAATGTGAGATGAGCGTAAACTCCGCGTGCATTTGTGCCCAACGGGTTTGCACCTCGATTTGTTGCTCATTCGTGATTTGCTTCGACTAAGTTATGACATCACTTTATCATCTTTCCCTCACGCTGGGCCTCGCGTGGTCGATGATCCTTTTCGTGACGCACTGGGCTGGAGTCGGACAGGCTAGCGAGCCTGCAACCAAGCCTTCGGTCGATTACGCGCGGGACATCCAACCGATTTTGGCAAACCACTGCTGGAGTTGTCATGGTCCCGATGAAAGTGCACGACAGGCTGACCTGCGGTTGGATCGACGCGAGATGGCGATCCAACGATCTGCAATTATACCGAATCGTCCGCAGGACAGCGAACTCGTCGAGCGGTTGCATACCACCGATCCCGATCGGATCATGCCCCCACCCGAAACCAAAAAGCCACTGACCGATCGCCAGCGGGAATTGCTGCAAGAATGGATTGAGCAGGGAGCCCCTTATACGAATCATTGGTCCTTTTCGCCCCCTTCGATGCCGATTGTTCCGAAGAGCCCTTCGTCGGAGGAGACGGTATCGCCGATCGATGGATTGATCCGCGATCGGCTACGGCGCGAGGGATTGTCGCCGTCGCCTAGAGCGGATCGCGGCACCCTGCTTCGCCGCTTGGCTTTGGATTTGACCGGGCTGCCACCGACTCCCGAGGAACTGGCCGCGTTCGAAGCAGACACGTCGCCATCGGCCTACGAGAAGGTCGTCGATCGATGGCTCGCATCGGAAAGCCATGCCGAGCGGATGGCCGCACAGTGGCTGGATCTGGCTCGATACGCCGACACCAATGGATACAACAACGACGAAGATCGGACGATGTGGCCATGGCGCGACTGGGTGATTTCCGCGTTTCATGCGAACATGCCCTACGATCAGTTTCTCACCGAGCAACTGGCCGGGGACATGCTGCCCAATGCCACCCGTTCCCAGTTGGTAGCCACCGGTTTTTTGCGCAATCAAGGGCATAATACCGAGGGAGGCATCATCCAAGAGGAGTACCGATTGGAATACGTGGCCGATCGGGTCCATACCACTGCCACCGTTTTCCTCGGGCTGTCGATGCAATGCGCTCGATGCCACGATCACAAATACGATCCGATCACCCAGAAGGAATACTACCAGTTCTTTGCGATGTTCAATAACCTGGATGAGAAGCAGGCGAGCTACAGCAAGTTCGTTGCGGCCGAGCCGTTCATCCGCGTCCCGTCGGAGTCCCAGGAACAGAAGGTGGCTGAGCTCGACCGAGAGCTTGCGGAACTGCAGCGCCAGGTGACCGAGCGGGAAGCGGCAGCAGCCACTTCGTTTCGCGATTGGATCGCGGCCCAGAGCGATGACACTCTGCGGGAGCAGTTGGAGCTGCGCACGCTATTCGAGTCAGGACTCGCAGGCATCGAGGAGGGGTTCGCCGTATCGGGCACGGTGACACCGGTGGAAGGCAAATGGGGAGACGCATTGGAATTCCCGGGCGACTCCCATATCGCCTTAGGAAACCAGGGGAGCTTTGATGGCGACCAACCGTTTGCGATCAGCGTCTGGGTATATCCCGTGGGCGATTCCGGGATGGCAGTGCTGTCCCGCATGGACGAATCGTCCCATTATCGGGGCTACGATCTGTTGGTGGTCAATGGCAAGGTGGAGTGCCACTTGGTCCACCAATGGCCTAGCAACGCGATCAAGGTGACGAGCCAGCAAGCGATCAGTCGTGACGCCTGGCATCATGTGGTATGGACCTACGATGGGAAGAAGCACGCAGCGGGTATTGCGATGTACATCGACGGTCAGCGAGCGACGCTCGACGTCCAAGCCGATTCCCTTCGCGATACGATCGCCACATCGGAAAACAAAGCGTTTCATCTGGGTCGCCGCGAAACGAGTTTGCCATTCCGCGGTCGGATCGACGAACTCAGGATTTTGGCAGGGACGCCGACGCCGCAAGACATCGCCCAGCTGTTCGAGGGAAAACCGACCCTTCCGATCACCGATTGGATTCGCAAGCCAGCCGAGGAATTGAGTGCGGAGCAGCAATCCACACGCAAGCAATGGGGGCTCAGGCGGATGGACCCAACGTTCGAGGATTTGGTGCGCACGAGGGATCAAAAGCAGAAGGATCGCAATGCGTTTGCGGATCAATTTCCGGCAGTGATGATCCTGCGCGAGATGCAGCCGCCGCGAGAAACATTTGTTCTCCGTCGAGGGCAATACGATCAGCCGGGTGAAAAGGTGGACGCAGGTGTACCGAGTATTCTGGGCGAATTTTCCGACTTGAAGCCGAACAACCGGCTCGAATTGGCAAGATGGCTGGTTCACCCTTCCCATCCCTTGACCGCCCGCGTTGCGGTGAATCGAATGTGGGAGAATTTTTTCGGGACGGGATTGGTGCGCACCGCTGAGGATTTCGGGATGACTGGGGAGTTCCCATCCCATCCAGAGCTTTTGGATTATCTCGCGGTGACATTCATCCAAAGCGGTTGGGATACTCGGGCGTTGATCAAGCAGATCGTCATGTCGGAATCCTATTGCCAAGCGTCGCACATCGCACCGGAACAGCTCGCGCGCGATGCGGAGAATCGATGGATCGGACGCGCTTCTCGCTATCGGTTGTCAGCGGAAACGATTCGCGACAACGCTTTGGCTATCAGTGGTTTGTTGCAGACCCGCGTTGGCGGCCCGAGCGTCAAACCGTATCAACCGGCAGGGTTGTGGGAGGATGTCACCGTGGAACGCCGCGGCAAATACGTTCCCGATCAAGGCGAGGGCGCTTTCCGGCGGAGTATGTATACGTTTTGGAAGCGGACCTGTCCGCCGCCATCGATGGTCACTTTTGACGCGCCCAATCGCGAGGTCTGCGTCGCGCGGCGTTCGAGGACCAATACGCCGCTCCAAGCCCTTGTCCTGTTGAACGACCCAACGTATATCGATGCCGCCCGGGCGCTCGCCATGCGCACGCTGCGAGGCCCGTCGGTGAACGACACCGATCGAATTCACGCGATGTATCGTGCGTGTCTGACAAGGATCGCTCGGCATGACGAGCTCCCGGTGCTCCTCGAGCTGATCTCGGACTCGAGGAATCGATTTCAGGCTGCCTCGGATGAGGCGACACAGCTCAATCGGGCTGGGGCCGTTCCGCTCGATGCGAATCTGGATGGTATCGATGTCGCAGTCTGGACCGTAGTGGCCAGCGCTATCCTAAATTTGGACGAAACGATCACCAGAAGGTAAATGACCATGGACGTATGGCATCCGGCCAAAAACGCTCAGCGGAGAAGTTTCCTCAAGCAATCCATCCTGGGCTCGATGGCCTTGTCGCAGCTCGGTGGATCCATGCTATCATCCGCGCGAGGGGAGGTTCGGCCGCCCCATTTCGCACCTAAGGCGAAGCGGGTCATCTATCTCTTCCAATCGGGCGGACCATCGCAGCTCGAGCTATGGGACTACAAGCCGAAGCTCAAGGATTTGCATGGGACCGAACTCCCGGACACCATTCGGCAAGGTCAGCGGCTGACCGGCATGACCTCGGGTCAAAAGAGTTTTCCGGTGGTGGCCTCGAAGTTTTCGTTTGCCCAGGCAGGGAGCCAAGGGTGCTGGATCAGCGAGTTGCTGCCTCATACAGCCACGATTCTCGATCGCATCTCCGTCGTGCGGTCGATGAATACGGAAGCCATCAATCATGATCCCGCGATCACGTTCATCCAGACGGGCTCCCAGCAGCCGGGGCGCCCGTCGCTCGGCGCATGGCTCAGTTATGGCCTGGGCAGCGAAGCGGAAGAACTTCCTGCGTTCGTCGTTATGATCTCCCATGGATCGGGGAACGATGCCAATCAAGGGTTGCTCGATCGGCTGTGGGGAAGTGGATTTTTGCCATCAAGCCATCAAGGGGTCAAGCTGCGTAGCGGCAGCGAACCGGTCCTCTACTTGAATGACCCGCAAGGGATCGATCGAGGATTGCGACGAGCGATGCTCGATCGAATCGCACGCCTCAATGCCTTGCAGCAGCAACAGGATGGCGACCCTGAGATTGCCGCGCGGATCGCTCAGTATGAGATGGCATTCCGTATGCAAACTTCGGTGCCAGAGTTGACCGATTTTTCCGACGAAACCGATGCGACGTTCGAAATGTATGGTCCGGATGCGAAACGCCCAGGATCCTTTGCGTCCCATTGCTTGATGGCCCGTCGGATGGTGGAACGCGGGGTTCGCTTTGTCCAGCTCTATCATCGAGGCTGGGACAATCACGGCAGTTTGCCTTCGAACATTCCCAAGCAGTGCAAGGACATCGACCAACCGCAAACGGCATTGATCAAAGATTTGGAGCAACGCGGACTGCTTGAGGATACGATTGTGATTTGGGGTGGCGAGTTCGGTCGAACCGTCTACAGCCAAGGCTCACTGCAGGACGATTATGGACGCGACCACCACGGTCGCTGCTTTACGATGTGGATGGCAGGCGGAGGGATTCAGGCCGGGAACGTGATCGGGGAAACGGACGACTACGGATACAACATCGTCCAGGATCCGGTGCATATCCATGACTTGCATGCGACCCTACTTCACTGCCTGGGGTTCGACCACGAGCGGCTCACGTATCGGTATCAAGGTCGCGATTTTCGGTTGACCGATGTGCACGGCAAGATCATCTCGCA
>Ga0315901_10006907_pt1 | contig 13521 bp, 10 predicted proteins | sample LakEriMetagenome_10_FD_203761 | JGI IMG/M metagenome (GOLD analysis project Ga0315901, IMG submission 203761) | Freshwater fungal communities from buoy surface, Lake Erie, Ohio, United States - Buoy 2 MA116 | ecosystem: Environmental > Aquatic > Freshwater > Lake | place: USA: Lake Erie, Ohio... | reverse complement strand
CCGCAGCCCGATGGCGGAGGCGGTGTTTCGGCGGCTCGTGGCGGAGCGGCTCGGCTGCCGCGCCGACGAGGTCGATCAGCGCGGTGTCGTGGTGGCGAGCGCGGGCCTGGCAGCCTGGGGAGGCGGTTCCGCCAGCGCCAATGCCGTCGAGGCCGCGGCCTAACTCGGGGGCGACTTGGGCGGCCACGAGAGCCAGCCCCTCACGGAGGCGCTGGTGCGGCAGGCTGACGTGATCCTCACGATGACGGCGGCCCACCGCGATGCGATTCTGGGCCAGTTTCCCGAGGCTGGAGGCCGGGTGGCGATGCTGTCGCCCGATCGCCGCGACGTGATCGATCCCATCGGCGGCCCCCTGGAGACCTACCGAAAATGCGCCCGGCAGATTCACGGGCATCTGGTGGCGAGAATGGATACACTGAGAGCCGAGTTCCCGCGGCCTTGAGCGGGCGGTTTCGACCTCGTGTCACGGAGTGTTTCGTCCATCATGCGGATTGCAATCGGCAGTGATCATCGGGGAGTGGCGGCGCGGCAGCGGCTCATGGGGCTGCTCCAGAGGCTCGGCCACGAGATCATCGACTGCGGTTCGCACGGCGAGGACGCGGTCGACTATCCCGACATCGCAGCCGACGTGGCCCGCCGCGTGAGCGAGGGCACGGTCGACCGGGGCATCCTGCTCTGCTGCACGGGTGTCGGCATGGCGATCGCGGCCAACAAACTGCCGGGCGTGCGGGCAGCCACCTGCCACGACGAGGTGACGGCGGAGATGAGCCGGCGGCACAACGACCTCAACGTGCTTTGTCTCTCCGCCGAGATGATCGGCCCAGAGGTGCAGGACAAGCTCATCCAGACTTGGCTCACCACCCAGTTCGAGGGAGGCCGCCACGCCCGCCGTGTGGCCAAGATCGCCGCCCTCGAGCCCGACTGCCAAGACGCGACGTAGTCCCAGGCGGCCCCCGGGCCGCCGGACCGGGCAGGCTGGCGATGCATGGGGGTTTTCGCAAAGCGGGCGAAGCCACGGAAACTCGGCGCGTCGTAGCGGTCGTGCCGGCCAGCGGGGCAAAAAACCGGGGATTTCGGCCGGCGGATTCGTTGAACCGTGCGGAGGGCTGGGTATCGTCGATTCCGTGAACCCGCGGCTCGGAGCAGGTGCTCCGCGCCGGTTTTCTCCTGGAAGAGTCACGGCATGCCCCTCGCTCACCACCCGGATCCGGAAGAAGTCGATTGCCTGCTCCGCAACGCCGAGTTGCGGGATGCCATCGAGCCCTACCTCGACGAGTCGATCTGGGAGATCGACTTTCGATCGCTGCCGACGGCGGCCGAGAACCGGTTCCTCGAGTCGATGCTGGCCTGGGAGCTGGCGCCGCTGGTGCCCGTGGCCCGCTGGTTCGATCCGCCGCTGGCCATGCAACCGGCCTGCACGCTCGACGACGAGCAGGTGCGGGAGCGGCTCTGGGAGGTGATCGATCGGCTCTACGAGAAGCGGATCGTGCTCGACTTCACCGATCATCTCTCTGACCGCGAGCTCTACGCGCTCATTCGCCGCGACATCCTGCCCGCGCCACTGAAGCAGGTCGATCTTCCCGACAACTTCACCCACTGGGATTGCAGCTCAGCCGGCGACGACGACGCTTCCGTGTGGCTGATGTACTACGCCAGCGACGATGAACGGGAGGAGTGGAGGCTGGAGGAGGGCCGCGACCCACCGCCGCGGCTCGTGCCCCCGTTTCCGCGGGCGATGCCGGCCGCTCCGGCCTGACCGGGCTCTTCCTGTAGGTCCGTCACGGAGTGACGGACAGCCCGTTGCGGAGCAACGGGCCTGCGGCGAACCGCTCGCCGGTCGTGTCGAAAGATTCCCCGCCCGACACGGGGCGCGCGTTTCCGCTCCGCCGGCTCGCCGCGTATCCTTCCAGCGTCCCGAGTCTCGTGCTGAAAGGTGCCACTATGGTTCGCTCCCGATCCGTTCGCGCCGCGGTCGCCATCGTTTCGCTCGCGGCCTTCGCCCCCGCCGTCCACGCCGCGGATCCCGCCGCCATCCGCGCGGCGATCACCAAGGCGTCGACCTTCCTCGCCGAGAAGGGGCAGGCCGAAGACGGCAGCTTCGCGGCGGAGGTCGGTCCCGCGGTCACGGCGCTCGCGGTGACGAGCCTCGTGCGCTCGGGCTCACCCGCCGACGCGCCGGCCGTGAAGAAGGGGCTCGCCTACCTGCTCTCGTTTCGTCAGCCCGACGGCGGCATCTACCAGCCCGGCTCGCCGGTCGCCAACTACGAGACGTCGATCGCCCTTTTGGCGCTGGCCGCCTGCAACGGCGGCGGCGCCTATACCGACGCGATCAAGGGAGCCGAGGCGTACGTTCGCAATCTCCAGTGGGACGGCGGCGAGGGCAAGGAACAGGCCGACCCGGCCTTCGGCGGCGCCGGCTACGGCAAGAAGTCGCGGCCCGACCTCTCGAACACGCAGTTCCTGATCGAGGCCCTGCGGACGATCGGCGCCAGCGAGAACGACCCCGCCATCCAGAAGGCGCTGACGTTCGTCTCGCGCACGCAGAACCTCCCGGGCCCCGACAACCCGATGCCGTTCCCCGAGAAGAACCCCGACGGCGGCTTCTACTACACGCCTGCCGCCGGCGGCGAGAGCCAGGCCGGCACGCTGCCCAACGGCGGCCTGCGGAGCTACGGCTCGATGACCTACGCTGGCCTGAAGAGCATGATCTTCGCGGGCCTGAAGCCCGACGATCCCCGCGTGAAGGCGGCGACGGAGTGGCTGCGGAAGCACTACACGTTCGCCGAGAACCCGGGGATGGGGCAGGCGGGCCTCTACTACTACTTCCACACGGCCGCCAAGTCGCTCGACGTGCTCGGCGCAGACACGTTCACGGATGCCGAGGGAACGGTGCACGACTGGCGGTCGGAGCTGTCCGACGTGCTCCTGGCCAAACAGAATCCCGACGGCTCGTGGACCAACGAGAACCCACGTTGGATGGAGGACAACCCGACGCTCGTGACGAGCTACGCCCTCCTCGCCCTCGCCTACTGCCTGCCGTAGCCCCCGTCAGTCGGTCAGATCGAAGAGTCGCTTGAGGGCGTCGAGCAGGCCGTGCGGCGGGCCGGCGCGGCTCTCGCTGCGGAGCGATGCCAGCGGCGGATGCAGGAGCTTGGCGGCGTAGCGCTCGAACGCCTGCCGGATCTCCCCTCGCTGGGAATCGTCGAGGCCGGGAAGCCGGCGGAAGAGCCGGTCGAGTTCCGCTTCGCCCGTCTCGCTCCATCCGGCCCGCAGTTGCTCGATCACGGGCGCCGTCGAGCGATGATGGAGATCGCCCATGAAGCGGCGGGTCTCCTCCTCGATGATCGCCCAGGCCGCCGGCATCTGTTGCTGGCGGCTCTTGCGGTTGGCATCGCAGGCGGCGACCAGGTCGTCGACGGAGTAGAGCCAGACGCCGGGCCGGTCGCCGATCCGCGGATCGAAGTCGCGAGGCACTGCAAGGTCGAGCACCACGAGCGGCCGGCCTTCGCGTCGCAATTCGACATTCCGGAAGGCGTCGAGCGTCACGACTGGCTCCGTCGCGCCCGTCGTGCTGACGACGAGATCGGCGGCGGCGATTTCCGCCACGAGCTCGTCGAATCGGCCGGGCCGGCCGCCGAGCCGTGCGGCCAGTTCCACCGCCCGACCGGCCGTGCGGTTGACCACCGTCACGTCGCGGGCCCCCGCCTCGCGCAGATACCGGAGCGTTTCGGCCGCCATCTTGCCGGCGCCGAGCAGGAGCACCTGCTTGTCGTCGAACCGCTCGAACACCGCGCTGGCGAAGTCGGCCACAGCCACGCTCGGGATCGACACCCGCTCGCGACCGAGCGCCGTCTCCGTGGCCACACGCTTCGCGGTGCGGAGCGCCGCCTGGAACATTCCACCGGTGAGCGGACCAGCCGTGCGGCTGTCTTGGGCCAAGGCCCAGGCCTGCTTCACCTGGGCGAGGATCTGCGGCTCGCCCAGCACCATGCTGTCGAGCCCCGACGCCACGCTGAAGAGGTGCCGGGCCACGCCCTCGTCGTGCTGCCGCGCGAGCACGGGCCCCAGCTGCACCGCCTCGATACCGCGGCACTCCGCCAGAAAGGCGACGAGCTGATCGGCCGGCGGTGGCTCGGCCCCGGTCTCACCCGCGGCGTAGAACTCGACGCGGTTGCAGGTGGAGAGGAGCACCCCCTCGCGGCCCGGAAACCGATCGCGAAACCGCGTCAGGGCCGCAGCAGCCTGCTCGGCCGAGAAGGCGAGCCGCTCGCGCAGGTCGAGCGGCACGGTGCGATGCGTTCCACCGACGAGCGCGAGTGTCATGGGGCGGCCTCGCGCGACGCGGCAGCCGGCTCATCCCGTCCGGCCGGCGGCATGCCGTGACGGGTGGTGCCGAAGAGTCCCCAGACGATAGACAGCGTGAGCATGACGAGACTGGCGAGCGAGAGCCAGGCGGTGAGCCTCGCGGCATCGGGCCGCTTCCGGGCCGCATACACCAGGGCATCGGCGATGATGAGCCAGGCCACGAGGGCCCCCATGCGGAGCACGACGGGATCGGTCCAGGGCACCGTTTCGAGCAGGCCCCGCTGGCGGTTCACCGCATTGAGCACGATGCCCGACGCGAAGCCCGCGGTGGCGGTCCAGGCCGCGACGGCGATCGTGCGGCTCGTGACGTTGGCCAGCCGCTCGAGACTCGGCATCCGAAAGCCCTGCAGTGGCGGCTGTTTGCGGTGCAGCCGCCCAGCCTGGATCAGCCACATGATTCCGGCCACGGCGCCGAGGGCCACGGCCACGCTCGCAGCGAGATTGAACAGCCCGTGAATCGCGCCCCAGATCTGCGTGGCCGGGCTCTGCGGGAAGGGCTCCTGGCTGGAGAGCTGCGCGGCGCCGATCAGCAGCAGCACCACGGGCAGCAGAAACAGACCGATGGGCGTCCGGGGCAGGGTGAGCGTGAGCCACAGGGATCCCGCCGCCAGCAGCCAGGCTGCGAGCAGGTACCAGTCGAACGGGCTCGAGAGCGGCAACGCCGCCGCGTTGACGGCCCGCCAGCCGAGGAACAGCGTCTGCGCGACGAGACCGGCCGCCGCGAAGCCGACGAGCGCCGCACCACGCACGCCGGAGCGAAAGGCCAGCCGCGAGACCTCGCAGGCCAGCGCGACGGCGTAGCTCGCCGCGAAGCAGACGACCGAGATACCGGAGATGAATTCGAGCATGGGGGTGGTGCCGGGCCGCGGGCGATCTCGATCATTCTAGTTTGAATTGCGTCCCTGCCGATGCCCCCGCCGCCACGTATACTCGGTGGCGATGAATGCCTTCCCCACGCCCCCCGCATCACCTGCCCCGTCCGACCGCTACGGCCACTCGCTCATGATGCGAGCCTGCCGCCTGGAGCCCGTGGAGCGGACACCGGTGTGGCTGATGCGGCAGGCGGGCCGCTACCTGCCGGAATACCGGGCCGTGCGGGAGAAGGTGGGGTTCATGGAACTCTGCAAGAGCCCGCGGCTCTCGGCGGAGGTGATGCTCGCCACGGTGCAGCGGCTGGGAGTGGATGCCGCGATCATCTTCAGTGATCTCCTGCCGATCCTCGAGCCCATGGGGCTCGACCTCGAGTTCGCGGCAGGCGAAGGGCCGGTGATCCACAACCCGGTCCGCGAGGCGGCCGACGTCGATCGCGTTCACGAACTCGACGACATGGGCCGGCTCGGCTACGTGATGGACGTGGTGCGGGCGACGCGGGCCGGGCTCGACGACTCGATCCCCGTGATCGGCTTCGCCGGCGCCCCCTTCACGCTGGCCGGCTACTGCATCGAAGGGGGCACGAGCAAGGCCTGGCTCCATACGAAGTCGCTCATGTACCGCCACGAGTCGGCCTGGCACGATCTGATGGCGCGGATCGCCCGGGCCGTCAGCGGCTACCTCGTGGCCCAGCTCGACGCGGGCGCGCAGATCGTGCAGCTCTTCGACAGCTGGGTCGGCTGCCTCGGCCCCGAGGACTACCGCCGGTATGTCCTGCCCCACAGCCGTGCGGCCATGGCCGAGGCGGCGAAGCGGGCGCCGGTGATCCACTTCGCAACCGGCAATCCCGCGCTCCTGCCGCTGTTGCGGGAAGCCGGCGGATCGGTGATCGGCATCGACTGGCGGATCGATCTCGACGCGGCCTGGAACCTCGTGGGCCACGATCGGGCCGTGCAGGGCAACCTCGAGCCGGCCGTGCTGCTGGCCGATCGCGATACGGTGCACAGGCGGACCCGGGCGGTGCTCGACCGCGCCGCCGGCCGTCCCGGCCACATCTTCAACCTCGGCCACGGCGTGCTGCCGCAGACGCCGGTGGAGAACGTGCTCGAGCTGATCGCCACCGTCAAAGGGGCGTGACACGCCGCCGCGCGTGGCCGGCCCTCGCCAAGGTGGGCCGCGGCGGGCTACGATAGCGCGTTGCGCTTCCGGGCGTCCTCGGTTCGTCGTGGGCTGCGCAATGGCCACCGTTCTCCGCGCACCAACGACTGAATGAAGACTCTCGAACAACGCCTCTTCCATCTCTTCAAGCCGACCCAGGTCACCCTCGCCCGGACGCTCGCCCCGGTGAAGGCCCGCTGCCCGCGGGTGGGACAGGTGGAGGCCACGGTTACCGATGAATCGGGCACCGCCCAGGAGGTGCTGCTCGAACTCTCGGCCCATCGCCGCGGCGGCATGACGCTGGAGGCGCGATGCACCTCGGCCGCCGGACGGACGGGCCGGCCCTGCCCCGTGCTCGCGGCGGTGCTGCTGGAGGTCGATCGACGCGGCCTGCTCTCGGGTATCCACGATCAGACGCCGGTGGCGCTCGAGATCGTGGCCGACGAGGCGGCCGCGGCGGATGGCGAGATCGCTGCGGCCGATTCCGAGCCGGAGGACGACGAATCGACCCCGTCCCGTGGCGGCAGGCAGCTCTCCGTCGGCCGTCACGAGCCGCGGCCGCGGGTGGAGATTCCACGGCGCGGCACGCAGCGGCTGCCGGCCTGGGCGGTGGAGCTCGAAGACCGGCGGCGGCTCGTCGAGCCGGCCGTGCGGTCGGCGGCGTTGGCGATTCCCGATGCCCGGCGGACGGGGGGCGCGCTCGTCTTCCTCTTCGACCTCACCGCCTCCGCCGAGGCCCGCACGGCGGTGCTCGTGCCCTGCCGGATGCAGCTCGACGTGGCGGGCAACGCCACCGGACGGCCGCGGCCCATCGTCCTCGGTCCCGGCCATGTGGAGCTCGAGGATCTCGAGCCGCAGGAGCAGGACATCGTCGAGCGGCTCATTGGGGCGGTGGGCATCGGCGAGCAGGCGATGCCCGCGCCGCTCGACCGCCGCGGCATCGCCAAGATCGTTGTCAGCCCGCGGTCTGCCGCCGCCCATCTCGGGATGCTCTGCGAGCTTGGCCGGCTCGTGCTCCAGCCCGAGCCGCGGCGTGCCCCCGACACGATCGTGCCGCTGACGTGGGACGGCGGCCGTCCGTGGGAGTTCGCCTTCGTGCTCGAGCCCGACGACGACGACCTGCGGCCGGCCCGCGGCGACCGCAACGGCGATGATGCCGACGCCGCTCGGCCGCGGCCGGCCCGCGCGACGCTGCGTGGCATGCTCGTACGGGGCAGCCAGCGGAAGGAGCTGAAGGAGCCCCGGGCCGTTCTCCGCACCGGCCTCGTCGTGTTCGCCGACCGGATCGCCCGGCTCGTCGTGCCGGAAGACGGCTTCTCCGTGGGCACCGCCGGATGGGTCGAGCAGTTCGAACGCCGCGGACCGATCGAGCTGGCTGCCGCACACACCGACGGGCTCGTGGCCCAGGTGGCGGCGTTGGCCGACGTGCCACGGCTCGTGCTGCCGGCCTGGACGGGCTGGCGGATCGAGTCGGGGGCACCGCAGCCGAGGCTGGTGCTCGACGACTCGCCCGCGATCGATCTCGACGAGGAGTCCGCCGAGGAACCCCGCGTGCGCCGCCGGGCCGCGCCCAGGGTGCAACTCGCGGGCCGGATCTGGTTCGACTACGCCGGCATCCTGATCGCGGCCGACGACCCGGCCGGCGGTGCCGCCGACACGGATCGGCGGATCTTCGTCCGTCGCGATCGGGCCGCCGAGCGGGCGGCGCTGGCCGTCCTGCCGCGGCATGGCGCCACGCAGGCCCGCGCCGCCGACGATTCCGATCCGCTCACGCACCATGTCCACATCCCGCGCAACCGGCTCGACGCCTCCGTCTCGCAGCTGGCTGCGGCCGGCTGGACGATCGAGGTCGCCGGCCGCCGCTACCGCCCTGCCGGCAGCGTGGCCTGGAACGTCACCAGCGGGATCGACTGGTTCGAGCTCTCCGCGACGGTCGACTTCGGTGGCGTGACGGCCGACATGCCCGTGCTGCTCGAGGCCCTCGCTCGCGGCAGCCGCTCGATCGAGCTCTCCGACGGCTCGCTCGGCATCCTTCCCGACTCGCTGGCGGCCCAGTTCGAGCCGATGGTGGCCCTGGCTCAGAAACACGACGGCCGGCTCCGGTACGGGCGGATTCAGGTGGCGTTGCTCGATGCGCTGCTCGCCGGCCAGCCGCAGTCGCACGTGGACGAGGCGTTCGAGCGGATCCGGGAGGAACTCGCTCGGGGCGAACGGCCGGAGGCGGAAGACGAGCCCGCCGGCTTCCAGGGCACGCTCCGCCACTACCAGCGCGAGGGCCTCGGCTGGCTGTCGTTTCTCGAGCGGATGGGGCTCGGGGGCTGCCTGGCCGACGACATGGGCCTCGGCAAGACGATCCAGGTGCTCGCGATGCTGCTCCGTCGGCAGGGGGAGATTCGCGAGGCGGGAATCGCTCATAGGCCGTCGCTCGTCGTCGTGCCCAAAAGCCTCGTCTTCAACTGGATCGAGGAGGCCAAGAAGTTCGCGCCGACCCTGCGGGTGGCCAACTTCACAGGCAACGCCCGGGCCGAGACGGCGGGCGACCTCACCGCCTGGGACATCGTGGTCACCACCTACGGCACGCTCCGCCGCGACGTCGTGGCCCACCGCGAGGTCGAGTTCGACTACGTCATCCTCGACGAGGCCCAGTCGATCAAGAATGCCGCGAGCCAGGCGGCCAAGGCCTGCCGGCTCCTGCGGGCCCGTCACCGGCTCGCCCTGACGGGCACGCCGGTGGAAAACCACATCGGCGAACTCTGGAGCATCTTCGAGTTCCTGAATCCAGGCCAGCTCGGCAGCGCCTCGCGGCTGCGGAAGTTCCTCGCCGATGGTCGCGGCAGCACGGAGGTGGTGGCCCGCGCGGTGCGGCCCTACCTGCTGCGGCGGACGAAGACCCAGGTGCTCTCCGACCTGCCGGAGAAGACGGAGCAGACCCTGTTCGTCGAACTGGGCGAGGAGCAGCGGAAGGCCTACGACGAGCTGCGGGAGCACTACCGGCTCGAGCTCTCGGGGCGGATCGGCAAGCTCGGCATCGGCCGCTCGCGGATCGCGGTGCTGGAGGCGCTGCTGCGGCTGCGGCAAACCGCCTGCCATCCGGGCCTCGTCGATCCGAAGCGGATCGACGAGCCCGGCGCAAAGATCGAAACCCTGCTCGAGCAGCTCGAGGAGGTGCTCGACGAGGGACACAAGGTGCTCGTGTTCAGCCAGTTCACGAGCTTCCTCGCGATCCTGCGGCGGCGGCTCGACGAGCGGTCCGTGGTCTATGAATACCTCGACGGCCGCACCACCGACCGCCAGGCCCGCGTGGCCCGATTCCAGGAAGACGCCGATTGCAAGCTGTTTCTGGTGAGCCTCAAGGCGGGCGGTCAGGGTCTCAACCTCACCGCCGCCGACTACATCTACATCCTCGACCCCTGGTGGAATCCGGCCGTCGAGGCCCAGGCAGTCGACCGGGCCCACCGCATCGGCCAGACCCGCCGCGTGTTCGCCTATCGGCTCATCGCCCGCGACACGGTGGAGGAGAAGATCGTCGCGCTCCAGGACCGCAAGCGTGAATTGGCCGAGTCGATCGTGCGGGCCGACGAGAGCATGATCGCAAGCCTCACCGCCGAGGACGTCGAGTTGCTGTTCTCGTGAGCGGGGGCGGCTGTCGGTGCAGCGGCGGTGAACCGCCGGCTACCCGCGTTTGTGCGGGCCGCCGCGGGGGCCGAACTTCCGCGGGCCGCGTGGCGGCTTGCCAGGTGGCCCGCCACCCGGCCGGCGTTCAAACCGCGCCGGCTTGCGGTGCTGCGGCCGGCCACGCGGACGGTCGGGGCTCGGTGCGGCGACGTCGTCGGGGCCGTCGCTCGGTGCCGGCGGAGGGGCGAAGTGGTGCAGGATCGCCGCGGCCACCTCGGTGGGCGTGTAGCCCTGCTCCAAGAGCCGTTCCACGAGCAGCGTTTCTCGCGGGAACTCCCCGGCTTCGAGCCGGCCGCGGATGGTCTCGAAGAGCGCGTCGGACCGCCGGCTCTCCACCGCGGCCACGGTGGGCACGTGCTCGCGGCGGATCCGCGTCTTGGTGAACCGCTCGATCGACTGGAGCTTGTAGATGCCCGCCCCGGAGACGAGCGTCACCGCCCGCCCCTTCCGGCCGGCGCGGCCCGTGCGGCCGATGCGATGGACGTAGTCCTCGGCGTCGTACGGCAGGTCGTAGTTGACCACCAGCTCGAGATCGTTGACGTCGATTCCGCGGGCGGCCACGTCGGTGGCGACGAGAAACCGGAAGGCCGCCTTCTTGAAGCTGCCCATCACCCGCGTCCGCTGGGCCTGCGCCATGCCGCCGTGCAGCCGCTCGGCCGAGCAGCCGCGGGCCACGAGCCGGTCGGCTAGTTCCTCCACCATCTGCTGCGTGTTGCAGAAGATCACGCCGCTCTTGACGTCGTAGAAGTCGATCAACCGCGCGAGCGCGTCGAACTTCGCATGATGCCGCACCTCGTAGTAGACCTGATCGACGAGCGGCGATCCGGTGACGACCCGCTGCTCGATCTTCACGGTCTTCGCGTCACGGGAGTGGCCATTCACCAGCTGCCGGATCGGCGGGGAGATCGTGGCCGAGAAGAAGACCGTCTGCCGCTCGGCGGGGGCTGCCGCGAGGATCTTCTCGATGTCCTCGCGGAAGCCCATGTCGAGCATCCGGTCGGCCTCGTCGAGAATCAGGATCCTCACGCCGGCCAGGTCGAGCGTGCCGCGTGCCATGTGGTCGGTGAGCCGCCCGGGCGTGCCCACGACGATGTGGGCGCCCCGCTTCAACTCGGCGAACTGCCGTTCGTAGGCGGCGCCGCCGTAGATCGGCACCGACCGCACGCCCTTCTTGAAGGCCGCCAGCTTGTGAACCTCGTCAGCCACCTGCGTGGCCAGCTCTCGAGTCGGCACGAGGATCAGCGCCTGCGTGCGGGGCTGCGCCGGATCGATCCGCTCGATCGCCGGAATGCAGAAGGCGGCCGTCTTGCCGGAGCCGGTTTCGGACTGGCCGACGACGTCGTGGCCCGCCATCAGAAGCGGGATCGCCGCCGCCTGGATCGGAGACGTCTCCTCGAATCCGAGTTGTGCGACGGCCCGGAGCACTTCGGGCGTGAGGCCGAGTGACTCGAAGGGAACGTGGCCGGGCCGAGGTGAGAGGGCAGCAGGTCCGGGCGCGTCTGGTTTGGTCATTGAGGGCTCGTGACCAACTGTAGGTCACGAACGGTGATCGTGCAAAGCACGTCGCGATTCACTGCGCCGGCTACCTGAGACGAACCGAGAACACGGCCGCGAGCCGGCCGACGCACGTGACCGGAACCATCAGGGAGGCGCGGCGACGCTGCCGTCTTTTCGCCCAGCCAATGCCTTGTGTACCGTCGGATCGATGTCGTACGGGATCGACCTCACGCTGCCATCCGCGAGCGACATGGTCACCCCGCCGGCATGCGGACTGCCGAATGCCTGGGGCCGCGACAGGCCGCGAGTGTCTTGAAGCGGGGCATCGTAGGCCCAACGCAGGTTGTCGTCGGAATAGCCCACGAACAGCGGCGCGGTGTCACCGGCGTCGGTTCCCGCCTCGGTCAGGCCGGCAGCCACGTACTTTTCCCCGAGGAGATAGGTCGCAGACATACCGTCCCGAACGGCGGCCACCCGCACCTCGCTCATGCGAAACACGAGGCCCTCTTGCAGGTCCGGTAGACCGCCGTCGGCGCGGTTGACCTTGGCTGCCACCGAGTCGCGGGCCCACGCATCGCCTGCGTCGAGCGACGACGGACTGGTGACCACGACGGGATCCGAGCACGAGGAGCAAATGCCGACGTGGTCGCCGGAGTGGTTGCCGTGGCCGCCGTTGCCGAACATCGCGGAAATTGAAACGGTCAGCGTGTTTCCCCCTCCCCCTCCGGTCGTGTGACAGATCTGCACCGACTTGCCCGCGATGGCGGGATCGGAGGCGATCGACCTGTAGATCTCGAGCGGCGGGCACGATGCCGACGTGCCGGCATTGGCGGCGTAGTCGGAGCGGGTGGCGACGGGGAGCGAAACGGACACGTCGAGAGCCGCCAGGAACGAGGCGGCCGCCACGGGGAGCGGCGACGACGACCGGCGGCTCGGGCAGGCGAAGAGACTCACCGGCGTGGCCGCGAGGGTCCGATAGCGGGCGACGGCGTCTCCCGTCGTCGCGCCTGCGACGGTTTCCATCAGAGCGGACTCCTCGACGAAAGGCAGGATGGAAAACGTCCAGCCTCCAGGCTGACTCGCGCCGCTCCCGCGGTCCGCGACACCCAGCCAGGCATCCCCCCAGCCGCCGGACGGCAAGTGCCGCATGGACGACTCGTGGTGGAGGACGGCCTTGGTCAGCTGGGCGAGATGATTGCGACACGCCGTGGCCCGCGCCGCCTCACGAGCCGATTGCACGGCCGGCAGGAGCACGGCGAGAAGCGCCGACACGATGCCCACCACGATGATCAATTCGATCAGGGTGAAGCCACCGCCACGGCGGCTGTGAACGGATGTCTGCGTGCCTGCGGGCATGGATGGTTGCGTCCTGCACCCGGGTTCCCCACCGAAGACAAGTGTTTCCCACCGCCGACCCGAAAACAAGCAATCGGCCACCGCCGGCTCCGCAGGGCATGGCTTCGAGGGGGCACGGGAAGTTGCCCCGGCCCCCGGGCGGTGCGTAGAGTTTCCCAGGTGCCGCCATGACGCTTCCCGACAGGTCCGAGGGGCGGACGGCCACCGGTGTGGTGCGGACACCCACCTGGCGAAACTGGTCTCCCGGCCTCGACAACGACGCGGTCACGCTCCGTGACGTGCTCGCCACGCTGCCGGCGGCGCCCCCTGCCGCAATCCCGTGGATCGTGCGGCTGTTCGAGAATCCGCAGGGCTGGCTGCGGCTGCATGGGGCGGTGAACCTTCGCGACCACGACATGATTCACGTGCTGCTGGGCCGCGGGCTGCTCGGCCAGGATGAGGCCTTCGTGATCGGCTTCACGATGGGGAGCACGAAGGCGGTCTCGTGGCTGGAGCGGATGTTTTTCAAGCTCGTCGTATCGCAGCTCTATCCGCACCCCTACCGCATCCCATGGCGGACACTCGCGGCCTATGATCTCAGCTTGGAGGCTGGGCGGGGGA
>Ga0315901_10006904_pt1 | contig 13523 bp, 14 predicted proteins | sample LakEriMetagenome_10_FD_203761 | JGI IMG/M metagenome (GOLD analysis project Ga0315901, IMG submission 203761) | Freshwater fungal communities from buoy surface, Lake Erie, Ohio, United States - Buoy 2 MA116 | ecosystem: Environmental > Aquatic > Freshwater > Lake | place: USA: Lake Erie, Ohio... | reverse complement strand
CTCGACGCGCTCCCGGGCTCGATGCGGATCAATCCCGCGGGGCCGTCGCCAGCGTAGTCGCCACCAACCCGACCAGCGCGAGCCAGAGCAGGTCGGCCAGGAGCAGGTGGACGAGCTGCATCCACGTCGGGGCGAGCAGCACGAGGTTCACCACCCCCGCCAGCAGCTGCGTCAACACGAGCGCGGCGACGGCGAGTCCGAAGCGGCGGGTCTCGATCGAGGGCCGCCGCGCCGCACAGACGCCGGCGGTCAGGAGGAGGACCGCGGCCATCGCCACCGCGAGTGTGGGGTGGATCACGCGGAGTCGGACGAGCAGGTGCGCCGTGGGCGAGACATCCTGAGCGAACCCCTCCGCGAGCGATCGCGATGGGAAGAGCGTGTCGCCGAGGGCGGTGATCGCGCCGGTCATCCCGAGAAGCAGGGTGCCGCCGAGCGCCACGAGGAGGAGGCCGCGCTCGCGGCCGGCCGCCTGCCACACCGCCCGTAGCACGGCACCGAACGTGGATCGCGTCGCGCCCGCCCGCGAGGCCAGCCACGGAACGAGCCCCAGCATCGCGAGCAGTCCGAAGGTGTTGAGCAGATGCGCCGCGAGCCACCAGGCCCGTGCGAGGCTCGCGTTCTCGGCCACCATCTCGAAGAGCACGAGGCCCGCGCCCACCAGCGCCTCCGTGAGCATCAGCGCCATCGCCGCGTGCGCCGCCCACCAGAGCGGGCCGCGTCGCGGCGCGATCCGACGGGCCCACGCCAGCTGCCCCACCACGAGGAGCAACGCCACGCCGGAGGTCGCCCGGTGGGTGAGCTCGATGATCGTCTCCAGCGCGGGCGCCCGCGGGATCACCTCGCCGTTGCAAAGCGGCCAGTGGGCGCCGCATCCCGCGCCCGACCCGGAGGCGCGCACGTACGCGCCCCAGAGGATCACCAGCAGATTGTAGCCGAGCACGGCCCAGCCGTATCTTGCGAAGCGCGTCATCCCGCGGCCCTCGGAGGTTCCCAATGCGGCGCAGCACCCTCGTCACGATCGCCCTCGCCGCCGGCTTCGGCGGCCTCCTGCTCTACAACACCCTCGACGCGCAACAGGTGGAGTGCACCGCCTGCGTCACCTTCAACGGAGCGGAGAACTGCGCGGCCGCGTCGGGGAAGGACTCCGTCGAGGCGCTCCGGACCGCCGTCAACACCGCCTGCGGCACCCTCACCCAGGGGATGGACGAGTCGATCCGGTGCGCGGGGCTCCCGCCGCAGCGGCCGCAGTGCCGCACCCGCTGACGCGCGAAGTCTAATCGGCGGCGCGACGCGCCGTCGCCATCCACCAGAGCAGCAGCGCGCCGAGGAGCGACGAGGCCGCGACGAGGGCCCAGCCGGCGCGGCGCAGCGACGCCGCGATCGCGCCATCGAGCGGGAGCCACCCGAGCGAGCCGAGCAGATACTCCCAGTCGTGGATCGCGCCGTCGGGGGACATGCTGACGAGCGGAAGTTCCAGCGCGCGGGCATCGGCCACGTACCACGCGAGGTTCCCGAGGCTGCTGGCGAGGAAGAGTCCGGCGACGGCGAGCCCGAACCAGTCCCGTGACCGGACCATCAGCGCGCCCGCCCCGATCGGGATGAGCAGCTGCGTGAGACTCCCCCCGGCGATCCCCATCCATTCACCGAAGGGGGCCCAGAGGAGATGGCCGAACTCGTGGGCGCCGAAGACGATGCCGCCGAAGACGCCGCCCCGATCCACGTCGGTGAGCGGCGCGGCGGCCGAGCGGATGAGCCAGACCAGGAGCGGGAGCCGCCACCACCACCAGCGGCCCGTCGCCCAGTCGCGGAGCGTCGCCGCCGGGCCGCTCACTCCCGGAGCGCCGCCATCGGGGTCTCGCGGAAGACGTCACGCCCGGTGAGCAACCCGATCGCGACCGCGAGCCCCATCATCACCCCGGCGATCGCCGCCGCCGGACCGAGCGCGGGAGCGAAGTCCCCCTCGAACACGAAGTGCGTAAGCCCCCACGCGCCACCGAAGGCGAGGAGCATCCCGCTCAGCGCGCCGAGCAGGCCGAGGAGCGCGTACTCCGAGAGGAGGATCCGGCCGATCTGTGCCCGCGTCGCGCCGAGCGTTTTCAGCAGCACCCCCTCTCGCAGCCGGTCGCGCCGCGTGGCGGCGACCGCGCTGAAGAGCACCGGCACCGCCATCGCCAAACTGAAGAGCGCGAGGAACCGCACCGTCAGCGTGACGCGGTCGACGATCTGCGTGATGGTGTTGCGGATCAGTGAGAGGTCGATGCTCGAGACATTCGGGAAGCGCCGGACGGCGTCCCGCTGGAGGAGCGCCACGGCGGTGTCGCTCGGGACCGCGGCCACGAGGATGAACTGCTTCGGCGCCGCGGCGATCGCCGCGGATTGGAACACGGCGAAGAAGTTCGGCTGGAAGCGGCCCCACTCCACGCGGCGCGTGCTCGTGAGCCGCGCGCGCACCGGGACCCCCTGCACGTCCCACGTCACCACGTCGCCGATCGCGAGCTGGAGGTCCTTCGCCACATCCTCCTCGAACGAGAACTCGTACACCGTGTCCGACGGCGCTCCGACCTCGTGGAACCGCCCCGCCGTCACCACCTCAGTGGCCTCGAGGGTGTCGCGGTAGGTCGAGCGATACTCGCGCCGCAGCGCCCAGTACCGCGGTGAGAGCCCCTTGGCCGCCGCCCACGCCTCCGTCGATTGCCCGTTGATCGCCTGCAGGCGCATCGTCACGATCGGCGTCGTCGAGACCACGTCGTTCCCCGGCTGGCGGAGCAGGGAGTCGAGCCCCGGCTGCTGATCCTCCTGCACATCGAAGAAGACGAGGTTCCCGCGCGCCGCGGAGGCCGTCACGTCGAACGACTGCAGCAGGTTCGCCTGCACGAGGATATTCGTCGTCACGAGGAAGGAGCCGAAGCCGAGCGCGAGGATCACCGAGCGCGTCTGGCTGGCCGGGCGATACAGATTGGCGATCCCCTGCCGCACGACGTACGGCCACCGCGGGGAGCTGAGTCGCCGCGCGAGCCGGGCCACGAGTGCGGCGTTCCCGTAGAGGATGCCGAGGCTCACGAGGATCCCGACGGTGAACCAGGCCCCCTGCGCGAGGGTCTCGGCGCGCAGGGCCGCGAGCCCGAAGACACTCCCGATGAGCGAGAGGTCGACCGCCCAGCTCCAGCGGTCGCCGCGCCGTGAGGCGCTGAGCGCCGCGTCGTCGCGTCGGATCGCCTGGAGCGGCGAGACGAGCCGCAGCACGAGCAGCGGCCGGAGCGCGAAGACCAGGGCCACCCAGACGCCGATCCCGATCCCGAGTGCGATCGCCGACGGCACCGGTGTCACCGAGACGTCCACCGGGAGGAACCCCGTCAGCAGTTCGGGGAGGAGCAGTTGGATCCCGACGCCGATCGCCGCACCGAGCGCGGCCCCGACGAACCCCATCGCCCCCGCCTGCACGAGATAGATCAGCAGCACCTGGCCGCTCGAGGCGCCGAGGCACCGCAGCACGGCGACGGTGTCGATCTTCCGCTGCACGAAGGCGTTCACCCCGCTCGCCACGCCGATCCCGCCGAGCAGCAGCGCGATCAGGCCGATGACGCCGAGGAAGCGCGCGAGCTGTGCGATCGCGTCGGTGAGGTCGACCTCGTTCTCCTGCACGGTGCGCACCCGCACGCCGAGCGAGTCGAACCGCGCCTTGAACGGAGCCACCCACGCGGTCGCGTCGGTCCCCTCGGCGAGCCGCACCACCACCTCGTGCTCGACGCGGCTGCCGAAGCCGGTGAGCTGCGTCTCGGCGAGGTATCGGGCGGGGATGAAGATCCGCGGCGCGACGGTGCCCGCGATCCCCGGATCGCCGGGGACGTTCACGATCCGCCCGCGGATCACGAAGCGGGCGAAGCCGACGTTCAGCGTGTCGCCGACCTGCGCGCCGAGCGAGATCATCAGCGACGGGTCGACGAAGGCGTTCCGGTCGTCGTGCAGCGTGGCCCAGGCGCCGGCCGGCTCGGTCAGGACCTCGCCGTAGTAGGGGTAGCCGACGCCGACCGCGCGCACCTGGGAGAGGCGCGTCGCCCCGGTGCGCGGCACGATCGCCATCGAGCCGAAGCTCTGGACCTTCGCGGACGGGATCCCTGCCGCGCCGAGCGAGTCGAGGAGGGAGTCGATCGCCGGGGTGAAGCCGTCGCGCGCCCGGAGGTTGAGGTCCCCGCCGAGGAGCGCCTTCGACTGCGCCTCGATCGAGACCTGGACGTTGGACGCGAAGGAGTCGATGGCGACGAGCGCCGCGACACCGAGGGAGATCGAGCTCATGTAGAGCAGGAGCCGCCGACGGGCGGTCCGGCTCTCGCGCCAGGCGAGGCGCAGGAGCGGGCGGAGCGCGGGCGTCGCCATCAGGGCGTCGGCGTCGGCGTCGGCGCCGCGCCGCCCGCGCCGCCACGGCCCGGGCGGTCCTCGATCACCACCCCGTCACGGAGGCGGATCACGCGCTGCGCATGCTCGGCGAGCGTCAGGTCGTGCGTGACGATGACGACCGTCGCGCCCGACTCGCGGTTCAGCTCGTCGAGGAGCGCGACGATCTTCTCGCCCGTGGTGCCGTCGAGGTTCCCGGTGGGCTCGTCGGCGAAGAGGATGCGCGGGCGGTTCACGAAGGCGCGCGCGATCGCGACGCGCTGCTGCTCGCCGCCCGAGAGCTGGGTCGGATAGTGGTGCGTGCGACCGGCCAGCCCCACGCGGGCCAAGAGGTCCTGCGCGCGCTCGGCGGCGTCCGCTTCGCCGCGGAGCTCGAGCGGCACCTGCACGTTCTCGGCGGCCGTGAGCGTCGGGATCAGCTGGAAGCTCTGGAAGATGAATCCGACCTTCTCGCCGCGGAGGCGCGCCCGCCCGTCCTCGTCGAGGCGTGTCAGGTCGGCGCCGTCGAGGGTGACCGACCCGCGGGAGGGGAGGTCGAGCCCCGCGAGGAGGCCGAGGAGCGTCGTCTTGCCGCTCCCGGAGGGGCCGACGATGGCGACGAACGCTCCCTGCGGGATGTCGAACGACACATCTTTGAGGACGGCGAGCGCACCGGTGCCGCTCGGGTATTCCTTCGTGAGGTCGCGGGCTGCGAGCATGAGTCGAGTGAGAGCGGTCGGATGGCGGGTCGTCGCGGCGCTGGGACTGGCGGCGTGCGGCGGCTCCCAGGAAAAGACGGCCGGGGAGTCGAGCGTTCCCGCGGCTGTGATGGAATCAACCCAGGCGGCCGCACCCGCGCCAACCGCCGCGCCGCGCGTCCTGATCATCGGGACGAGCCTCACCGCGGGGCTCGGGCTCGACCCCGACTCCGCGTACCCCGCGGTCCTGCAGCGGATCGCCGACTCGCTCGGCGTCTCGGCGCGGATCGACGGCGCCGGGTTGAGCGGGGAGACGTCGGCCGGGGCGCTCCGTCGGGCTGACTGGTTGCTCCGCGGGCCGGCGGCGGTGGTGGTGATCGAGACCGGGGCGAACGACGGGCTGCGCGGGCTCGATGTCGACTCCACCCGGGCCAACCTCCGCGCGATCATCGGCAAGGTGCGGCGCGCGAACCCGTCGGCGCGGATCCTGCTGGCGCAGATGGAGGCGCCGCGGAACCTCGGGGCGGCATACACCCGGGCCTTCCACGATGCCTTCGGGGCCGTGGCCACGGCGGAGGGGGTGGGGTTGATCCCGTTCTTCCTCGACGGGATCGCGGGGGTCCCCGCGCTCAATCAGGACGACGGGATCCACCCGAACGAGGAGGGGGCGCGTCGGGCGGCGCGGGCGATGTGGCGGAGCCTCGGCCCCGTGCTCGAGGGGCTCGCGCCCTAGCGGTCGCCGGAGCGGTCGCCGTCGGGGCACTCGGAACCAATCGGCTCGCCGCCCGTTGACCCTCGGCGGCCCGGTCGGCTAAATTCCGAGGCTGTCGAGGTTTAGCCTTTTCTCTTGTCCGAGTCCGACCTATGGCGCTGCCAGCCACGCAGATCCGTCGCGGGATGGTGATCGTGTTCGAGGGCGATCCCTGCCGCATCATTGAATTCCGGCATCACACGCCCGGCAACCTCCGCGCGATGGTGCAGGCGAAGCTCAAGAACCTGCGCTCGGGGAACAACTTCGAGCACCGCTTCCGTGCCGACGACCAGATCCACAAGGCGGACATGGAGACGCAGGAGCTCCAGTTCCTGTACAAGGGCGGCGACTCGTACCACTTCATGAACACGGACAACTACGAGCAGCTCGAGATGGACGAGGAGACGCTCGGGGACAACGCGCCGTGGATGCAGGACAACATGATGGTGATGGTCGAGTTCTATAACGGGAAGCCGATGTCGGTCCAGCTCCCGCAGTTCCTGAACCTGACGATCACCGAGACGGCGCCGGTGATGAAGACGGCGACCAAGACGGCGAGCTCGAAGCCGGCGGTCCTCGAGAACGGTGTGACGATCCAGGTGCCGGAGTTCATCGCGTCGGGGGAGCGGGTGCGCGTGAACCCGAACACCGGCGAGTACATGGACCGCGCGAAGGACTGAGCGGTTCCGGCGTGTCGGACCGGGGCGGATGCCGCCCCGGTTGATTCGGAGGCGGGACGGGCCTACTTTGTATTGCTCTGGGTAAACGGTCCCAGAGAGTCTGGTGGATGTAGCTCAGTCGGTTAGAGCATCGGATTGTGGTTCCGAGGGTCGCGGGTTCGAATCCCGTCATCCACCCTGACTAGGTCCGTAGCTCAATTGGTAGAGCACCGGTCTCCAAAACCGGCGGTTGGGGGTTCGATTCCCTCCGGGCCTGTGCGAACGGCAGGTGGCAGGGGTGAGGGGGCAGGGCACAGCGGCGGTATCGTCTAGGGGACTAGGACACAGCCCTCTCAAGGCTGGAACACGGGTTCGAATCCCGTTACCGCTATGGGTAGGTCAGCAGGGTGACACGCAGGACCGCAGGTCGATCGGGCCCCATCGTCTATCGGCTAGGACGGCACCCTTTCAAGGTGCAGAGACGGGTTCGATTCCCGTTGGGGCTATGGCTCCACGGTCGCAGGTAGGCAGGAAGGACTGGCAGGTTGGGTGCGGTGGCTCGTCACCTGGCATTGTGGTCCGTAGGTCAGGGGGCGTAGCTCAGTTTGGTTAGAGCACTCGACTGTCACTCGAGAGGTCGCGGGTTCGAGCCCCGTCGCTCCCGTTGTAGGGCAGGGATCAGATGTCTGGGCCCAGGCCACAGGTTCTCCCTGTGACCTGACGCCTCCCACCTGACCCCTGTCGTTTGCCCTGGTGGTGAAATTGGTAGACACGCCATCTTGAGGGGGTGGTGCCGTAAGGCGTCGCGGTTCGAGTCCGCGCCAGGGCATAGCAGGATCGTTCGAGGGTCACAACCGCCACAGTAGCTCAGGGGTAGAGCACTCGATTCGTAATCGAGCGGTCGTGGGTTCAATTCCCACCTGTGGCTCTCACATGGTTTCGAGGCGCCCGTCGGCATCCGCCGGCGAGCGCCTCGTCGTATATTCGCCCGATGTCGCTCGACCCCCAACTGTTCCAGCTCCTCGTCATCTTCGGCCTCTTCGCCGGCTTCGGTCTCGCCGAGGTCGCCGCCGGCCGCTTCTTCCCGCCCGAGGCGGGCCACGAGGACGATCGCCTCGACGTCGCCGTCGGCCTGATGTTCCCGGTCGTCGCCTCCGGCGTCTATGCCACCGCCCGCGCCCTCTGCGCCCTCGTGATCCCCGAGGCGCGCGACGCCTGGGCCGACTGGCCCTGGTGGGCGATGGTCGGCGTGCTCCTCGTCGCCGACGACCTCACCCAGTACTGGTGGCACCGCCTCTCGCATACCTCGGTGATGTGGCCGCTGCACCGCGCGCACCACTCCGCGGCGTATATGAGCGTGCGCGTCGTCTATCGGAACAACGCCTTCTACTACCTCATGATGCCGGGCCTCTGGTTCGGCGGGGCGCTCCTCTACCTCGGCTTCGGCTGGGTCTTCGTCTGGTACAGCGCGGTGAAGCTCCTCGTGATCGTCGGCGCGCACTCGGCGGTGCGCTGGGACACCTGGCTCTACCGCTACCGGGTGCTGCATCCCGTGGCCTGGGTGCTCGAGCGCACCATCTCGACCCCCGCGACGCACCACGCGCACCACGCTCTCACACAGGACGACGGCATCGGGCTCTACGAGGGGAACTACGGCAACCTGCTCTTCTTCTGGGACGTGCTCTTCGGTACGGCGCGCATCACGCGGCGCTTCCCGCCCGCCTACGGTCTCAAGGACGACCGCCGGCACGGACAGGAGAAGTGGTACCACCAGATGCTCTTCCCGCTCGTGCGGTCGACGCGGGCGGAGACGGTGCTCGGGCGCGAGAAGCACCTCCCGGTCGACTGAGCGGCGCCTCGGCGAAGCGCGAGACGGCGCCCGGTCTGGTGCGTCACGCGGGCGCGGGCGGCGCGGTCACCCCCCGATCCACTCCGGCTCGAGCACCCGCTCCGACGCGCGCCCGCCTTCGGCGGTGACGTGGTACGCCTTCGCGCCCCGGCGCGCCGTGACGACGCGCTTCACGCTGGTGCCCTCGAAGTAGATCCCCGCGTTGTCATCGACCGCGTACCCGGGCTGCATCTCACCCGCGGCGATCAGCCGCTGGTAGAGCGGCCGCCGCCCGGGCTCGGAGTCGTAGTGCGGCGAGTGGCTCCCCGGGAGGAAGCCGAGGCACTTCACGATCGAGAGCGCCTTGGGCCGGGAATCCGTCGTGCCCTCCTCGAACCAGCAGAGCGACCCCGCGCTCGCCCCGCCGAGGACGATGCCGCGCTCCCACGCCTGCCGGAGCACGACGTCGATCCCCTGCGCCTTCCAGATGGCCTGTTGATTCAGCGTGTTGCCACCCGAGACGACGATCCCGTCCATCGAGAGGAACACCTCATCCCACCCCTGCGTCTGCGAGAGGCTCTCGATGAAGGAGTGCTGCACGAAGGGTTCGACGGTCAGCGGCGCGCAGTGCTGGAAGAAGCGGATCGTCCCGTCCTGCGCATCCGCCGAGGCGGTCGGCAGGTAGCAGATGCGCGGGCGCGACTTCCCGGTGAGCAGCGCCATGTAGCGGATGAACGAGGTATCGAAGCCGCCGCCGGCGATGAGGATCTTCCGGGTGGGGGTCGGCGTGTCGTCGGACATGGGCGAGGGGGCGGAGGCGTGGGCGGGCGTGGGGAGGGGGAGGCCGCTCGCGGCGGCGGCCCCGAGGGCAGAGGTGATGACGAAGTGGCGGCGGTCCATGACGGCAGGGGTCAGGGATCAGGAGTCAGGGATCAGGGCGACCGGTCACCGGATGCTGCCGGGCTCGCCGCGGCTCTGCAGCGTCGTCTGCCAGGCGGTCTCGTCGTCCACCGCCATCGCGATCGGGTCGATCGAGACCAGGGTCGGATATCCGAAGGTCGGGTGGTAGGCGACCTCGCGGAGCATCCCGTCCGTCCGGCGAGCCTCGCGGATCTCGCCGAAGAGCTGATCGACGGTCCGGTACCACTCGTACGCCTCCGAGGGTTCGGCGGCGCCGGTCTCCGCGTCGACCACCGCCGTGATCGCTCCGCGCGTCACCGTCACGCGCATCTCGGAGTTGTGGATGCAGAAGCAGATCCGGCGCTGCAGCAGCGTGTAGGAGTCGTCGGCGGGGCGCGCGGCGGCCCACTGCCGCCACGCCGCCTCGAGGGCGACCTGCTCCGGGCTCATCGGGTCGGGACAACCGCCTGCGGCCAACAGGAGGGAGAGGAGTACCAGGCGCCGGCGTCGCATCAGGGAAATCTCACGCGCCGATCGAGGCGCCGCCACGCCGCCCGCCGGTCAGGGCCGCGGGGCCGTGCTCCGGTCCGTCCCGCGGATGAACGCGTCCACCGCGCGTACGATCTCGCTGTCCCCGCGATACGGCCGCGCGAAGGCGCCCACCGTCACGCCGTGGTCCCCGGGGACCCAGAGGGCCTCCACGGACGCTCCCACCTCGCGCAGCCGTGCCTCGAGGCGCTCGGTGTTCCGCGGCCGCACGGTCCGGTCGTCGCGCCCCATCACCAGCAGCGTGCGCGGCGCCGTGGCCGTCACGAACCGCACCGGCTGCGAGGCGGCCTCGCGTTCCGGGGAGCCACCGAAGGTGCGCTGCAGCAGCTTCGAGTCGAGCACGAAGTCGTACGGCCCCGAGAGGCCGATGAACCCGGTGAGGTCGCGGGGCGATCGCCCCACCCGTGCGAGATACGACCCGTCATAGGCGAGGAGCGCGGCGATCTGCGCCCCCGCGCTGTGCCCCATCAGGAAGAACCGCGTCGTATCGCCGCCCCACTCGGCGGCGTGCGCCCGCGCGTAGGCGACCGCCGCCGCCGCATCGTGCACGAAGTCGGGGAAGCCGGTCGCCGGCATCAGGCCGTAGTTCGGCAGGATCGCGACATACCCCTGTGCGGCGAGCCCCTGTCCCATCCAGCGATAGAGCCCCTTGGTCCCGCTCTCCCAGCTCCCGCCGTGGATGAAGACGACCACTGGGGCGGGGGCGCCGTGGGTGGCGGATGCCTGTGGCCGATACACGTCGGCCCGGTTCCGCGGGCCCGGGCCGTACGCGACCTCCACGCGCGGCGCGTCACCGGTCTCGATGACGGTCGCACCGGAGAGCATCACGTTGGTGCAGGCGGAGAGGAGAAGGAGCGCTGCAAGTAGGACGCTGGCCCCTTTCAGCCTCCAGCCTTCAGCCTTGAGCCTCACTGCCCCACCGGCGTCACCGCCGCCCCATCCTCTTCCCCCGTCCGGATCCGCACCACGCGCTCCACGGGGAGCACGAAGATCTTCCCGTCGCCGACGTCGCCGGTGTGGGCACCGGCGACGATCGCATCGATCGTCGGCTGCACGAAGGGCTCCGAGACCCCGATCTCGAGCCGCACCTTCGCCTGCAGGTCCATCTTCACGGTGGTGCCGCGGTAGGTCTCGACGTGTTCCGTCTCGCCGCCGTGGCCCTGCACCTTGCTCACCGTGAGCCCGCGCACGTCGGCGCGGTAGAGCGACTCCAGCACCGCCGTGAGGCGCTCCGGTCGGATGATCGCGACGACGAGCTTCATGCGCGGCTCCCCTTCGAGGTGATCGGATCGAGGACGAGGATCGCGCCCTCGCCGTCGGAATAGCCCTCCTCGCCATGCTGGTCCACGTCGATCCCGGCGGCCTCGTCGCGCGCCGTGACGCGCAGCGGCGTGACCGCCCGCACGAGGGTGAGGATGAGCCAGGTGGCGACCGCGGTCCACGCGATCGTCGCGGTGATGCCGAGCGCCTGCAGCAGGAGCGGGCGGGTGGCGCCCTCGAGGAGCCCGGCCGGTCCGCCCCAGGCCGTCGAGGTGAACACGCCCGTGAGCAACGCCCCGACGATCCCGCCGGTGCCGTGCGCGCCCACCACGTCGAGCGAGTCGTCCAGCGCCGTGCGCACGCGCCAATGGATCACGAGCTGACACGGGATCGCGGTGATCGCGCCGATCGCGAGCGCGGCGAGCGGGCTCACGAAGCCGCAGCCGGGCGTGATCGCCACGAGCCCGACGACGATCGCCGTCCCCGCGCCCACCGCCGTCGCGCGGCCGAAGCGTCGGTATTCGAGCAGCATCCACGTCACCACCGCCGCGATCGGCGCGAGGATCGTGTTCACCGTCGCCTGGACCGCCGTGCCGTTCACTGCGAGGGCGCTCCCCCCGTTGAACCCCACCCAGCCGAACCAGAGGAGCGCGGCGCCGGTCAACATCATCGGCACATTGTGCGGCAGGAACGCCTGACGCCCGTGGTCGTGGCGCGGACCGACCATCGTCGCCGCCACCCAGGCCGCGGTACCGGCGGTGATGTGCACCACCGTGCCGCCGGCGAAGTCGAGGATCCCCAACCGCTCCATCCAGCCGCCGCCCCAGGCCCAGTGCGCGACCGGCGCGTAGACCAGCAGGCTCCAGCCGGCGAGGAAGAGGAGATACGCCGTGAAGCGCATCCGCTCGACGATCGCCCCCGAGATGAGGGCGGCGGTGATGATCGCGAAGGTCCCCTGATACGCGAAGTAGAGGAGATGCGGGATCGTCTTCCCCTGCCGCAGCTCGAGATCGACGCCGCCGAGGAGCGCATACCCGAGGCCGCCGATGAGCTCGCTCCCGGGCGCGAACGCCAGGGAATACCCGACGGCGGCCCAGAGCAGCCCGATCAGCCCCAGCGCCACGAGCGACATCATCATCGTGTTGAGGATGCTCTTCGCGCGGACGAGGCCGCCGTAGAAGAGCGCGAGCGCGGGCGTCATCAGGAGGACGAGCGCCGTCGCGACGATCACGAAGAGGGTGTCGACCGGGTTCATCCAGCGTTAACTTCCGGCCGATGCGTCGCGTTCCCGTCCTCGCCCTCCTCTGCCTCGCCCTCGGCGTTCCCGCCGAGGCGCAGCAGCGTGCGCGGACGTCGCGGCCGACGGCCCGGCGGCCGGTTGCCTCGGTGGCGGCTCGGAAGCCCAATCCGCGCGGCCCCTTCGCGCGGTCAATCGACCCCGTCGAGGTGCACGCCGACTCGCTCGTCGCGCACTCGCGCTCCCTCCTCGGGATCCGGTACGTCTGGGCGGGAGCCACCCCGGAGCGTGGGCTCGATTGCAGTGGCCTCGTGCAATACGTCTTCGGGCGGCTCGGCCTCACCCTCCCGCACAGCGCCGCGCAGCTCGCGACCCTCGGCGCCTCGGTCCCCAACGACACCGCCGTGATGCGCCCCGGCGACCTCATGGTGTTCAGCCAGGGGCGCAGTCAGCGCATCTCGCACGTCGGCATCTACGTCGGCGAGGGGCGGATGATCCACGCCTCCTCCGCGCAGCGTCGCGTCATCGAGGTGCCGGTGACGAACTACCGCGCGCTGCGACTCCGCGACGTCCGTCGCGTCGTCACGCTCGCCGCGGCCGCGGCCCCCGACTCGACCGCGGGCCGTCGGCCCTGACGGTCAGCGTCCCTCGGGCGCGACCCGCTCGTACGGGCGTGGGATCGCGACCGAGTCGCCGTCCATCGCGCGGAGCAGGAGTCCCGCGCGGGCCTTCATCTCCGCGGGGCTCTCCGTCGGCGTGGAGGATCGAGGCGTCGTGAGCGTCGCGGCGAGCTCCGCCGCCTGGGCCCGCGTGAGCGCCTGCGCCGGCACGCCGTAGTAGGCCTGCGCCGCCGCCTCGATGCCGAAGAGCCCGGTCCCGTACTCCGCCGTGTTCAGATAGAGCTCGAGCGCCCGGTCCGGCGTGATGGCCCGCGCGAGCCGACGCGCGGCGAAGAGCTCGCGCACCTTGCGGAGCATCGACGCGTCCGCGGGGAGCCAGAGCTGCTGCGCGAGTTGCTGATAGAGCGAGCCGGTGCGCCCGACGACGTCCATGCGCTGTCGGAGGCGCGGCAACACGGCGAAGAGATCCGAGCGGTCCACCGAGTTCCCCGCATCGAAGGCGTCGCGCGGATACCCGAGCGCTCGACGCATCGCGCCCCAATCGAGCCCGCGGCGCTCCCGGAACATCGGATCCTGCGCGAGGCGCGTCGCCTCGAGCATCGCCGGGGCGATCGCCGTGAGCGGCACCGGCGTATACGTGCGGCAGCTCG
>Ga0315901_10006903_pt1 | contig 13524 bp, 15 predicted proteins | sample LakEriMetagenome_10_FD_203761 | JGI IMG/M metagenome (GOLD analysis project Ga0315901, IMG submission 203761) | Freshwater fungal communities from buoy surface, Lake Erie, Ohio, United States - Buoy 2 MA116 | ecosystem: Environmental > Aquatic > Freshwater > Lake | place: USA: Lake Erie, Ohio... | reverse complement strand
TCGCCAGTTACACCTTGTTGACCAAAACGAATAGTCTTGACTTGGCTGCCCTCTTTAGCCACTACGACGTGGCTCTTAGTAGGATGGTTGGGAGTACGCTTAGGCTTGTTGAAGCCAGACACTCCTGCTCGCTTTAGGCGAGAGTCACGCTTGCTTTTGCTTTCCATACTCCCCATACTTTCCTAAGACTGCCTTGATACGTCCATCTTTACGCAGTCTTACTACCATTCCATCCTTAATCTGGATTTTGTTAAAGCCTCTGTGAGGCTTGTACTTTCCAGATGACATTACTTCTTTTTCTTCTTTGACATACCTGCTGAAGATAGGGCGATAGCAATCGCTTGCTTACGGTTCTTAACTACAGGTGCCTTCTTTGGACCCTTTGGGTTTTTGCCAGAATGTAACTTGCCAGCCTTAAACTCGCGCATTACTTCGCCTACCTTCTTTTGCTTAGCAGTCTTCTTCATTATTTCCACCAAGGATATTTCTGCTTCATAATCTTGTCGAAGGTTTCGCCTTGATTACCTTGTGAGGCTAAGGGTGGTGTGTTAGAGATATTGCCAATACGGGTCTTGCCCGCCTTTGGCTTTGGCTCTTCGACCTTAACTTTTTTCTTGGACATTACTTCTTCTTGCCCATCTTCTTGATTGACTTCTTGGCTGCCATCTTCTTCATACCTTTTTTGGCTTCCATTTTCTTCTCAGCCTTGGACTCCATCTTTTCGCCCATTGCGTAAGCCTTGGCTGCCTTCTTGCCCTTTGCTGTGTAAGGGAACTTCTTTCCGTTTACCATTGGCATTTTATGCTCCTAGTTCTTTCATTACCGCTGCTGTTTTTTTATTTATGTGTTTTGCTGGAGGCATCTTCTCGGCGTTGTAAGGCTTACCTAATGTCTCGCTAGCCTGTACTGCTTGCTGGATTTTGTCCATCGTAGTTCCAGCAGGTCGGATGCCTTGTTTTACTGCATCTGCATAGGCATCCAATTCTGTGTTGTGACGCTTGTTAGTCATAAACTTACGACTATCAGCATCACCCGCGTTCATCTGAACGCTTAGTCCCTTACATCCAAAGCAGCCGTCTACATACTCTGGATGGTATTCCCAGTGCTTCATATTTGAGTAAAGTTACTTTCTGTTACACCTACACCTGCAGCAATCAGTGCTGCCTTTGTAGCATCGTCCACCGTATATCTATATCCGCCTCGATACACTTGAGGATAATCAGCAAGTGATGAATCAAGTGGATAGCGAATCTGTTGATAAGTTCCAGTAGTAGGATTCAGTACGATACTGATGCCCCTAGTCAGTTTGTAAAACTGAAATAGTCGCTGAACGCCAGTAAAGCCTTCATCCACCGTTGGTGGTAAAAATGTCCATTCAGCCATAAGTCCTCCTAATGAACTCACCGCCAAGCAGAAGTTTCAAGGCTTCTGCCTGACAGTCAATCAACTAGAGAGCAGCGATTGAGGAACCAGATGTAATGCGATACAACGCTTCGTCACGATAGACTGCGAAGCCGAGTACGCCGTACCAGCCCATTGGGCGGAAGCGCATCAACTTGTCAGTTACGTTACCAATAACAACGTGTGGTTCTTCAGCGACGGCTTCTGCCATTGCTTGAGCACCGCAAACGATTGTATTGAATACGCGAGTTACTGGAGTTACAGTTACAACTGTGGTTGCAGAAACTGCACCAGTGTTTGCTGTATCTACAGTGAAGGTTGTGGTTGAGCCAGAGGTGCTGATTGCAGTAATCTTTGCACCTGAAGCGATACCAGTTCCAGCAATCTTGTCGCCAACTTCTGCGCGAGTTGCGATAACAGCAGTTGAAGCAACACCGAAGGTGAAGCCTGCTGAGGTACCTGCAACGGTTACAGCGGTTGTAGCAAGAGCGGTCTGGTCTGCACCAGTCTTAGCATTGTATAGACGTGGTGATTCAACAAAGAATGCACCCTCGAAGTCTCCAATTTCGCCAGCCCAGATGTTATCTACTGCTGGGTTTGATTGTGCGTGGATGAAGTTCCAGCCCATATTTCCAGTTTCTGCACGAAGGTCGTGTGAAACATCTGGGTGGATACCTGTCCAGTATAGAGAACCGCGACGAGCCTTTGCCTTATTGCTACGCAATTTAGCAACAGCCTTGCGGATGTCTGCAGAATCGATTGTGTCAGCAGCATCTACGTTAGCAACAGCGGTTGCGTTGCCTGCGAAAATGTTGTTTGAACCAGAGCGGAGAGTTGTCATTGCGACAGAGTCGATTGAGTCAGCGAGGTTGTAAGCAATGATGTTTGCAATCGCTGGGTCAACGTCTGCGAGTGAGAACAACTCGAGAGCGCGGGTTACGAGAACTGCGTTACCGTACTCAGAAAGAGTAATGGTTACGGAAGTTGGTGTTGAAAGAGCAACTGCATCTGGGTCTGTTGTTTCAGTCAGAGCGGTTGTTGCTTGTGCAAGGTCAACGTACTTCTGTAGAACTACGGTTGAGCCTGGGAATGCTTGGCGGGCTGGGCGCTTATCTGCGACTGAACGAATGAGTGGTTCAGAACGGAGCGCAAACTCTAGAAGACGGTCATATGCCTTCTGTACGAGACCAGCACCACCTACGGAACCTCCGAGAGAGGAGGCACCTGTATCTGTGTATGCGTTGGACATTGTGTTGCGTCACCTCCAAGTGACTATGAACGGTTGATTATTCTTGTGAACGCAATATGCTAAGAATCTCCTCGGCAGAGGATGCGTTGTTTAGACGTGATTCAAAGTCTTGCGCTTTATCGGGAGTAACCGCTCCCTGGGTAAGAATGTCTTGGTTGCGTAGTGCAGCAAGATTGTTCTTATCTATTTCGGGGGCATCTGCAGTCTTGATTCCGAATAGGTCAGCATTATCATCGAGCCAGGAATTTACTGCCTCTTCGTTAATGTCTTCCAAGTCTTTCATAATCAGACGTGCAGCCTTTGCGTTTACGCCCTTCTTTTCTAGGACTTGACGTACAGTCGACTCTTTCTTTTCTTTGAGGAATCCCTCAAGTTGTTCAGATAGTTCCTTGATACGCTTTTCGTCTGCTCTTTTGGCTTTACGTAGTTTCTTAACTAAGTCATTGCCATCTAGACCATCGTTGGTATCTAGTTCGTCGTCTTCGTCTTCCCAGTAGTTGTTGCTCATAGCAACTGTCCACCCTTCTATTCGTTGTTAGTCGCAAGCCTCAATGACCACGCGGGGACTGTGGGTTGGCTCTTGCTACCAGTCTGTTACGCTGGCGGGGCTGGTCGGTCCGCTCAGGATTCTCTTTTAGAAAGCGCGATTTGCTCTGCGCTGTGATGCCATTCCGAGTTCTGCTCGTCCTTGCTTAGCAGCAAAGCGGGCTTCTTCTTCGGCTGTTAGTTTCTCTAATTGCTGTAATTCTTTTGCAGACTGAGTAATGACAGCCTTCTCTAGACCTACTTGACCGATATCTTCCATCTTTGAAATACCAGCGAGTTTAGATGTTGTAGGTAATGCTCTAGCAATCCTGCTAAACTGAGGCGTGAGTGAACTAAATGTTTCGCCTCTACGAGCATATTCTTGTGCTCGTCCTAGGTCAAGTCCACCAATTCGGTTGATTGCTCCGAGTCCTTGTTGTTCTGCTGCTGCCAATACTTCGTATTGAGCAAGTTCATCTACGAGTTGGTCAACACCTTTCTGACCAAGAAGAATTGTTCTAGCAAGAGTAGGTCTATCAACTGTTGGGAAGTATCTACTAAAGGTATCTTTAATAGCCTTAGGAGCCATATCAATACGCTGATAAGCCTTAGCAATCTTCTCGGCTATCGTGGTAACAGAGTTACCCTTACCAATAAGTTCTCCAGTAAATTCTTCAGTAGCAAGGTCATCAAGGTTTGCTTGCTTTAGTAGGTCAGCCATACCAGCCTGAGAGGCTACGTACTGTGCGATTGTTGGTACCTCGACTGGCTTACCAGCCTGTCTTAAATCTTGAAGTGCGTAGATACCCTTGAATCGGTCAGTGAATGCTTTGAGATTAGGATTGTTACGGGCATCAAGCAACGCCATATTAAATGATGTTGCGACATCTACACCGTTTCTATAAAACTTAGAAACTACATTATAGAGTTCATCCATCCAGCCTTTAGTAAGTTCAGCCTGACCAAAGTACAAAGCCATTGTGGACTTAAATACATCCTTGGCTAGTGTTGGTCCAGTGACTACATTTCCAGTATTTACATTACCTGTATTAACGTTACCAGTATTTACATTACCTGTATTAACATTACCCGTATTGACGTTACCTGTATTAACATTACCCGTATTGACGTTACCAGTGTTTTGTTGGGTTCCATATTTAGGATATCTAACAAGACTCCAGTATCCGCCACGTCCGCCTACTTCTGAACGCCAAACATAATCATATGTGTATTCTTCATCAGCAGGGGGAACTGCTGGCTTTTCACCTCTACCTGCTTCTTCTTGTGCAGCAGTGTATGAGGCTTGACGAATTGTTGAAAGTTGTTCCGCTCTAGATAAACCACCAACATTAACTCCTGCAGCCTCTGCTTTTTGAGCAGTAGCAAGTGCTCTTTTTGCAGCACTTAATGCTCTGCTTGCTGCGGCAACTTTGCTTACGCCAGTTCCTTTGGCTGCATCAAAAGCCTTTTGAGCCTCATCTAGCGCTGCTTGTGCTTCTTCAACGGTCATATTTTTTTATACTCCGAATCCCATAGCGCCTGCTAAACCAATAGCAAGGTCTCGTGCTCCTTCAATAGCCCAAGGTGCCTTTTCTGCATTAGGATGAAACTTAAGATAATCATCCCATTCAGAAAGAGACTTCATTGGAACTTTTCCTGCAGTACCATCTGGACGCAAAAATTTATCTAGGTCAGCATTGTCTAGGTCAACTGTTGTTGGGTCTATACCCCACCATTTAGCCATACGACCAATGTAAGGTTGTGCCAAGTCCATTACGGTTAGGCTAGGGTTAGCCTTAAGACGCTCTGCAAATAATGGGTAAAGTTCTGCAGCCTTAGCGTTGAACTGTTCTTGAAGTTTATTAATATTTACTTCGCCCTTTGTGAGTTGCAGGGCGTAATTAGCAATCTCTTTGTCAGAAAGATATCCAAGACCATTAGCCTTAAGGATTGTTCTGACATTACCAATCTTATCGATAACACTTGTTGGTAGAGTCTTTGGGTCTCCGATGTTAACCTTAGACCAGAGATAGTTTTGAGCGAATGAGTTAGCATCAAATAGGCTAGGTGTTTCAATAATCTCAGTTGTGCCATCTGGCTTAACAACTGTCTGCTTTGTCTTGCCACTAGCCTTTGCTGCTGCTGTCAACTTTGTATAGAAGTCTGCTAGGTCTTGCTCACCAAACTGAGCAAATGGACCCTCTGTAAAACCCAACTGTCTTGCTGCTTGATTCAAGATTGCATCAGTAGTAATCTTGTCATAGTTGGTATAGGTATAGGTTGCGTCGACTCGCTTAGGTGCGTTGTCTAATTGAACCTGCAGTACATCCCAAGGGGTCTGCTTCTTGCCTTCTTTGTATGAGGCTACAGCAGCATCGACAATGCTATTCCATACAGTCTTGCGAGCAGCGTCGGTAGGTTGACGATTCTGGACTGTAATGATGTACTGGGCTAGAGCGGTCTGTGCTTTCTCAGATAACTTAGAGAAACTCTTCTTAACAAAGGCAGAATCTTTCTTGACTAAGTTACCATCTTTATCTGGCATCCAGATGTAGTTGATAGTTTTCTTAGAACCTTTGCCCTCAAAATTAATTACAGTTGACGGTGGGGGCAACTGAGTCTTTCTATACCTGGTCAAGGTCCTACCTCCGTGAGTTGGTCGTTCAAGAAATATCTATCTACAATGTCTGCAAGTTTTGGGTCAAGCAATGGAACAATACTTTCTACATATTGAATCCAAGCATCTTTAACATCAGTCTTATAACCGTCTGGTGCATCCTTAAGAATTTTCGCGTAGTCATCACGATATTTCATAAGTGCTTCTACGTGAGTCCAGAACTGAGTATTGCCGTGCTTAGCCATAAACTTTTCATTCTTAACAATTTGAGTTAAGCCCCAAGCATATTTATAAGAAACATCTTGAGTAAAACGAGTGTCGTATTCTCTGCCCCAGGCTGGGCTATAAGCAGATAATTCTTCTGCATATTTCTTAAGTGCTTCCCTTAATTCTGGGACAGAAGCATAACTTGCATAACCCTTTTTTGGGTCTGTTGCTAAATCATTTAAATACTTTTTATAGTCTGAGTAAGCCTTCCATACACGACCTACTTCAATATCCTTTTCGACATCACCTATTGACTTAAGCGGCAAGTTAAGAGTTGTTCCATCTGGCAGCGTAACTCCAGGCTTATTAAGGATTCTGCTGATATTAGGGTCAGAGTCACGAGGTAGGTCAGCGGTAATAAGACCAATGAGGTTCTTATCTAGTGAGCCTAGTTTCTTAACTAGACCAACGTTCTCTTCCCAGACTCGCTTGTATCCCTCAACTGTAGGAACTACATATGCAGCCTTTGGTCTGCGCTTTGCGCCAAAAGATAGGCGCTCCATTGGAAATGGATTAGTTGCACCAAGTACTGCTGCTCGTTCATTTAGGTCACGCTCAGCGGCTGCTTTAGCATCACGTTCGCTCATACCCTGGGCAATGTACTTGTCAGTTGCTGCCGTGAAGTATGTGCGGAAAATGCTATCTGGTCGCATATCGACCACTGCTGGCGTACCAAGTGGTGAGGCAAACTGCCAAAGAGCCTTTTCAAAGAACTTCTTGCGAGCGTTCTTTTTGACTATTTCTTCAGTTGGAGCCTTACCAATACCCATCTCATATAGAGCCATTTGGTAGTTCCACTCAGAGGTATAAGAGTCAACCCACTCTTTCTTTGAGTCATCACCATTAAGCCATACCAAGAAGTTACGTGCATAGGCTGGAGTAAAGGTTTGTAGCGCTTGCTTACCTAAATCGGTTTCTACTCCATATGGGAAAAGTTCTTCATACGAATAACCTGGAATCTTGCCCAAGGTTTCATCGATTGTCTTCTTGAGAACCGCATCATTGCCTGGAGCCATCTTTAGTATCTGACCAATAGCCAGTGGAATTACGTATGATGGACCAGCAAGGTTGGCAATAAAGTTAATTGCTCTAGTTCCAACCAAGATACCTTTACCTTGCTTTAAGCCAAGTTCTTTGGTACCAGGAACCAACAAGTACTCAGCATCAAGAACATCATCAACTGGGTTACCATACTTGTCAACTCCAAAGGAGTTATAGACTCCATAGTAAGAGTTCAAGAAGCCAGCCATACGCTGTGGCGCTTTGGCTACAAATCTACTATAGCGATACAGACCACTGGCAGATGCCGCTGGGAACGAAAGTACAGAGCGAGCCATAAACAATGCTCTGTTCTGGCGACGAATTGAGTAGAAGGTCTTTTCTGCTTCTTTAACCATCTCAATCGCTGCAGCCTGACGAACTGTATTTAGAGTATTCGTCGTAATTTCTTCGCCTTGTGATGCAAGCAATTCTAGTTTTTGAATTGTGCGGCTCTTAAGTTCTGTGTTACCCCAAGCCCAACGGATAGCATTTTCAGGTGCACCTAGTTTAGTCCAAGCCCAACTTGATGCTCTATCAAAAGCCTCTAAGAAATTCTTCGACTGCTCGATTGGTGTTGCGTACTTGTTATCAAGCGGATTGATTGGAGTTAAGCGTTCTAATTTATCGCCAAGAAGTTGAGCAAGTTGATTGCCTCGCACCTCTCCTGCTGCGGCAGCAGCCTTGGCTTCTATCGTCGGTAGATAACGATTGACATAAGCAATCTGGTCATCAATGATGTCGATAATTTCAGACTTATCACGACCGAACTCAGCAGCATATGAAGCACCGCTACGCTTGGTTCCCCAAGTGCTAATGATTTCGTTGCGGGTACGACCAGCAAGAATCTGGTCTACGAGGATATCTCCTCGCATATAGTTGTTGACTGTATAAGCCAATTCATCAAAATATAGTGGGTCATATACTGGAGTAATACGGTCTGGAGTTCTACGACCTAGAATTTGAGTACGGCTAGCAAAAGCCTTGTCTCCAAGAAGTTCAATCTCACGTGTGTGACGGTTAGAGATTTCAGCCTTATAAGAAGTACCTAAATGATTCTCGCTTTCAAGACGAGGAATCTTTATACTCTGTCCATTACTTAAGACATAACCTTGTGCTTCTTGCCCGCCTTTGCGGCGGATGCGGCGGTTGTCAGCAACTGACCATTCATCTGCTAGAGCCTTACGAGAAGGACCCATCTCAACAAGAATCTTATCGATATCATCGTAAGCCTTCTTGACATTAAGGTTAAGTTTGTTTAGGTCAGGAGCAAGGGTGTTGATATCTCCTGCAGCCTTTTGGATAGCCAACTCAGCAGCACGAATATCAGATGCGTACTTAGGGTCATTTACTGACTTAAGATATTGAACTCGACGCACTAGACCATAAAGGCTAGGCACTTCTTCACGCACCGTGTTGTACTCATCAGCACGGTCACGAGCCTTCTTCTCAAGGTTAGCAAGCAAACGCTCTGCTGCCCGAAGGTCAGCCTTAACCAACTCTATGTTGTCAGCCTTAGTTACTGGCGAACGTGCATTTGGATTAAGAAAGAAATCTACCCATTCGGCTACAGCATAGTCAGCAATATCTACAGCCTGTTCAATCTGCTGCGTATATTGTGCGTATTCTTCTTTGAGAGCCTTCTTGCGAGCATTGCTCTTGATGTTAGCCTTATTAACCGCAGCAAAGAATCTATTTCGATTATTGAATAAGGTGTTCTTTACAAAAGACTGTGTGCTATCTACCAAGAACTTAGAGCCTTGCGACATAACAGCAGCATTGAGTGGCTCGAGAATTGAGTTCTTTGGGATATATGCTGGGCGAACCAATTGCGCAAATGAGAATATCTTGTTTCCAGATTCAAACGCTAGACGACCAGCATCAGTAAATACGTTGTTCTTTGGATTAAATGTACCTTTGATATTAGAAACTTCACGTACAATTCTACCCATTGGAATCAATGGAGTTGCGTTAGCCAACTGACGCTGAGTTTGTGGATTAATAACTACGCGATATCCACTTGGGTCAATCGCAAATGAATCACGAGAAAGGTCATTGTGGTACTTGCTAATGCTTTCCATCATCTCGTCAACAAAGGACTTAGCCTGAACTCTACTAAGACCCAAGGTATTAAGGGTATCCATAGCAACTTCAGTGTTCATTTCCTTAAAGAAGGCTGCTCGCTCACCATCTGTCTTAAGTGTTAAAGCCTTGTCAATTAGGTTACGACGATAGTTTGCTGCTGTTACGGTTGTACCATCTGCAAGTTTTACGGTATTTCCGCCACGGCGGAATAGTGGAACATCATCCAACCAGGCGTTGATTTCTTCAACAGCATCTGCTGGGCGTAAACCTGAGTGGCTGATAATACCACGAGGTAATTTACTGCCAGTGAAGTGAATAAGTGCTGTGGCTGCGCCACCTCTCTTACCGCTACCGATAATAGTCTGGGCTATGCCACCAACATTGCTGTAATCGCGCACCTCTGTGCCCGCTGCCAATTTCTGCTTTATCTCACGAATTTTTATTGTGGCACTTCGACCAATGATAGGCTCAACTGGTTTATATGTTGTGCCAAGCATTCTGGGTTCAGGTAAAAACTGACCAGTTTGCGCATCGTATCTATCTTGTAAGAAAGCATCAAAAATATCTTGAGACTCAGGATTCTTGGCGATAGCATCATCAAATGCTTTGCTCCAACGCTCTTTAGCCTGTGCATTATATGAACGATATGCGCCAGTCTTTGCATAATCAGCAGCAACTTCTGCACCAGCATCAGATAAATACCATAAATCATCAGTTTTACGGGCGTTAATTAGTCGTTCTGCTGCAGGACCATAACCCTTATCAAAAAGAATTAAGTCACGAACAAAATTAGGGTCTTCTGTTTCTTTAATTATAGCAGCCAACTTAGGATTATTTGTATGTGGCTTTAGAATCTTGCGAATCAAAACAGTGTCTTTACTTCTAGCCAGATTTTCAATTTCTGCGCCAAATACAGTTTGTGCTTTCCCAGAGATATGGTCATCAGCCAGTTTCTCTAGTTTGGAGAGAGCATTAACATCATAAACATTAATCTTATTACTTAAACCAGAAAGACGTGCTAAACCTTTAAGAGCACTAACGGAACGATTGGCTGCTCCAACTACTGCGGCGTTGCCTACAAGTGCGTCAGTAAAACCAGTAAGCCAACGACCTGTTGTATTGTCGACAAAGTTAGCCTGAATATCGGCATCATTCCATAGATTAACTCTGTCAATGTCAATTCCGCCATCTTCAAGGATGGCATCAGATATGCCAGTGACGTGGAAAGGATTTAGATATGACTTGGTTAAGGCTACGCCTAAAGAAACATCCTTGCTTCGGTCATATGCTTCTTGAATATCGTTTAACTGTATGCCCTGACCATAAGCATCCTCTTTGAATAGAGGGCTATCTGGGTCAGTTAAAAGGGCTGCTGTGGCAATAGGACGCTTTACTAAAGGACTAAGAACATTTTCTTCAAGTTTAATTGAAGCCTGAAGTAGTGGGTCGAATGGAATAACAGCCTCTGCTGCAGTTTGAGCAGCATATTCAGTCATACCGTCTCTTAGTAACGAATTAAGGTCTGTTCCAGACTCACGTGCAATCTGTTGAGCAACGCGAGTTGTGCCAATTTTTGCTCCAGCCTGAACTGCTGTTGCTCCAGGTCCACCACCAATTTGTGTGCCAAGCGCCTGGAAAGGAGCCGTAACACCTTTACCTAGGAATCCTGCTGCTTTACCTAGTGGCTCTAACACTGGCTGAGCAACATCGGCTACAGCCTTAACTCCACCTAAAACTCTTTTAGTATTTGCTTCAAGGTTTCTTTTACCAATAGTGAATGGAGATAAAGTGTCTACGATTTTTTGGGCTGCTGTTTTATCGCCGCCTAGAGCCTTCTTGAAATTATCCCAAAAAGCCATTTAGAACTCCAAATACTCTGGGTTAAAGTTAGAAGGTTCTCCGCCTTTAACGTCTTGACCTGTAATATCTCTAATAAAATTATCTCTATCCGTTGGGCTTTCCCAAGGAACCATCGACAACATAAATGCAATGCCAAAGTTTTCGTAACCTAGAGAGTTACCAAACTTATCTAAGTGGTCGAAGAATGTATTCTCCATCCATTGCATTACATTAACTCCCGCATTAGGGCATTAATCATTCTCTTATAGGAATCTGGTGCCCCTGGCATACGTGCAGCATTAAGCATATCTGGTAGATAACGTCGAACTAATTCTGTGTTTTCAATCTGTCGATTATTTGGGTTGAGGCTTGGAGGAAGTGCTTCGCTTCCACGTCCAGAGAAGCCATCAATGCCATCGCTTACTGGTCGAAACTCTGTTGGCTCTGAATCAAGAGGCTCGATAGCGCCTAGCAACTGCGCCATACCTTCGCCCATACCTGCTTGTGGCAATTGTGATGCTGGGTTAGCAGCGCTAGCAGTTGTAGGTACGTTGCCACCTTCGCTAATCTGTTGAGCCATAGCAGTATTTTCTCCTTGTGCAAATCCAGATGGGCGAAGTTGCGTAGCCTTTGCTACCTTTTCAGCCACAAACTTTCCTGATTGACCATTGCCACCAGTGGCAGATACGCTCGTTGGGTCATTCTGTGACGCAGTGGGGCGATATCCTCCGCTTCCCATTATTTCTCCTCTGGTGTGTATGAATATTCTTCAGCGCTAAGCAACATACCTTTGGCTAACCAAGGGTTCATATTGTCACTTACATCTGTCATTAGGTATCGAGTGCCCTCATAATCTGACCACTCGCTTACAAGAACCCATCCTGTGCAGATTTGGCTCTCTGAATCTTCTAGTTCTTCGGCAAGAAATCTCATTGCCCTATCGATTGCTTCGTTAAACTTACTCACTTGTGCTGCACTTCTTGATAGAAAGGAGGCGCTGAATAAGCGCTGACCTTAGATGCTATCTCCATAGCCAACTCTGGTTCTGCTCCTGCGTAAAGTGCGCCCAATGCGTAAGGTCCACCTGAACCAATCGCATAAAAATTATCGTCAGACTTCATTACTGATAAGTCTTCGTCGATATCGAATATCTCACCACCGACTGAGATAAGGAACTGGAATCGCATTCCGTCTTTCTTATCTTCTTCAAAGTTGTAGCCATTGTCAGTTAAGCATTTGCGAAGTGATGGCATTACCTTGGTAATCATATAGCGATAGACATCTTTCTTGTCTTTCGCTGTAAACTGTGGTGGGTTCCAGATATTCTGGGCTATATCGCACGGAGCAACTTCTCCTGCTCCAGCGATTAACAACGCACCGCGTTGAGAAATCTTCTTCATTGCCTTATGTGCATAGATGCGACCTACATCATCTGTCACACGAGAGTCAGCAACAAGTACGCTGCGGTCTGAATATTCAATGCCGATAATTGTTGTCACTGTCCCCTCCTAAATTATCGTCGTCGAATAGTTCTTACGCTTGCGTTTGCTTCTCCTGCGCCTGTAAGGCTTGATAAAAGACTAAGAATGTCTGGTGCTCCTGGCGCTGGTGCTACTTCTGGTCCTGGTGCCATAGGAAGAGCGCCTTCTGCTGGTGCGCCTAAGGGAGCAGGGGACGGTTGCTCAACCATTTCAGATGGCATACCAGCAGAAGGAACCTGCTCTGCAGGTGCGAATGATTCTTCAATCGCATCCTCAAGTGCTACACCTTTCTGGCGAGCCTTAATTACTGCAGCAATCTTGCGTACAACATCCCCAGCATCTCCGCCTTGTGTTGCCATAGCAGGAATTGCTTGAGTATATGCAGTCAAGGAACCAAGCAACGCTTGGCGCATATTCTCAACTTCAATCTTCTCAAGTTCTTGTGTGACGTTTACAGTGAATGGAAGTTCACGCATTGCAAGGTCTTTGGAGATAAGTCCTCCACCAAGAGCCTGAAGCATAAAGATTAGACCCTGTGCTGGGTTGAGACCAGCGAGCATTCCGTAACGGACATCAGCGCTGTAGTCGCCTTTGATATCTTTACGTGGGCTATATGTAATTTCGTAAGGTGAACCAGAGTCAACGCCACGAATTGTCTTGACTTCTGGGAAAATCTTCTCGTCTACCTCAAAGCAAATCTGAATGACGTCACGAAGTGCGCTAGCAAAGATTGCTTGAGCGGACTTAACCTGTGTATCAAATGCGCCCATAAGCGCCTGTACACCTTGTCCTGTGACGATTGATGCGTCAATGTTTCCTGTACGTCCCTCAGGATAACGTGCACCGACACGCATTTCTTGATTAAGCAGCGTCTGCTCTGTGAATGCGCCTTGTGGCAATGTAAGTTCAACACGACGAACGCCCGCTGGCTGGCTTGTGCGGATAATCGCATCGCCACCAAGCATAAGTTCTTGTACGTCGTTAGGAAGAACGATAGGAGCCTGAACAGATTTCTCTGCTGC
>Ga0315901_10006899_pt1 | contig 13529 bp, 12 predicted proteins | sample LakEriMetagenome_10_FD_203761 | JGI IMG/M metagenome (GOLD analysis project Ga0315901, IMG submission 203761) | Freshwater fungal communities from buoy surface, Lake Erie, Ohio, United States - Buoy 2 MA116 | ecosystem: Environmental > Aquatic > Freshwater > Lake | place: USA: Lake Erie, Ohio... | reverse complement strand
CGCACCGAAACATTGGCATCGACCCGAAACGAACCCTCCTGCATGTTGCCGTCGCAGATGCCCAGCCAGGTGACCAGGCCATGCAGCGTGCGGGCATACGCCACCGCCTCGGCCGACGAGCGCATCTCGGGCTCGCTCACGATCTCGAGCAAAGGCGTTCCGGCCCGGTTCAGGTCGATACCGGAGAATCCAGCGTATTCAGGCCCCAACGCCCGCATGGCATCTTCGTGCAGCGATTTTCCGGCGTCTTCTTCCAGATGGGCGCGCGTGAGATTGACCGTCTTGCTGCGAATCTCGCTACCTTCCTTCCAGTGCAGGGTGAGCGCCCCGCCACTGACCACCGGCAACTCGTACTGACTGATCTGATACCCCTTGGGCAGGTCCGGATAGAAGTAATTCTTGCGGGCAAACACCGAGCGCGGCGCCACCTGGGCACCCACCGACAGTCCGAAGCGCACGGCGCACTCCAGCGCTGCGGCGTTCATGACCGGCAAGACGCCCGGCAAGGCCAGATCTACCGGGCTCGCCTGCGTGTTGGGCGCAGCGCCAAAGGCGGTGGATGCCCCTGAGAAGATCTTGGAGCGCGTGGCGAGCTGCACATGCGTTTCAAGACCAATGACAACTTCCCAACCCTTCATGCCTGCTTCCTCAGGTAAGTACTCAGCGCACGCGCGCGCACGCGCCGCTGCTGGCATCGAACATGACCGGCCAGGCCTGTTCATAGATCCCCGCTGTGCAATAGCGTTCGCAGCCTGCGTGGGCCAGTGTGACCCGGCCCTGGCCCTGCCAGACCATCAGCTTGCATGAGCCTCCCGAGCGCTCAATGAGCTCGATCGAAGGGCGGGCCTGAATCTGCCGGAATCGGTCGAGCTCAAACTGGCAATGCCCCTTGCGGCCAATGTCGATGCGCCAGAACAGGGCCTGCACCTGGTTGGCACGCACATCAAGCTGCGCCCGCTCATGAAAGCCATCTTCTTCGGTCTGATTGCAGCGACCCGCCAGATCAATCGGGGCATCCGGAATCGGTGTGGAGCGCGGCAGCATCGGCGCGCAACCCACCAGAACCAGCAGACCCGCCACGGACAGCCACCTCAGGTACCTGACCACCGCGACGCCGGGATGGCCGTTCGCCAATCGCATTGAAGCCCAGGCGCTCAGGTTCATCGATCAGACTCCCTGCGGGCGACGCTGATGCCAGTCGGTCGCCTGCTGGAAACGATCGGCGACCGCCAGCAGGCGAGACTCCGCCAAACGCGGGGCGATCAACTGCAGGCCCACGGGCCGGGACTGCTGTCCGAAACCTGCCGGCACCGACATGCCGGGCAGACCCGCCAACGATGCGCCCAGGGTGTAGAGATCGGCCAGGTAGTTGCGCACCGGGTCATCGAGGATCTCGCCCCGATTCCAGGCCACCGTGGGGGCCACGGGCCCGGCGATGAGATCCACCGAGCCAAACACGCGATCAAAATCCTCTGCGATCAGGCGGCGCAGCTTCTGGGCCTGCAGGTAGTAGGCATCGTAGTAGCCATGCGAGAGCACATAGGTGCCGATCAGGATACGTCGACGCACCTCGGGACCGAAACCCTCAGAACGGCTTCGCCGATAGAGCTCAGCCAGATCCTTGACGCCTTCAGCCCGATGGCCGTACCGCACGCCGTCAAAGCGCGACAGATTGCTCGAGGCCTCGGCCGGTGCAATCACGTAATAAGCCGGGATGGCCAGATCGGTGCGCGGCAGGCTCACCTCGAGCAGGTGCGCGCCGAGCGACTCCAGCACGGCCAGCGCGGCCCGGACTGCGGCCGCCACATCAGGGGCCAGACCCTCCCCGAACCATTCCTTTGGCAGGCCGATCCTCAGCCCGCCCAGTGGCCGGGACTCGGTGGCAGCTGAGGGCTCTCGACCCGCGGGAACCGGGTTCGCCTGCAAACCTTGCACGAAGTCCTCATCGGGCACCGACAGGCTGGTTGAATCACGGGAGTCGAACCCCGCCATGGCATTGAGCAGCGCGGCGCACTCGGCTGCGGAGGCGGCCATGGCCCCCCCTTGGTCCAGACTGGAGGCAAACGCGATCATGCCGTAGCGCGACACGCGACCATAGGTCGGCTTGATCCCGGTGATGCCGCAAAAAGCCGCAGGCTGGCGCACCGATCCGCCGGTATCGGTGCCAGTGGCGAGCGGTGCAAGCCCAGCCGCCACTGCAGCGGCGGCGCCGCCCGAGGACCCCCCAGGCACGGCCCGAGAATCCCAGGGATTGAGCACCGCACCAAAATGCGAGTGCTCATTGGCCGAGCCCATGGCGAATTCATCGCAATTGGTCTTGCCCAGACACACCGCACCCGCCTGCTGAAGGCGGGCCACAACGGTGGCATCGAAGGGGCTCATGTAACCCTCGAGCATCCGGGAGCCTGCTGTGGACGCCCAGTCGCGGGTCACGAAGATATCCTTGTGCGCAACCGGAATGCCGAGCAGCGGGGATCGCTCGCCCGAAGCGAGCCGGGCATCGGCCGCTGCGGCCTGCGCGAGCGTGGCCTCGGGCCGGACATCCGTGAATGCGTTCAGACTGCTGTCGGCCATGCGATCCAGGAAATGCTGTGCCAGCGCCACCGCACTGACCTCACCCTGGTCAAGCGCAGCGCGCAAGCCGCTCAGGCCCGCCTGGTGCCAGGCGCGGCTCATTCGATCACCCGAGGGACAAGGTAGAGCCCTTCAGCGACGGCAGGCGCACTGCGCTGTGAGGCTGCACGCTGATCTGGCTCCGTGACCTGATCGGGCCGCAATCGCAGGGTGAGATCGGCCGCATGGGTCATGGGGGCCACTCCGGTCGTGTCGACCGCCTGCAGCGTTTCGATCAGACCGAACACAGCGTTGAGCTGGCCGAGTGCCTGCTCCGCTTCAGCGGGGCTGAGGTCAAGCCGCGCGAGCTCGGCGATGCGCGCGACATCCTGTGCGGTGAGAGCCAGCGTGGGCCTCCGTAAGACAGCGGTAAACCGTCAATGATAGGGTATGATCCCGCCCCTCGCTTCCGAACCCGTTCTTCATCCACGGACCCGGCATGTTCGGCTTCTTCCGCAAGTATTTCTCCAACGACCTCGCCATCGATCTCGGCACGGCCAACACGCTCATTTATGTGCGTGGCAAGGGCATCGTGCTCGACGAGCCCTCGGTCGTTGCCATCCGCCAAGACGGCGGGCCCAGCGGCAAAAAGACCATTGCTGCGGTCGGCAAGGACGCCAAGCAGATGCTGGGCAAGGTCCCCGGCAACATCGAAGCCATCCGGCCCATGAAGGACGGTGTGATCGCCGACTTCACGGTCACGGAACAGATGCTCAAACAGTTCATCCGGCTGGTGCACCCCGGATCCCTGTTCGCGCCCAACCCGCGCATCATCATCTGCGTGCCATGTGGCTCCACCCAGGTTGAGCGTCGAGCCATTCGTGAAAGCGCGCTGGGCGCCGGCGCGGCGCAGGTCTATCTCATCGAGGAACCCATGGCAGCGGCCATCGGCGCGGGGCTGCCCGTTTCGGACGCCACTGGCTCGATGGTGGTCGACATCGGTGGCGGAACCACCGAGGTCGGCGTGATCTCGCTGGGTGGCATGGTCTACTCCGGCTCGGTACGCGTGGGGGGCGACAAGTTCGATGAGGCCATCATCAACTACATCCGGCGCAATTACGGCATGCTGATCGGCGAGACCACGGCCGAGTCCATCAAGAAAGAAATCGGTTCGGCCTTTCCGGGCTCCGAGGTCCGCGAGATGGAGGTCAAAGGACGCAATCTATCTGAGGGCATTCCGCGCGCCTTCACGGTGTCGTCCAATGAAATCCTCGAGGCCCTCACCGATCCGCTCAACCAGATCGTCTCGGCTGTCAAGATCGCGCTTGAACAGACCCCGCCCGAATTGGGTGCAGACATCGCCGATCGGGGCATGATGCTTACCGGCGGCGGCGCCCTGCTGCGCGACCTCGATCGACTTTTGATCGAGGAAACCGGCCTGCCCGTGCTGGTCGCTGATGACCCCCTCACCTGCGTGGTGCGTGGATGCGGTCTGGCGCTTGAGCGCATGGACAAGCTGGGCACCATCTTCACCAGCGAATGAGCTGAGCTCGCGGTGCCATGGACCGCAGCCCGCCACCGTTCTTCCGGCAGGGCCCGTCCGCCACGGTGCGCCTGCTGCTGTTTGCCGCACTCGCCATCGCGCTGCTGATCACCGATGCACGAACCGGTCTGCTGATCTCGCTACGCCAGGGGCTGGGAACGCTGCTGTACCCCGTGCAGCGGGCCCTGCTCGTACCGCGCGACACTGCCCGGGCAGTGCTTGCGCATGTCGACGAAACCGAGCAGCTTCGCAAGGACAACACTGAATTGCGTCGCCTCGAGACCGAGAACGCTCGCCAGTTGCTGCTGGCCGAGCAATTGGCTCAGGAGAACCGCCAGCTGCGCGAAATCGTGCAGGCACGCGAGCGATCGACCACCCGCACCGTGGTCGCCGAAGTGCTCTTCGAGAGTCGAGATCCCTTTGCGCGGCGCTGGGTGATCGACAAGGGCCTGCAGCACGGGCTGGTCGCCGGGCAGCCCGTGGTGGATTCACGCGGGGTGATTGGTCAGGTCACCCGGGTCTTTGCGCTTTCCTCCGAAATCACCCGGATCACCGATACCAATCTGAGCGTGCCGGTTCAGGCCCGCCGCACTGGTCTGCGTTCCATGGCCAGCGGCTCGGAGACTCCCGGGCGGCTCAGTCTGCGCTTCGTTTCGGCTCATGCCGATCTGATCGAAGGCGATGAAATCATCACCTCGGGTCTGGACAGCCTGTATCCGGCGGGGCTCGCCGTCGGCACAATCCGCCGGATCGGACGCGAGACCGGCAGTCAATTCGCGCGCATCGAACTGGAGCCTGCGGCGCAGGTTGATGCCGCCCGCTGGGTCCTGATCCTTCTGGCAGAACCGCTCGTGATGCCCGCGCCCGCAGGCGCGGAAACCCCATCGGTCAAATCAAAGCGGGCTGGCGCACGCCAAGCGAAACCGCAGGTGCAGCCATGATCGGCGGTCGCTCAGCCCCCATGCAACGGCCCGTGAGCAGGCTGTTCATCGCACTTTCGATCCTGACGGCCTGGCTCCTCGAGATGCTGCCCTGGGGACGTCAGGGCTGGGTTCCGGATCTGGTGGCTCTGGTTCTGGTCTTCTGGAATATTCATCAGCCTCGCAAGGTCGGCATCGGCGTGGCCTTTCTGGTGGGGTTGCTGGTGGATGTCCATGCCTCGAGCCTGCTGGGTGAAAGCGCCCTGACCTACAGCCTGCTGTCGTTTGGCGCCATCAGCCTGCACCGGCGAGTGCTGTGGTTCGGTGCGCCTGGGCAGATGCTTCATGTCGGCCTGCTGATGCTGGCTGCGGTCACCGTGTCGTGGGTGATCCGCGCGGCACTTGGCGCCGCCGATGCCTCCTGGACGATCTGGGTCTCGCCCCTGACGACCACCCTGCTCTGGCCCCTGGCGGACCGGCTGCTGCTGTGGCCTCAGCGCCGCCCCGTCGATCGCGACGAAAATCGACCGATCTGAGCCTGAGCCCGTCGCGATGATCGAGATTCTGGATCCAGAGCGTGCGCAACGAGAGGCTCGCAGCCGACTGTTGTGGGCCGCCGGCTTTGTCTGCCTGCTGTTTTCCATTCTGCTGGCTCGATTCGTCTGGCTCCAGGTCATCCGGCATGAAGAGTTTCAGGCGCAGGCCGAAGACAACCGGATTGCGGTCGTACCCGTGGCCGCGGCGCGTGGGCTCATCCTTGACCGCAAGGGGCTGGTAGTTGCCGAGAATGTTTCGGCTTTCACGCTGGAGCTCGCGCCACGTCAGATCGAGAATCTCGATCGCACGATGGACGACCTGGCGGCCCTGGTCGAGATCGGCCCCCGCGAGCGTCGGCGATTCCGTCGGCTGATGGAGGACCACCGAAGTGCCGAGTGGCTGCCGCTCAAGACGCGCCTGAGCGATGAGGAGGTCGCCCGGATTGCTGCCCACCGCTATCGGTTCGAGGGCGTGGATGTCCGTGCCCGCCTGTTTCGCAACTATCCACAAGGCACCACCGGCTCCCATGTGGTCGGCTACATCGGGCGCATTTCCCAGGATGACAAGCGTCGGCTGGAAGAGGCCGGCGAGATCTCGCAATACGCCGGGGCAACCCACATGGGCAAGATCGGCATCGAACAGAGCTACGAGACTGCCCTGCGCGGCCAGACCGGTTTCGAGCGAGTCGAGGTCTCGGCCGGTGGTCGTGTGGTGCGTTCGCTGTCGCGAGTGCCCGCCCGGGTGGGCAGCAATGTCGTGCTCTCGGTCGACATGACCCTGCAAGGCCTTGTCGAGCAATGGTTCGGGGATCGCAAAGGTGCGCTGGTCGCCATCGAGCCCGGAACCGGTGAGGTCCTGGCCTTTGTCTCGGTGCCCACTTACGACCCCAACCTGTTCGTGGACGGCATCGATACCGCGTCGTGGCAGGCACTCAATGAGGATCCCGACAAACCGCTGCTCAACCGACCGCTAAGGGGCACCTACCCGCCAGGATCCACCTACAAGCCCTTCATGGCCCTGGCCGTACTCGACAGCGGCGTTCGGGGACCCAACACCGTGATCAACGATCCAGGTTTCTTCATGCTGGGCACGCACAGGTTTCGCGATTCCAACCCGAATGGGCACGGCGCGGTGGATCTGCGCAAGTCCATTGTGGTGTCCTCAGACACCTACTACTACGGTGCGGCCCTCGAGATGGGGGTCGACCGGATTCATGACTACATGAAGCCCTGGGGGTTCGGCCAGCTGACCGGGATCGACATGGCTCACGAAACCACCGGCATCCTGCCCTCCTCGCAATGGAAGATGAAGCGCCACAAGCAGAAGTGGCTGCCGGGAGAGACCCCATCGATCGGCATCGGCCAGGGCTACAACAGCTTCACCATGTTGCAGCTGGCCCATGCCACCGCCACTCTGGCCAACCGGGGTCAATCGGTCCGGCCTCGACTGGTGAGAGAGACTCAGGATCCGGTGAGCGGCCAGCGCACTGCAACGCCCGTGCAACCCGGTCCGACCATCGCAATCCCCCCGCAGCATCTCGCGCTGGTGCATCAGGGCATGATCGAGGTCAATCGGATCGGCACCGGGCGGATCGCCTTCGCAGGGGCCGAGTATGTGGCTGCGGGCAAGACGGGTACCGCGCAGGTGATCGGCATTCGCCAGGATCAGAAGTACGATGCCCGGCGCATCGCGGAACGATACCGGGATCACTCGTTGTTCATGGCCTTCGCGCCCGTGGAGCAGCCCCGGGTCGCGCTGGCCATCATCGTGGAAAACGGCGGGTTTGGTGCGCAGGCGGCTGCGCCGATCGCCCGCAAGGTGTTTGACTATGTCCTGCTCGGCAAGGTTTCACGCGACCCGGCGGGGATACCTGCGGGCCTGTCGGCACTCAGTGAGAGCGAACTGCGTGATGTGCCCGACGATGGCGAGCGGGATGCCGCTGCGCCGCCGGGCGGGAATACACCATGAGCTCGAGGGGATCCCGCACCGGATTGGCCCGCCCGCCCTGGGTTGAACGGATCCGGCCGTGGGTGGTCGTCTTTGATCGGCCACTGCTGCTGGCTCTTGGGGCTCTGATTCTGTTGAGTCTGGTCGCGCAATACTCGGCCGCACTCGGTTTCCCCGGGCGATTCGAGGGCCATCTGCGCAATCTGGGGATCGCGGCTGTGGCCATGTGGATGGCGGCCCTGGTGCCGCCCGGCAAACTGATGCGACTGGCGGTGCCGCTCTATACCCTGGGTCTGGTGCTGCTGATTGCGGTTGCCCTGGTGGGGGTGACCAACAAGGGCGCGCAACGGTGGCTTGACCTCGGACTCACCCGCATCCAGCCCTCCGAGATCATGAAACTCGCCATGCCGCTGCTGCTCGCCTGGTTCTTCCAGCAGCGCGATGGCTGGCTGCGTGCACGGGATCATGCGCTGGCCGCGTTGCTGCTCGCCGTACCTGTGTTGCTGGTCGCTCGCCAGCCCGACCTGGGCACGGCGATCCTGGTGTTCGCTGCGGGAGCCTATGTCATTTTCTTTGCGGGGCTAAGCTGGAAGGTGATTGGGGCCTTGGTGGTCGCCGGCCTGGCCAGTTTGCCCCTGCTTTGGATGGTGATGCACGACTACCAGCGCCAACGGGTGCTGACCCTCATCGATCCCACCGCAGACCCGCTGGGCAAGGGGTTCCACATCATCCAGTCGATCATCGCGGTAGGCTCGGGAGGCTGGTTCGGCAAGGGCTGGACAGACGGCACTCAGGCGCATCTCGAATTCATCCCGGAGCGCACGACCGACTTTATCCTTGCGGTGTTTGCCGAAGAGTTCGGGCTGTTCGGACTGCTTGTCCTGATGGTGATCTATCTCGCCATCATCCTGCGCGGGCTGGCCATCGCTGGCGCCGCCCAATCCGTGTTCGGCCGACTGCTCGCCGCCGCCATCACACTGAGCTTTTTCACCTACTGCTTCGTCAATATCGGCATGGTGATCGGGTTGCTGCCCGTCGTGGGTGTGCCTCTACCCTGGATGTCGTATGGAGGAACGGCCATGGTCACGCTGGGCCTGGGCGCAGGCATGCTGATGAGCATTGCGCGGCACCGCGGCCTGAATGCCTGACTGGGGCACAGGCCCGCGGTCCGACAGAGCCGATCAGGCCGTGCCTGAGCCCACCTGAAGCATGATCTTGCCGATGTGCTCCGAGCTTTCCATGAGCGCGTGCGCCTGGGCGGCCTGCTCAAGCGGAAAGACCCGATGGATATGGGGCAGCACACGGCCCTGCTCAAGCAGCGGCCAAACCTCTTGACGCAAGGCCTGAGCCAGCCCGGCCTTGTCGGCTGCTGAGCGCGGTCGCATGGTGGAGCCGGTGACCGTGAGCCGCTTGATCATGATGGGCATGAGGTCGAGTTCGATGCGCGAGCGCTGCAAAAAGGCGATCTGAACCAGACGCCCCTCCACCGCGAGCAGACGCAGGTTCTTTTCGACATAGGTACCGCCCACCATGTCGAGGATGAGATCGACCCCGCGCCCTTCAGTCAGTCGCTGAACCTCGACCAGGAAGTCCTGCTGTCGATAGTCGATGGCTGCGTCGGCCCCGAAACCGCGGCAGGCCTGGGCCTTCTCGGGCGTACCGACGGTGCAGTAGACCGTGGCCCCCCAGGCCTTGGCGAGCTGTATGGCGGTCACGCCGATGCCCGAGGACCCGCCATGAATGAGGATGCAATCGGAAGCCTTGAGCCCGCCGCGCTCAAAGACATTGGCCCAGACCGTGAAATAGGTTTCGGGCAGGGCCGCTGCCTGAACCCAGTCCAGACCGGTGGGCACGGGCAACACCTGGCCTGCAGGCGCGCTGACATAGTCGGCATAGCCTCCGCCATTGACCAGGGCACACACCGCCTCGCCAACCTTCCATTCGGTCACCCCCTGGCCTACGGCTGCAATCCGACCCGACACCTCGAGCCCCAGATGAGGGGAGGCCCCTTTGGGCGGTGGATAGCTGCCTGCCCGCTGGGCCACATCGGGGCGATTGACGCCCGCCGCCTGAACGGCGATCAGCACCTCGCCCGCACCAATTTCGGGGACTTCGGCGTCAATGACTTTCAGGACCTCCGGCCCCCCTCCCGAACCGTGATCCACCAGGCGCATGCGTGCGGGAAGGCTCATGAATACTCCGTCAGACAGAAGGTTGAGGGCGGGGCGCGGTGGTCGAGGCGAGCATGCCTTCGATACAGGTCTGAACCGCGAGTGCGTCTGCAAAACTTGCCAGCGTATGGGGCTCGCCCGCGAGCATGGCCGCGAGTTGATCGAGCTGTCGCTGATAGGCCGCCTGCCGAGGGTCTGCGGGCAAACCACCCACCGCTTCGCCCTGCAGTGCGCCGGCATGCGTTCGCTCGAGTCGATACCAGTCGATCAACCGGAACTCGGCGCCTGCGCCGATGAACCGGGCTTCGATCAGATCGGGCGGAACCCCCCCTGTGCAACCGAGGATGGATACCGGCGTGCGGCCGGCGAGCAGGCTGCCCGTGACCGACTGCTCGGCCTTGCCGGGCACTGGATGCAGTGCCACGGCGCCCAGCAGGCGCAGTGGTCCGAGGAGCCGCAGGGCGAGATAGACAAAGTGCGAGAGCACTTCACGCGTGAAGCCTCCCTGGTCAGACTGATTCAGCCAGGCAGCACTTGCCTGCCACTCACGGGGCCATTGATGAAACCGCGTCCGGATCTCGAGTGCACGAAGATCAAAGCCACTCGATCCGATCGCATCGGCAATCGCCTGGACCGCGGCCGAGGAGGCAAACGGAAAGTTGATGGCGCCGGGTCGGCCGCTGCGCTCGACCTCACTCACTAGGGCGCGACTTTCAACCAGATCGATGCCAAGCGGTTTTTCACAAAAAAGGGCCTTGCCCGCAGCCAGCGCAGCACGAACGCTGTCTGCATGGGCCAGCGGTGGGTTGGCAACATAGACCACATCCACATCGAGGCGCTCGATGGCCTGGGCCTGTGATCCGCTCAGGGGCACGCCCGGAAAGTCAGTAGCCGCCTGCTGGCGTGCCGCAGCCGAAACATCCCAGGCCGACACCACCTCGATCGCCGGATGCCGGGCAGCCTGCTCGAGCATGCGACGACCCACCACACCCAGGCCGATCACGGCCATGCCAAAACGCTTCATGGCCCCGACTCTCAGCGCATGTACTGGCGCACGGTGTCGGCGCCCAGGCCGACTGCCTCAAAGTGCGCGCGGTATTTCTCGATGCGGGTGAAGACATCGTCATAGCCCGTGCTGCGACCCTGGGGATCGACGTACATCAGCGAGCCATGGACCGTGAACAGCGTGACCATGTCCTGACAGTCGTCAGGAACGACCAGCGTGTGGGTCTCACCGGGCGGCTCATAAATGTAGCTGCCCGCTTCGGCGACCCAGTCATGTTCGAGGTAATGCCACTTGCCGCGGATCACGTAGGCATGCACACAGCCGGAATGCCGGTGCCGCTGCAGCAGGCCAGAGCGTCGGACCCTCAGCAGGTGTACGTAATACCCCGCAGTGACATTCAGGTGGATGGGACGGGACCAGATCCCGGGTGAAATCGGCGCCCACAGGCGCTCGTCACCCCCCAGCAGGTCAGGAACGACCATGTCCGGGGTCATGCCCCAAGGCTGAGGCAGGGCATATGGAATGCGGTCGTCGGCGATGCGTTCGTTGGGTGCGTTCATGGGGCGAGAGCGTACCGCAAGATTGCTAGCATGCCGGCCATGAATCCCCTTGACTCTTCCACTGCCGACCAGATCCTCGATGCGGCCCACGAGTTGCGTCGGGCGCTGTCTGGCTTGAAGTTCGCCGAACCGGTGTCGGTGGTGCTCAATCCGCTCGACTATGCCTGGGCGCCTCACGAAACCTATGTCCGAAGGTTTGCCACCGGGCCGCGCAGGATCGTGCTGCTTGGCATGAACCCGGGGCCCTTCGGCATGATGCAGACCGGCGTGCCTTTTGGTGAGGTCGCTGCGGTGAGGGACTGGATGGGGATCGAAGCCCCGGTCAGTGCGCCGGCCCACGGCCACCCCAAGCGACCGATCGAGGGCTTTGCCTGTCAGCGCTCCGAAGTCAGTGGCCGGCGTCTGTGGCAGTGGGCAGCCCGACACTGGGGCAGCGCAGACCGCTTTTTTGCGGAGTGCTTTGTCATCAACTATTGCCCTCTGGTGTGGCTTGAGGCCACCGGGCGCAACCGCACTCCGGTCCAGCTGCCTGTGGCTGAGCGCGCCCCGGTTGAAGCAGCCTGCGACCGTCATCTGGCTCAGGTGCTGCAAGCGCTGCAGCCGCAATGGGCGATCGGGGTCGGCGGGTTTGCGCAGCAGCGCCTGCAGACGGTGGCTCAGGGCCCGTGGCTCGACGGCGCACAGGCGCGTGCGTTGAAGATCGGCCAGATCCTGCATCCGAGCCCAGCCAGTCCGGCTGCCAACCGAGGATGGGATGAAGCGGTACAGGCACAATGGCGGGCGCTGGGGCTGACCCAGCCCCTGTCCGACTAGTTCATTTCCATGCTGCTGCACGCCTGCACCATCGCGCTTTCCGCTTTTCTGCTCTTTCTGGTGCAGCCCATCATTGCGCGTCAGATCCTGCCCTGGTTCGGTGGGTCGGCCGCGGTCTGGACCACCTGCATGGTGTTCTTTCAGGTGGCGCTGCTGGCGGGGTATTTCTATTCCGACTGGGTGATCCGCCGCCTGAAGGCCCGTCAGCAGGCCATTGTGCATACCGGCCTGCTCGCCCTGAGCCTGGCCTTCCTGCCGATCATCGCCTCGCCCGCCTTCAAGCCCGACGACGCCGCCCAACCCATCGGCCGCATCCTGCTGCTGCTGACGCTCACCATTGGTCTGCCCTACCTGATGCTCGCCACCACCGGCCCGCTGGTGCAGGCCTGGTTCACGCGCGAGTTCAGTACGGCACGGGTCTATCGGCTCTACGCCTTGTCCAATCTGGCCTCGATGATCTCGCTGGTCCTGTATCCGCCGGTCATCGAGCCGCTGGCCAGTGGCCGCATGCAAGCCATCGGATGGTCGCTGGCCTATGGTGCCTTTGTGATCCTCGCAGGCCTGTGCGCCTGGCGTGCGGTGCGCTATGCGAACGAACAGAACGCCGCTCAATCTGCAGCCTTGGCCCCCGCTCCGGTCGTGCCGCAGAACCAGGCCACTGCGGCTGAGGCGATCCCAGGATGCCCGAGTCCCCCCCCTGCGGTCGCGCAGGGGTCGGCGGCAGCCCCAATACCGGCCGCGCCTTCCTTGCGTGAACAGGGCCTGTGGTTGCTGCTGGCTGCGCTCGGCTCCCTGCTGCTGCTGGCCATCACCACCCACATCACGCAAAACGTCGCTTCCGTGCCTTTTCTGTGGGTCCTGCCCCTGGCGCTTTACCTGGTGACCTTCATCCTGTGTTTCGATGGAGAAGGCTGGTACCGGCAGCAGATCTACAAACCCCTGGCCGCAATCGCCTCGGTGCTGCTTGCGGTCGGGCTGTCCTACCGCTTCTCCGAGGGCACGCTGGAGCGGGGCCTGCTCGAAATTCTCTACGCCGTACCGCTCTATGCCATTGGGCTGTTTGTGCTGTGCATGTTTGTGCATGGCGAACTGGTCAGTCGCAAACCTGCACCGGCCCATCTCACCCGCTTTTATCTCATGGTGTCGCTTGGCGGTGCGGTGGGTGGATTGCTGGTGGGGATTGGCGCGCCCCTGATCTTTGACTGGTACTGGGAACTGCCGATCGCCCTGATCGTGATCGCCCTGCTGGTGGGCTTGCTGTCGAGTGGCCCGAGCCGATGGTTCGGTGTGGCTGCGCTCATCGGCTGCGTCCTGCTCGTGGGCGATTACAGGCAGTGGATCCGGGGCGAAATGATCGAGATCTCCCGCAACTTCTATGGAACGCTGAGGGTCAGGGCGGTCGACACGGCCCTGCCTGATGGCACGAGCATTCGCCGCCGGCAGTTGGTTCATGGCGAGATCCTGCATGGTGAGCAGCGC
>Ga0315901_10006898_pt1 | contig 13529 bp, 10 predicted proteins | sample LakEriMetagenome_10_FD_203761 | JGI IMG/M metagenome (GOLD analysis project Ga0315901, IMG submission 203761) | Freshwater fungal communities from buoy surface, Lake Erie, Ohio, United States - Buoy 2 MA116 | ecosystem: Environmental > Aquatic > Freshwater > Lake | place: USA: Lake Erie, Ohio... | reverse complement strand
AGAAGAAATGTTGACAATTAAAAAATCTATTTGCGTCTTAATTAAGCGTTCGCATTTTCATTCAATTCGTGTCTTTGTGTTTAATTGTTCAGTTAAACTTTTTATTCAAGCTGCTGCAATATACCACTAAGGCGCAAGGACAATTTTGTCCCCCATAACGATTAAGGCACAAATTGAAAAAAAGCCTTTGGCTTTTTGGTAAGCGAAGAAGAAATGTTGACAATTAAAAAATCTATTTGCGTCTTAATTAAGCGTTCGCATTTTCATTCAATTCGTGTCTTTGTGTTTAATTGTTCAGTTAAACTTTTTATTCAAGCTGCTGCAATATACCACAAAGGCGCAAGGACAATTTTGTCCTCCATAACGATTAAGGCACAAATTGAAAAAAAGCCTTTGGCTTTTTGGTAAGCGAAGAAGAAATGTTGACAATTAAAAAATCTCTTTGTGTCTTAATTAAGCGTTCGCATTTTCATTCACTCTTTGTGTCTTTGTGTTTAATTGTTCAGTTAAACTTTTTATTCAAGCTGCTGCAATATACCACAAAGGCGCAAGGACAATTTTGTCCTCCATAACGATTAAGGCACAAATTGAAAAAAAGCCTTTGGCTTTTTGGGCATGATGCTACAACTTCGCAGGTGCTGTTAAAAAAAGTTAAGCTTCCTTGTGGCACTTTTGCGAAGATTAACTTTAGTCCAAAGTTCGAACATTGATAAAAATTAGGGTCAACCTTATATTGACACTCGTCATCACAGCACTCCTTGCTTTGCTTGTCATTCAAGCATTTCAAACGGCGCAATTGTATGACAGGAAAACCACTCAACTAGAGACCAATCTCTCTACCTCTCTCGAACGCATCGCTATTCGTCACGAAAAAGCAGAAGATATCCGACGCTATATGCACATCGTGAACCGTGATTTTAGCGGTCAATACAAGGACATTTTAAAAGAAGAATTCAAAGACCTTGTTTCTGCAGAAGAAGCTATTTCAATAAAAGATACCGTTGTTTTTGCGGAGGGTGAACTGCAAAATTACCTGATCATCAAAGGAAGTTCATTTGATTCTATTACAGGTCTTTCAACAGAACAGCATGTTTTAGCAAGAGACGTAAGACAACTGCGTGATCTTTTTGACAAACATAACAAGCAGATTCCACACAATGATTCTGTTAAATTGGCCATTCAACTTGATCAACGCGTTTTGCAACAAATCTTTCGGAAGGCGAAATTCGTCAACGATCTTATGGTAGAGACCTTTCGAAACAATGTCTATGTAGCTCCTGAAAAAAGAATTGATATTGCTTTTCTTGACTCTGTTATCAGAACAGAAATCTCCAATGACGATCTTCCAAAAACCTATCATTTTATGGTAGCAAATGAGTTTGGAATACCCATCAAATTTGATCAGGCTCCTGCAACCTATGACACACAACTGGACACCCTTTTGACAGGGAAAACAGCCCTTTTTCCCAGCAATATTTTAGACGAAAACTTTTATTTGCACCTTTATTTCCCAAAAAAGGGATTCTTTCTTGTTAAAGAAATGTGGGGCTCGTTTACAGTTAGTTTGACGTTAATCATGCTCATTGTCACTGCGCTCATTTTCATGTTTAAGACCATCCTTGCACAAGAGAAAATATCAGAAGTTAAAAATGATTTTATTTCAAACATGACACATGAATTTAAAACGCCTATTTCGACCATTTCACTTGCCTGCGAAGCACTTGGGGACAAAGACATGGTGAATCAAGGGACCGATGGAACCCAACCATATGTTAAGATGATTCAGGAAGAGAATAAACGCTTGAGCTTGTTGGTTGAACGCATTTTACAAAGCGCTGTGCTTGAAAGAGGTGAGTTAAAATTGCTTGAAGAAAAAATTCTATTGAACGAGATCATTCATGACGTAGCACAAACGGCAAAATTCAGGATACAAGGCAGTGGTGGTGAAATCCGATTGGACCTTCCAACTGAGTTGATTCATATTTCGTCAGATAAAATGCACTTGACAAATATCATATCCAATCTAGTTGATAATGCAATCAAATACAGCGAAGAAGCACCTAATATTGAAATAAGTTTGAAACGAGAAAATAAGAAGTTGTTATTGAGCGTTAGAGATCATGGAATTGGTATTCGTAAAGAACACTTGAAAAAAATATTTGATAAACTGTACAGGATTCCGACCGGCAATCTTCACAATGTGAAAGGTTTTGGACTCGGACTGAGTTACGTGAAAGCCATAGCTGGACTGCATGGTTGGGATATAAATGTGAAAAGCAAATTTGGTGAAGGCTCTGAATTCACCCTTGTTATAAAAGATAATTATGAATAAAACACTTCAAATTCTCTTAGCAGAGGACGACGAAAATCTCGGTCAGTTGTTAAGTACTTTTCTTCGTTCAAAAGGCTTTAATACTGAATTAGCTAGGAATGGAAAAGCTGCTTTCGAATTGTTTAGCAACAGGCCTTTTAATTTTTGCATTTTCGATGTCATGATGCCGGAAATGGATGGTTTTACCTTGGCCAAAGAGATCCGTGAAATTGATAAAAAAGTTCCCATACTTTTCCTAACAGCAAAATCCATGAAAGAAGACAAGCTTGAAGGTTTTGCAATCGGTGCGGATGACTATTTGACGAAGCCTTTTTCGATGGAAGAACTGCTTGCTAGAATCACAGCAATTGCGCGAAGATCTGAATCTGCGAATGATAAGTCCGATGACACCCTTTACATTGGAAAAATCAAATATGAACCAGAGCTTCGATTGTTGCACCTGGAGAAGGAAGTAAAAAAACTAACCACCAAAGAGAACCAATTGCTGCATTTACTTGTCAAAAACGAAAGTGAAATCCTGGACCGACAAGCTACGCTTCGAGCCATTTGGGGCGATGACAATTATTTCAATGGCAGAAGTATGGATGTATACATCGCAAAACTCCGAAAATTATTGAAAGAGGATTCCGCAATCGAAATCATGAATGTGCACGGAAAAGGATTCAAACTTTTGATCAAGGATTAATTATTTACTTGACCCTTTAGAACTTCTTGAACTTTCAAGACAAAAGACTTTTAGGTCAATGACAAAAGATTTGAACTTTTGAACACATTGAACTCCTTCAGCTCTTTGAGCTCGTTCAAAAACTCCTTCTTTCACCACTCACATACTTTTTCTACCTTTGCAGCGTTTTTGAATTGTGAAGAACTGGCTGAAATACATATTGCAGAGATCCTTAGGATTTGACACTTACCTGTACGTGTTTGCCCTGTTCAAAATTCGCACCCTACAAAGCGACTCAAAAGAAAAGGACTTTTTTCATTTCTTGAATTTGCTGGAAGATGGCAAAGGCGATGTGCTTGATGTAGGTGCCAATATCGGCATCATGACAGTTCACTTGGCTAAAAAGGTTCCTAATTCAACGATCCACGCTTTTGAACCAATCCCAGAAAACCTATCCGTATTAACAAAAATCATCTCTAAATTCAACCTGAATAAAATCAAGGTACACCATACGGCAGTTGGAGACCACGAAGGTGAAGTAAAAATGATTCTTCCGAAAAATGGAAAAACAAAAATGCAGGGGCTTAGTCATGTCATGCATGAAAGTATTACAGAATGGAATGAAGGAGATGAATACAATGTTCCCTTAAACACACTTGATAATTTGTTGAATGGCGCTCCGATTCAAGGAATTAAAATTGATGTTGAGAATTTTGAATATTTTGCATTAAAGGGAGGCTCTCGCATACTTTCATCCAACAAACCTGTCATTTATGCTGAGTTGTGGGACAATGAAAACAGAACCAACTGCTTTACACTCCTGTCAGATTTGAATTACACTGCACATGTGGTTGAAAAGGGAATATTAACTCCCTTCCATGTTGATAAACATCGTCATCAAAACTTCATTTTTATTGCAAATTAAGCGAAACTGAAGTGCCGAGTTATGCAGAAGAAATTCATTTCCAACCTCATCCTGATCATTCTGCTGAACCTTTTGGTCAAACCCTTCGCAATTTTCGGAATTGATGCTGGCGTTCAAAACAGAGTAGGAACAGAAGCATACGGACTTTATTTCTCACTGCTCAATTTATCCTTCATCTTCAACATCATTACAGACCTTGGAATCAACAACTTTACGACAAGAAACATTGCACAATATCCCAAAGTGATGCCCAAGTATTTCGGGAAAGTGCTCAGTTTTCGTTTGCTCTTATTTTTAGTTTATTCTTTCCTTACGTTGTCAGCCGGATTTGTTGCAGGCTATCGTGGCGAAGCCCTTTATTTTCTTTCTGTTCTCATTTTCAACCAACTACTTGCCACATTGATAGGCTATTTGAGAAGTCATTTTGGTGGTTTATTGCTATTTCGCACAGATGCACTCATCTCAGTGCTGGATCGCTTGTTACTCATTCTCTTTTGCGGAAGCGCCCTGTTGATGACGAAAGGTCAAGCTTTTCACATTGAATGGTTTATCTGGCTCCAAACAGCTGCATATGCAGTTGCTTTGATTGTAGCCTTTTACCTATTAACGCGGCATGTGGGACTTCCGAAATTTTCATTCAGCAAGCCATTTTCATTGGCAATTTTGAGGAAAAGTTATCCATTTGCTTTGCTGTTTTTGTTGATGATGCTCTATACACGCAGTGATTCTGTTTTGTTGGAACGATTGCACCCAAGTGGCGCTTTTCAATCAGGTATTTATGCCAAAGGATTTCGTTTGTTGGACGCCTTCTACATGTTCGGAATGATCTTCGCAAACCTGTTGTTGCCGCTCTTTGCACGCACACTAAAAGATGACCGTCAAAAGGTGCTGCCAGTGCTAAAAACAGCTGGGAAACTACTTATAGGCGGATCTATTTTCATTGCGTTTTTATGCCATTTCAATGCAAAGGCAATTTTATCAGCAATCTACAGTTCGGACATCACCGAAACAATTCTCCCTTTTCAGTTGATCATGTGGGCCTTTGTTGGCATGTCAACGAGCTTGATTTTCGGTACGTTACTGACGGCAAATGGAGAATTGAAATTAATGAATCTGTTCGCTGGTATTGGCGTCATCGTAAACATACTGCTCAATGTATTCCTCATTCCCACCTACGGCGCTGAAGGGGCAGCTATTGCCTGTTTGATTACCCAAACGCTGATGGCGATTGCTCAACTTATACTTTGCGCATATCGCTTCAGAATAAATATGCGTGATCTCCATTTGCACAACTATTTGGCATTTGCCGCCTTGCTTTTTGGAAGCTCACTTCTGTGGTTTAACAGCGAGTATTTATTGCCGCTTATGCTCCTTGTCGGAACAGTTGGCTTATTCCTTCTTCGTTTGATTGATGTGCCTACACTCATTCGTACCTTCCGAGAAAATAATTAGAAGTTGATACTCCGATAAAATATTCCATTCATTTTTGAGTTTAATTGTCAGTCAAAAATGATTTTAAGTCCCTAAAAGCTTCGATTTTTGACTAATTTCGCACTTCTTAAACGAAAACTGCATGGTTGAACACACAACAGAACTGGAAAAAGAAAGACAAAACCTGCTAATTTACATCTGGAAAAAACGCAAAATCCTTGTGATGGTTTCCGGTATTGCAGGTGTGGTTGGTCTCATTGTATCATTATTGATGACTCCTATTTTCAGATCAACAGCAATCGTTTTCCCTGCGGCAACAAGTACCGTTTCTTTCTCGGAACAGCGAAATGCAAAAGCAGCAGCAATGGATTTCGGAGAAGAAGAACAAGCCGAACAATTGGTGCAAATCCTATCTTCATCGCGCATCAGAGATAAAATCATTCAGGAATTTGACCTGATGAAACATTACAACATTGATAAAAACGATGCCAATAAGTATTATAAATTAGTCAAAACATACAACGAAAATTTCTTGTATGTCCGAACACGTTACGGTTCAATTCAAATCGATGTACTCGACCGCGATGCTAAATTGGCTGCTGACATGGCCAATAAAATCGTTGACCTTATCGATACTGTAAAAAACAACATGGTGGCTGAACGTACGTGGCCAGCTTACGAAATCAACAAGCGTAAAAAGGAGCAACTGGAAAAAGAACGGGAAGAATTGGTTCATCGCCTGGATACGTTGAGTGCGATGGGTGTAATGTCACTCGATGGACGAACAGAATTGTTCCAGGCATTAGTGAATGCAGGAGGCGCTGATAAAACTGATATCAAAAAAATCATTGATGTAAACATTAAGTACGGCTCTACTTTCGATGCCCTTGACTTCTCTTTAAAAGAAAAGATCACACAGTTAGAGCTCTTCAAAGTTTCCTACGAACAAGCTGAATCGGATGCTTACGCAATTTTCAACCATAAATTCGTTGTAGAACGCGCTGTTGTTGCAGATAAAAAGGACAAGCCAAAGCGATTGATAATCGTGCTTCTTGCTACAATTGGTGCATTCGTATTTACCCTGTTCACGTTGCTGATCTCAGACCGTTTAAACGAGCTGAAGAAAATTTCATAACGTGCAATTCATCAGGCAACATAGTTGGCAGCTGCTTGCCGGTTGCGTTTACATTCTACTTTCAGGAGTGCTCATTTGGAGAGACCAAGCTTATTTGACCTTGTTCCCATTTGGCTTGCTCGCCGTTTATTTTGCCATTTATTATTCTGAATGGACTTTTTTAAGTTTAGCATTTTTCACACCATTGTCCATCAATATTGAAGAATGGACGGATAGCTTTGGTTTGTTCATCCCTACAGAACCATTGCTTGTTGGCTTCATGTTGCTCTTTTTGATGCTGCAGATCAGAAAACCAATAATTTCTTCTGAAGTTTGGAAAAACCCCATAATTATATGGGTTGGCTTGTACCTCAGTTGGGCGCTCATTACATGCATTACAAGTTCTAACCCGCTAGTTTCCATTAAATTTTTACTCGCCCGGTTGTGGTTTATCATTCCAGTCTTGCTATTGGGAAGTTATGTTTTCCGCGAGAAAAAGAACATCAGCATTTTCTTGTGGTTTTTTGCAACGGGCATGATTATTACGATCTCCTATACGCTCATTGTGCATGCCGGCTATCGTTTTGGAGAAAAAGAAAGTCATTGGGTGATGTGGCCTTTTTTCAAAGATCACACCATTTATGGGGCCATTGTCGCTTTGGTTGTTCCACTGCTTTTTGGACTCTTTCTTTCAAAAAAACACCCACCTCTCGTTCAAGCCGTTGCGATTGGCTTTATTTTCATCAGCTTGTTGGGCCTTTATTTTTCCTATACACGTGCAGCTTGGCTGAGTATTCTTGCAGCTTTAGGCGTATTGGCCCTCATTAAATTCCGTGTTCGCTTTTCAATCATTGCCACGGTTGGGATTATCAGCGCAGTCATCCTTTTATTTTCTTGGGATGCCATTCAAATGGAGCTCGAACGCAACAAATACGAGCACACAACAGAAGAATTCGGGGAGCGACTGCAATCCGCCACAAACGTTTCAACCGATGCCTCCAACTTAGAACGCATCAATCGCTGGACCTGTGCTATTGATATGTTTAAGGAGCGACCAGTATTTGGTTTTGGACCGGGAACCTATGCCTTTGAATATGCACGTTTTCAGCACCCCGAAAACCTTACGATTATTTCTACGAATTTTGGTGATTTAGGGAATGCGCACAGCGAGTACTTGGGACCCTTAGCCGAAATGGGGTTAATCGGAATGCTTCTGATGATTGGTCTTGTCTCCGCTATTTTTTACAAAAGCATCACGCTATACAATCGTTGGCCGCAAGAAGACACTGAAATGCGCACGCTGTTGTTGGCCATCATCTTGTCGCTTACCACCTATTTTGTGCACGGTATTCTGAACAATTTCCTCGACACAGACAAAGCCGCGGTTCCGATTTGGGGTATGTGTGCGATGGTGATTGCACTTGAAATCCAATTAAAGAAAAAGATCCAAGGCTAAAATTCCTTTACGATTACCATTCCAGCGGTCGCATCTTTTTTATTTTACGAAAATCTTCTTCTATGCACTTAAATACCATCAGCTTTTTCTCAATTTAGGCCTTAAAACACCCGAAAAATCGACTTTACCCTTGCGCCCTTGCGGTAAAATTGATGATCTCATCTATTGAACCCATTGAACATCTCTAACGCATTGAGCCTTTATGCCTATTCATCTTTTCTTGTAAAGCTTTAAACATTTCGTTTGATACTTTATGTATTAGTTATATATTTAACATTATGACATTATACGCTATAAAACTTCCCAAAGCAACCCAAATATGGTTGTATAAGCGCAAGTTTATAGCGGGTATAAACTAGTTAAAGGCAAGCTCGAAGACCACAAAAAATCAATATGAAACAATTAGTAATTATTCTTTTCCTAACATTGAATGCCTCAGCCCAAGAAGTGTGCAGTAATGGATTGGATGATGATAACGATGGATTGATTGATCTTAACGACAATTTAGATTGCGATTGCATAAATATCTCTACGGAAACCTTTGGGATTAATTTTTTACCAAACCCTTCCTTTGAAGAATACAATTGCTTGCCAACTCAATTTTCCCAAGTAGTAGATACAAATGTTATTTGGGAAAACGGAATTTATTGCGTCAATCATTGGCAAGCAGGAACATGGGCCTCATCGGATTTTTTCATCAATGCACCTGGAGCTTTTTGGCCAAATATACCTACACCATTGCCCAATGGACAGGCTGCTGCAGGGTTTTTCATTATAAATAACCCTGATGTGATTGGTTTTGATGGGAACATTGATGACGGAATTTATATAGAATATTTGAAAAACTGTTTGACTCAACCCTTACAACCTGGAAATTCATATAACCTACAATTGAACTTGAATGGATTAGGAATGTCATCTTTTGGAAATGCGTTAACTAACATTTGGTTTGGACCCGTAGATATTACCCTTTTCGGCAGCTCCATTTGCACGCAATCGGCTATACAAACAGCTACTTGTCCCACCATATCCGCAGATTGGGTTGAACTTGGCCATGCCTCCTATCAGGCTGATGGAACTTGGAAAACAATCAATATACAATTCACCGCTTTAAATTCGATTCAATCGATCATGATTGGCGGCCCATGTTCTCCTCCAAACGACTTCACATTCTTAGATTCAAATGGTTATACTTTTGAACCTTATTTTGTATTAGATAATGCTTCTCTAAATGAAATTAATTTGGAGGATTGTAATTTCGATTTTACTATTCCCAATGTTATTACACCAAATTCGGATGGCCTGAACGACCTCTTTGAAATCGAAAACCTGCCAGAAAACACTGAATTAATTATTCTAAACCGTTGGGGAAATACCGTTTTCTCTTCATCAAATTACCAAAATAATTGGGAAGGAAAGAATACATCAGGCAAAGATTTGGTAGATGGAGTTTATTATTATAAAATTAAAACTACGTCAGGAAAAATTAGCCATGGATTTATTTACTTATCGAGATAAAATAAGCCAGCCCTTAACAGCGTGTAAGCGCAACCCAGGGGTATGCGCCTACACGCAAAACGTTATGCCCAATGCCAGGAGACACCCTACGAACTTTGACAGACCGACAAAAAAACGACAGAAAAGTCAACGCTTCGCAAAATTAAAAGAGCTGCAATGCCCCGCACAAACCGACACAAATTGTAGCACATTTAATTTTGCCCAACCGCACCCAAAGCCCAACCACCACCCGACCAGTGTGTAAGTGAAACATTGACGTTATTTTATTTCACATTTAGTTTTTGGACAACTTTTGCCGACAATACAATTATTGCAGACCACAAAAATATTTTCGGCAAACTTTTGACTAACACTTGATTTTACTCCATTTACTTCTATAACCATTATTGCATCATATTCCTGTTTCGACAAAACAACAATTTCATTATTTATACCTAACCCAACTTTGACAACATACTGCAAAAATGAACTTGAATTATCCTTAACAGCAACCATCTTGCAACTACTACCGACTGCAACATCTGACAATGTTTTTTTGAATTGCACTTTTAACTCACCTTTCTTGTTTGGTATTGGGTCTCCGTGTGGGTCAAACTCGGGATATTCTAGAAACTTATCCAGTTTATCAACCAGTTTTCCGGAGTGAATATGCTCCAACTGTTCGGCAACTTCGTGAACTTCATCCCAACTGAACTCTAATTTTTCGTACAAAAAAGTTTCCCAAAGGCGGTGCTTTCTTAATACATAAATTGCATTTTTTCTGCCTTCTACAGTTAAACTAATTTTTCCATACTTCTCATAATCAACCAATTCTTTTTCTTTCAGCTTCTTAAGCATATCATTTGCCGTAGCAGGTTTTATTGCCAAAGTTGAAGCAAGCTCATTCGTTCCAACTTCTTCAACCCCATTATCAAATGAAATTTTGAGCAACGCCTTCAAGTAATTTTCTTCTGTATATGACAACATTTTTTATGAAATTTTGAATTGTTTTCGCAAAGGTACAAAAAAATACAAAACTTTATTTGTTAGGTTAGTCTAACTTAATTACTTTTGCCAACGTAACTAAAATTCAAAGATGAAATCAACAATACTCAAATCAATATCAACTGCCATTTTTGCTTTGACGGTTCAGTTTTCAATGGCTCAAACAGCAAGCATTTCAGGCAAAATAATTTCAGAAGGCAAGCCCATAGAATTTGCAAATGTGGGTTTAGTTGGCACTTCAACAAGAGCAGCAACTGATACTTCGGGTATTTACACAATTAGAAAAATTCCAACAGGTAACTACATTGTTAGGGTTTCTTGCATCGGCTATAATAAAATGGAAAAATCAATATCAATTAAAGACGGTGAAAACCTGATATTAAATTTTGACCTTACAATTTATGCCAATACGCTAAATGAAGTAGTGATAACTGGCACAATGAAAGAAGTCAGTCGTTTAGAAAGCCCCGTTCCAGTTGAAGTTTTTACTCCAACCTATTTTAAGAAAAATCCGACACCGAATATTTACGAAGCATTACAAAATGTTAATGGAGTTAGACCGCAATTAAACTGTCAAGTTTGTAACACTGGCGACATTCACATCAATGGCTTGGAAGGCCCTTATACTATGGTGCTCCTAGACGGTATGCCTATTGTAAGCAGTTTATCTTCGGTTTATGGTTTGTCGGGTATTCCTAACTCATTGGTAGAAAGAATTGAAATTGTAAAAGGTCCTGCATCATCATTATACGGAAGTGAAGCGGTTGGCGGACTTATTAACATTATCACTAAAAAGCCACAAAATGCACCTTTGATTTCGGCTGATATATTTGGAACCAGTTGGGGTGAGTATAACGCTGACTTAGGTTTTAAGCTGAAAGCAGGTAAAAAAGCAGATATCTTAACAGGTATCAATTATTTCAACTTTCAAAACAAAATTGACAACAACAACGATAACTTCACGGATATGACTTTGCAGAACAGAATATCTGTTTTTCAAAAATGGAATTTTCAACGCAAAGACAATCGCTTATTTAGCATTGCAGGGCGTTATATGTATGAAGACCGTTGGGGTGGTGATTTGCGTTGGAACAAAAGTTTTAGGGGTGGTGATAGTATTTATGGAGAAAGTATTTACACCAAACGTTGGGAAGTAATCGGGAATTACCAATTGCCGACAAAGGAAAAACTAATGCTTTCCTTCTCTTACAACGACCACGACCAAAACAGCGTTTACGGAAACACACCATACATAGCCGACCAAAAAATTGGATTTACGCAATTAACTTGGGACAAGAAAATGGGAAGAAATGATTTTTTAATTGGTACAGCAATCCGCTATACTTTTTATGACGACAACACTCCCGGAACTGCAACAGCCGACACCATCAACCAACAAAACCAACCTCAAAAGACTTGGTTACCCGGTATTTTTATTCAAGATGAAATTTCAATAACCGAAAAGCATAAATTATTACTTGGTTTTAGATACGATTACAATTCTTATCACGGAAACATTTACACGCCACGTATGGCATACAAATGGACAGTGAATGATAAAAATATTATTCGTTTAAATGCGGGGACAGGATTTAGAGTTGTTAATTTATTTACCGAAGACCACGCTGCTTTAACTGGTGCAAGAATTGTTGAAATAAAAAATGAATTAAACCCTGAACAATCATACAATTTAAATTTGAATTACATAAAAAAGTTCTACGCTAAAAACGGAACATTTATAGCATTAGACGCATCAGCATTTTATACCTTTTTCAACAACCGTATAGTGGGTGATTTTGAAACAGACCCTAACCGAATTATCTATGACAACTTAAACGGATACGCTGAAAGCAAAGGCGTTACCTTGAATTTAGATTTTGCATTTAACAACGGATTGAAAATAATTGCGGGTGGAACGTTGATGGAAAACACCCTTACCGAAAATGGTATTACTGAACAACAAATTTTAACCGAAAAAGTAACAGGCACTTGGGCGGTTTCATATAAAATTAAAAAAGCACATTTGGCAATTGACTATACTGGAAATGTTTATGGCCCAATGCGTTTACCGTTATTGAACGACCTTGACCCACGCAGTCAATACTCGCCTTGGTGGAGTATTCAAAACTTGCAATTGACGTATGACGGAGTTAAAAATCTGCAAATCTATGCTGGTGTAAAAAACCTGCTTAACTGGACACCGAACAAAGGCAACCCATTTATCATAGCAAGAACCAACGACCCATTTGATAAAGATGTGCAGTTTGACAGCAACGGACAAGCCATTGCAAACGCAAATAATCCCTATGGACTAACATTTGACCCAACCTATGTATATGCACCCAATCAAGGAGCAAGAGTTTTTTTTGGGTTAAGATATAGCTTTAGGTAATGAAAAAGCAATTAATATTTTGGTGGTTTTGTACTTGTGTTTTCCTGCAAGCACAAAGCCTCTTTGCTCAAATCAAAACAGTTCGGTTTGAGCAAATAGACAGCTTGCAAAAAATTGAAAAAAGAAATGTTGTTGTATTTATTCACACCGACTGGTGCAAGTATTGCCAAACAATGCAAAACACTACGTTTAAAAATGACAGCATCATCTATAAACTAAACACTCAATTTTATTTCATAGACCTAAACGCAGAACAAAAAGAAAACATTGTTTTTAACGGACGTACTTTTAAATACAAGCCGACAGGCACAAATACTGGTATACACGAATTAGCGGAGCAATTGGCAACTGTGGACAACCAAGTAGCTTATCCGACACTTTGTTTTTTAAACTCAAACAAAGAAATTATTTTTCAGTACTATCAGTTCATTAACTCAACAGACCTTTCAACCCTATTGACACGACTAAAATAGCCACCCATTTAGTGGCACATTTGCTTTTCGCCAACTCACAAAGCCAATCAAAAAAAGCAAAAGAGCCATTAAGCCCTCGCACCACTTCTTGACCAAACATAAACAACGGACAGACAGAACTAAAAGGCACTAGGGCATAATCGAGTAGACGGTCCTGACGAGTAGCCGTCAGGATGCGCCTCTCACACCACCGTGCGTACGGGTCACGTACACGGCGGTTCGTAAACTGATGGGTTCAGT
>Ga0315901_10006897_pt1 | contig 13530 bp, 10 predicted proteins | sample LakEriMetagenome_10_FD_203761 | JGI IMG/M metagenome (GOLD analysis project Ga0315901, IMG submission 203761) | Freshwater fungal communities from buoy surface, Lake Erie, Ohio, United States - Buoy 2 MA116 | ecosystem: Environmental > Aquatic > Freshwater > Lake | place: USA: Lake Erie, Ohio... | reverse complement strand
CCTTCAAACCACTCGCCATCAATAAATTGCATAATTTAAACTTTTAGATATCTAATTGAATCTCCCTCTATTAAACCCAAATCTTCAGCAGATTTAACAGAGATAATAAGACCCTCGTCTTTTATAACAGCCTCAGCAAGAACCACCCTAAAATCCAGCTTAGAATTAGACAAAAGCACTCGCACCGAAGCCTCAGAGCTAATCTGGTCTCTTAGCTCAAGAATTTTTTGTAAGCAGGAGTTTTTGACGCTGGCGATCTCGGTTACTTGAGCGGAGATACGCGGGCCAGCATCAAAAATATCTACGTGTCCATCTTTTTTAAACCCTTGCTCCTCCAAAAATTTTAGAGCCGGATATGTTTTTTCGTGGACTTGTCCTATTGCCTTAATTACAGAGTCTCTTAAAAGAGGAATATAGATAGGATACTTCGGCATTAAATCCGCGATAAAACCTTTGTCCTTAATACTGAGATAATCAGCCCTATCAAAATCCATATCAAAAAAGTTTCTAACGGTACCCTCCCAAAAAGGAGATTTACCCTCTTGATCTATTACACCGCGCATCTCAGCAATCACAGTATCAGTGAACCTTTCGGGGAAATCAGCCATAAATAAAAATCTAGCTTGAGATAAATATTGACCGAGTCTTTTTTTACGAAATTCCGGCAATAAAAATAAAGAGCTAATTATAGAAGGACCATCATGCTCCTTACAAAGCTCTAAATACGGCACTTCAATATCTACACCTAACTGAGCCGATTGATGGCGAGCAGTTTGAATACTATAAGAATAGAAAGGCTCAAAACCACCAATTCGATCTCGAATAGCGCAGATCCCAACTAGCCTAGAACCCTCATCATCACTATGTTCCATAACGAATCTGTAAGATTGATTACCGACTTTTGTAGGAGTAATGGCAAGGCTATTAATCGAGTCTTGAATTTTTTCAGTGAGCAAAGCCTTATCAGCAGGCAGACTTGTCATACCCGGACCAGTCATACAAGCAAGATTTAGAACCCCTTCTAAATCTTGCATTGTTACTGGTCTTATTAGAAATTGCATTTAATCTACGCTGGTAGCTTTAAAATCAGCATCAATAACATCGTCATTATTGTTACCGCTCTCTTCTGCTCCAGGAGCCTCAGTAGAACCGCCTTGTTGAGAGACAGCTTTATTTAGCTCGACAAGAGCGTTTTGAAGGTCAATAGATTTTTGCTTAATTGTTTCAGCATTAGCGTTTTCTTTTACTAGATTTCTAAGTTCATCAGCAACGCTCTGAAGGGCATCAATTTCTTTTTTTATGGCATCAGCGTAAGGCTTGCCTTCCTGATCCTTTATGGCTCTTTCAGCGGCATAGACAAGACCATCTGCTTTATTGCGCTCTTCAGCTTCTTCTTTGAATTTTTTATCATCAGCTGCGTGCGCCTCTGCTTCCTTGACCATCTTCTCTATATCTTTTTCAGATAAATTAGTAGAAGCTGTTATAGAAATTTTTTGCTCTTTACCAGTAGCTTGATCCTTCGCTGATACATTTAAAATACCATTAGCATCGATATCAAAAGTTACTTCAACTTTAGGAATCCCTCTAGGAGCTGGTTTTATATCATCAAGATGAAAATCACCCAAAAGCTTGTTTTCAAAAGCTCTAGAACGCTCTCCTTGGTAAATCTTGATATCTACTCTTGATTGGTTGTCTTCAGCCGTAGAAAAAGTTTCGGATTTTTTTGTAGGGATAGTAGTGTTGCGCTCAATTAGCACAGTCATTACACCGCCAAGAGTCTCAATTCCTAAGCTAAGAGGAGTAACATCTAAAAGTACGACATCTTTTACATCTCCAGCCAACACACCGCCTTGGATAGCGGCACCTACAGCTACAACCTCGTCAGGGTTTACGTTTTGGCTTGGTTCTTTACCGGTGATTTCTTTTACTAATTGTTTTACAAAAGGAATTCTTGTAGATCCGCCTACCAAAATCACTTCATTAATATCAGAAATCTTAACGTCTGCATCCTTAATAGCTTGATTCAAAGGACCTTTTAGTTTTTCAAACAAAGAAGATGATAAATCTTCAAATTTTGCTCTATTGATTCTCATCTCAAGATGCTTAGGACCGTTTTGGTCAGCCGTGATAAAAGGCAAGCTAACAGTGGTTTCTGTAAGATTAGAAAGTTCAATTTTAGCTTTTTCAGCCGCTTCTGTGAGTCTCTGCAGAGCCTGCGCATCTGATCTAAGATCGATACCATTTTCTTTTTTGAACTCATCTGCGATGTAATCTACAAGCACGATATCAAAATCATCTCCTCCCAATCTTGAATCGCCAGCAGTCGATTTAACTTCAAAAACACCGTCGCCAAGCTCAAGAATACTCACGTCAAAAGTACCGCCACCCAAGTCAAAAACGAGGATAGTTGATTCTTCTTTTTTATCCAGACCATAAGCTAATGCCGCCGCTGTAGGTTCGTTTATGATTCTTAAAACTTCAAGACCAGCAATTCTTCCAGCATCTTTAGTAGCTTGTCTTTGGCTATCATTAAAATACGCAGGGACAGTAATAACAGCTTGCTCAATTTTTTGTCCGAGATAAGCTTCAGCGTCTTCTTTAAGCTTGCGCAGGACTTGAGCAGAAATCTCTTGAGGAGTGTAATCCTTGCCATTTACAGAGATCATTACAGAATTATTCTTACCTTGGCTCGTTTGGTAAGCAAGGTTTGATCTATCTTTTTCGGTTTCATCCCAGTTGTGACCGATTAATCTTTTGGCACTATAAATAGTTTGTTTCGGCTTAAGAACTCTTTGGCGCTTAGCAATTTGCCCGACCGATTTATCGTCGCCCAAAAACACCACAGAAGGAGTCGTGCGCGCACCCTCAGCGTTAGGGATAACGGTAGGTTGCCCTGCTTCCATTATCGCCATACATGAATTGGTGGTTCCCAAGTCAATACCTAATACTTTACCTTTAATTTTATCTGCCATAATCCCTTATTATAGCAAAAAAACTCACGGTATTTTACGCAAAAAATATTGAAATTTTTTCTTGCGTGCTAGTATTGAATCCATGTCAAGAAAAGAAATTAATCAAGTTACCATAGTCGGCAGAGTCGGCAAAGACCCAGAAATCAAGTATTTCGATTCCGGCAACACTCTTGCTAGTTTTTCAATCGCTGTTAATCGTCCCACAAAAAACAAAGAAACCGATTGGTTCGATATCAAGCTTTGGGGTAGGCAAGCAGAAATCGCTGGTGAATATGTACGTAAAGGATCACTAGTAGGAATTCTTGGGCAATTAGATTTTGAAAGCTGGAACGATAAGACCACTGGCGCGCTCCAAGTCAAGCCTGTAATCTCAGCTTCTGACCTAAAATTACTCGGCGGAAAATCCGATAATGCTATGTCGATGAATTAAGGATTCACTCCCTGATCCTAATAAACAAGCACCATTGCAATTGCCATGAGCTTTTCGTGGCTTATAGAAACTTTTATAGTACTAAGACCTTTTTGCTTAGTTAATGCAGCAAGCTTTTCGCTAGATTTGACTAGGGGCGCGCCGCTGATTTTATCTCTTAAAATTTCTATATCCTGAAAACTTAATTGCTTACCTATGCCTGTACCAAAAGCTTTTGCAATAGCCTCTTTAGCGGCGTAGCGTCCTGCCACGCGCTGAAAAAAACTCAAGTTTGAATCGGTGGAATTGATCTGATCAATCTCCTCAACGCTCAAAATTCTTTTTAGGAATTTTGCGCCGAACTTTAGATAGATTTTTTCTATTCTTTTAGGGTCACAAAGATCTGTACCGATGAGCATTTTAATATTTTAATGGGGCCGCACTTACCGTTTCCACAAAACCTAGATAATTCCCTAAAAATTTATTTTTCAGCCAATCCCTACGCTAACAAATCCGGGTTTATATAATATTTATCATTAGTATTAGCAAGCAAGTATCCAGCCGCCTCTAGGTAATTAGCGACTAGCTTGTGAGGGATATTAAAAATATCCGCCGTATCATCAAGATCCGTGGTGTTATTCCGCACACAGATCAAATCCACATCATGCTTCCACGCTTCAATCATGGGCACACTATTACACGAATCATACGGCACGACCAAATTAGACAAATCATGCACGACAATATCATCCGGCTTTTGCTTTAGACCAAGCTCAGCAGGCTGATTATAAGCATTAGTAAATAATTTATAACTATCTGGCAAAGGGATAATGTGAGCTGAGTTTTGGAGGCACTTTATCACTGACGCTAAAAAGCTCTCAGACAGATACTCCGCGGCTGACTTGCTTGAGACATCCAAAAGCTCACGGGCACTAGGCTTGGGACCAGAAGATCTCAAGATAGGTGCGTGCGCTGATGGGATTACAAAAATACTTGAGACCAAATGAGCTATCTTCGCTTCAATCTTACCAATAGGATCGTGTCCCTGACCGGACTTGTAGGCTTGAGCAGATTTAGATTGCGGATCTTCATCCAGCACGCACAAAACGGCTAATGCCGTAGCTCCAGCCAATCTCGCTCTCTGACAGGCATCCAGCAGAACATCGGGCTCAGAGATGCTAACTAGATTATTAGCACCAACGGGCTTGGCGGTATAAAATATTTCTTCAATAATATCTACGCCATAAACGGTACGTGCCGCTTTTAGACAGGTTTCTGTAAGAGCGCGCTCATAATCATCAGCAGAAGCATCCACAACCACGCCAATTTTGTGTTTAGTATTAAGCCTAAGAGCTATTTGCCTTGCAAAAAATCTATCCAATAACCAGCCATCTATCACCACCACATTATCCGGAATATCCGTTAATAGAGCGGCGTTGACGACATTTGGATGAGTGATCAAAAGATCTGACGCCTTAGCAAGCAGTCTACAAGCGGGATTCGCGTCACCAGCGTAACCTCCGATGCTCGCTCCAATACCCGTAGGCACTATCATACAATTTATATTTCTAAGAGAGCTTGGGTTAGTTTTTAGCATGAGTACAATAATAACAGTAGTTAAAAAACAGCGATTTTATTGGGTTTTTAAATAATTGGTTATTTTTTAAAATTTATGGGAATAATAGTATTTTGGGCTAAAATTGGCTCTATGCATAAATTTTCCTTAGAAAAAAATTTTTTATTCGGAGTCGTACTAAGTATTTATGCTCTAAGTTTTCAACCTGCTAGCGCTGGTTTTCTCGAGGATGTAAAAAACATCGTCCCTCTTAAAAAAGATCTAAAACTTCAATTCCCTGTTAATTGCACTCTTGGCGAAGATTGTTTTATTCTTTTTTATCCTGACGCCTATAACACCTCTCGCCAAGCGGATCACAAGTGCGGGCTAAGGACTTTTGATCAGAACCAAGCGACTGTTATAACTAGTCACTCTATTCAGCAAATGCTAAACGGCATAGCTGTGCTTGCGGCGGCTGATGGCAAAGTAACGAAAGTAAGAAAAGATAGTGAATTGAGTGATGATGATAATCAATACATCAAAAACTCATCAGAAAACTGCGGGAATCAAGTAGTGATCAGCCACGGACAAGGCTGGGAAACACATTATTGTTTTTTGAAACCTGATAGTATTCTTGTCAGCGAAAAACAACTCATTCAGCAAGGCGAGCAAATCGCTGAGATGGGCTCTGTGGGCTACACTCAGAGCTTACCTAATCTTTATTTTTATGTTTACCACAACAATAAAGCTATAGACCCCTTCATCGGCCCGATGTCTTACTATGCTTGTAACACAGTCCAGAAGCCACTTTGGGACACAATGATTCCCTACCAGAGCATTAATGTTATCGGGGCAGGTGTCGATGATAGACCAATTAACCGCGATTATATTACAGAGTTTGGTGGCATGCACAAAAACCGAATTAATAGCACTAGTAAAAATTTTGGGTTTTGGATTTTTGTGGCTGGCTTACTAGACGGTGACGAAGAGATTTTTGAGGTTTACGAGCCGGGCGGAAATCTCGAGCATAATTACCAGGGTGTAATTAAAAACTTTAAGGGTTTTCATTACTACATTAACGCCATTGAATTTGATAAACCCGCTAAAGGCTTCAAAAAAGGCACTTGGAAGCTAAGATATCTAGCCCTTCGCAAATCCAAACCAATACTCAAAATCGAGAGGATTGTGGAAGTTATTTAAGGATCCACTGAAAAATGCGACTTCGTCGATTTTCCAACCCTGAGCCAAGAAGGGATCTTGGCTCAGGGAGTGAATCCTTAATATTTTTGTTTGGGGGATTCCGCCTCAAAACTTCGTTTTTCAGCGAATCCTTAAGCTGAAATCTTGGAATTATTTTAAAATTAGGTATTTACACTCTTCTCAAACGCATAAATACTTGATATGATGGCACTTGCGTGCTTTTATCTTTAGGAACAAATGGAAATAAAATTAACCCTATCTGGGGTAGGACTGGTAAACCTCATGAATCACAGCCTAGATCATTAGCCTCTGCCGGCACCAAAGAACCTACAAGTGTGCGCGCATTCACAAAATCTCAAGGGGCACGAGCAAAATTATTACCAGAACGACATACTCCAAAACCCTACCAGAATACAGCTATTGATAAAGTCACTGAAGGATTTAAGGAACATGATAGAGGGCAACTAATACTTCCATGCGGAACAGGTAAGACAGAAACAGCTCTCTGGATTAAAGAAAAGCTAAAACCTAAAAAGACCCTATGTCTTTTCCCTTCAATAGCTCTAGTTAAACAAACTAAAGAAAGATGGGAAGAGCAAAGAGATCCTAATAAGAATTATGATTATCTGTGTGTGTGTTCTGATCCTGGAGTAGATAGTCAAAAGAGATCCAAGGGAGATGAAGAAAATGAGGCAGAAGAGTTTAAAGCTCTAAAGGGATCTAAAGTCACTAGCAAACCAGATGAAATCAAGAGTTTCCTTGAACAAGAAGGAGAATCTGTAGTTTTTGCAACTTATCAAAGCTTACCAAAAATCATAGACGCGATGAAAAATAACGATATTGAATTTGATTTGACTATTGCTGATGAAGCGCATGTAACAGCCGGCGAAGAAGGTAGACTTTTTACGGCTATGCACGATAACGATAATCTAAGATCTAAAAAAAGACTATATATGACCGCAACTCCAAGAGTTCTATCAGAGAATTCACAAGCTGATGGTGATAGCACGCTAATAGGGATGAATAATCAGGATGTTTATGGACCAGAATTTCACAGAATGAGTTTTGCAGAAGCAATTCAAGCAGGAGCATTAGTAGATTATAAATTAGTAGTACTTGGAATTAAGCCTGGAGAATCTAGGTCAATCATCGATAGGCAGAGCCTCGACATTAGAGACGTAGACTTAAGCTCAGTAGCAAAATCCGTTGCACTAGATAAATTCATGAAAAAAAACGGACTCCGAAGAGCTCTGACTTTTCATTCAAGAAAAGATAATGCAGAGAACTTTGCTAAAACCAGAAAACTAGTAACTGGTAATGAAGATAGCTATTATGTCGACGGTACTATGCCCGTAACTGTTCGCAATCAAATTCTTGATCAGTTCAAAGCCGCGAAAGGAAGCTCGACTGTTTCTAATGCTAGATGTCTTACTGCAGGAGTAGACGTACCATCAATTGACACCGTGGTGTTTATTGATCCAAAATCAAAAAATGCAAAAGTAGATATTGTACAAGCCGCTGGAAGAGCGATGAGAAAAGATCCAAAAAATCCAGATAAAAAATGTGGGTATATTGTTCTTCCCGTAATACTTAATGAAGATGGGGCAATTGATAAGACCCTTCCTTCATATGAAGGTTTAAAACATGTAATTGGTTCGCTAGCCCTTCATGACGAAAGACTTGAAACTTTTATTAATCAAAGAAGAAATCAGGATGAATCATCCAATCCTGCTTTTGTTACTCCTGCAATAGATGGTCCAGAGATTAAAGTTTTGACACTAGATGATACACTTGAAAAAATAAATACTGTAAAAAATAAGTTTCAGTTTACAGAAGAAGTTATTGCCTGCTCTAGAGAGATGCTTACTGGTTCCCGCTATCGCAGTTTTGAAGAAGCTCGTCAAGCTTTATTAAAATTGGCTCCGCGTAAACCAAAAAAACTTAGAAATATTAGCGATCTACCAATCACTCTTCTTCAGCTAAATAGACTTGCACTCAATGAAAAACTAATTGATAAACATTTGAGCGAAGCTCAAATGTTGACTTTTATATGGGAACCCAGAGAATCAGAAATTCATGAAGACATTACTAATGAATCTGCGATACAAAAATTTACATTATGGGCTGATAGTTTAAGATCAAGTCCCCGTCCTCATAGCAGTCAACATTTCGGCAAGCAATATAAAACAGAGTTTAATGAAGAAGAAAAAAAATTTATTTATAGATATTTTGATACGAAATACTTCACCTCACTCATGACCAAGATCATAGACTCTATCTGGGGTACAGCTGATCCTGAACCTGAACCACCTACAGATGACCAGCTGATTGCACAAATCAGGGGAGATTATCCTTTTTGCCCACAAAACTATGAAGAGATAATTAGAAACGATGAAAGAATTAAACAACTAAAAATCTACAAAAACTTTCTAGAAAACCCAGCAAAATTAGCTAAGATCATTTGGGGCTTAAGTCCTTTAGATGCTCATATAGAGGGATTAGTGAAACGTCTAAAAAATGAAACTTTATTTTTCAATATACGTAAAAATCTTAGTGAAATAACTTTAGATTCACTTTATAAATTAAGATCTAAATACCCAAACAAATTATCCTTAGCCGATTTAGAAAAAAATGATTTGTATAAACAAATATCTGATGAAATGGCTAGGGCATTTTCTAAAGCGACAGGATTCTTTAATGGTATTCCTTTCACTAATTCTTTGGATAATCTATTTGGGAAGAGTCTTGCAGCAAAAATTTCCGCTTTTATATGGGGAGATATTGCTCCTATACTAAATCCAGACGCGGTTAGAGAAGAATGTAAAAATAATCCAAATTTAACTACTGATGATCTAAATAACATATTAGAAAATCATGGTAACTCAAGCTATGTTAGTGAGTCACAATTAGGTGAAATACTTCATGATTCTTCTAAATTCAGTTCTTTTAAGGATGTTTTTGATTTTACGCTAAGAAATAGAGAAGAGACAAGAATAAGAACTCCAAGCGACACTTATCCTAAAATAAACCTTATGGGCTTAAGAATATCTAAGGAAGCTTTACAGAAAATGTTTGCTGAATATACAAAAGATTCATTTATTCCTACACAACCTTTTCTCTGCCTAGTAAAACTTGCTGAAGCTTCTCTGATCTATGATAAAATAAATGATAGTTACTTAGAGATAATGAAAAAAAGAGGTTCTATACCTGATGATGAGCGCTTAGAACAGATCTTCAATCATGGCATGGCGGCAAGAGATCAGGGGGCTTTAACCTTTGCAGAGCTAAAAGTGCTTGCAAAACTCCTAGGAAGGACATTACCTAGTGTAGAGGGTTTTCCTGCTAAAGAAGATGATTATAACCCCTTTGATAGAGGACATTAATACGGAAAGAAGGGGAAATAAACGATCTGGTGAATAGGATTCTCGTAAACAAGATCAAATCATTTAGGAACATATTTCTAAGACAAAAATCGGATTTCTAAATAAAAATCTGTATCAGAGCTTGCTTGGGAGTATGGCACACGCACTAGAGTCTTTTGAGGCGGAATCCGCTGAAAAATCTTAAAGACTATTTACTTTTAAACAACGCCGTTTCGCGAATATTAAAAACATTGACGATAAAAAACAGCAAGGTCTTAGTTACAAACAACGAGCTAAACAAGCTTAGCACCACACCAATTAATAGCGTTACTGCAAAACCTTTTACCACGCCAGTTCCGAACATAATCAAAATCAAACAAACCATTGAAGTGTTCATATTAGAATCAAAAATACTAGAGTAAGCGCGATCAAAACCATCTCTGATACCGATGAGTACTGATTTTCCTTCGCTCATCTCTTCTTTGGCGCGCTCAAAAATCAGAATATTTGCATCTACTGCCATACCGATACTCAGAATAAAACCCGCTAACCCAGCAAGAGTGAGGGTTACATAATCCTGAAAAACATAAAGGCTCATCAGCACATAAACAGAAAGTGCAACAGCCGCTATTAAGCCTGGCAAGCGATAAACAAAAATCATAAATAAAATCACAGCCAAAAAGCCCCAAGTACCAGCTTGGATACTTTTGTTTATGGATTCTTCACCAAGAGTTGCGCCAATAGATCTTTCTTGAAGAATTTTTACTGGCACAGGAAGCGCACCAGCATTAAGTTGTACGGCTAGATCCTGCGCTTGATCAGCAGTAAAGTTACCAGTAATCTGCCCGTTACCAGCGGTAATTGCAGTGCGCACAGTAGGAGCAGAAATTAAATTGCCATCTAGAAAAATTCCCAGAGGAGAACCCACTAATCTAGCAGTTAGCTCACCAAATTTTTGGGCCGCTTCGGGCTTAAGCTCAAAATCTATCGCCCAAGTCGCCACACCATCAGTGCTAGCTTGAGCTCTTTTAAGATCAGCACCGGTAATTCCTGTACTAACCCACTCATCTGGTTGAGTGCCAGGTTGCTTAAATTCCAGATTAGCAGTAGCGAGTAATCTACGCTTCACTGTAGTCGGGTCAGCACCCGGAACTTCTACAAGAATTCTATTCTTGCCCACTTGCTGGACTATCGCTTCGCTAGTACCAGAGGCATTTACACGATTCTCAAAAACTTTTACCAAGCCTCTCATAACTTGCGGGTTTATTTCAGGTACTTTTTCTGTAGGTAAAGCCTCAAACTCAAACTGAGAACCTCCCACCAAATCCAAACCAAGCTTCATCTTAGTAAAAACATAGAGATTGTTAGCTTTATAGACTAATTGTTTTTTTAATTTATCAAACTGAGGTAATTGAGTAGCGCGCTCAAATTCAAATATTCCATTAAAACAAAATACCGCTATCAAAACGACGGTAAAAAACTTCCAATTCTCTTTTATAAATTCCATAATCACTTTTTATTTTACAGCGTTTATGGGGAATCTTCTATTATTAAACCCTATAGTCGCACTTTAGGGTTTGATAATATTATTCCCAATGACATTAAAACTTAAATAGTTTTTACCTCTATGAGCTTCTATTATCCTGGGTAACCCCTATACGATCAAACAAATCTGAATAATCCGAAAAATTATCGGGTAAATTTGCTATAAATCTTTTACTCTGGTCATCTAAATCTAAATCTTCTATTTTAGACAAGCTCTGAATAAAAGATATGAACTTATCTTTATTAGATATTCTCAAGCTAGTTCCATTATCTTCAAGACCTGCAGAACCCAGAAGATTTTGTTTTGAAGCTTTAAGAGTTTTAGAATATAAATCATGAAATTTTAATAACATGGGATCCTTAGTAAAACCCTCTATTTGAGGTGTGTTTGCAATCATCATCAAAGCTTGTAAAAGAACCTTAGGATTTGTTGAAACCAAACGAGAGAGTTCATCTACAGTACTCTTAGAATTATCCACGAGCTTATTTCCTTGATCAGTATTGTAAAGAATTATATTATCAATATTAGTTAATGCTTTGTGCAAATTATGAGGCAAATCACCAGGATAAGAAATTCCCAAATAATTTTTAACGTATAGAGGAAAATTAAGAGTAGTCATGATCAATTTAACAGATTAATAATAACACGCTCGCGTGGGAAATTCAGGGTAAGTTATTTGAGCTTAAAAACCCAGCCCGCATCAATCTAAAACCTTTACTCACTGGGAAAAAAGCCCCGGCTTGCTCAAAAACCGGATCCAAATCAGCCCCAGCCTCAAAAAAACCTATCATAGTCGAACCAGAGCCACTCATAAGAACAAAACTGGCCCCAAGATTGTACAAATCTTCTTGGATATCGACAAGCTCCGGGAAATGATCGAAGATCACCGATTCAAATTTATTATAAAACCCATCAATGTCATCATGCTCCTCAAAAACTGTCATAGAGAGCAGATCATAAGCAACCTTAGTCGAGATTCCTATCTCAGGCTTGACCATAATCACTTGGCTAAAGGTATCAAAAAACTCATTTAACTCTTTTTCATCATGGATATCACTTAAAATTTCACCGCGACCAGTTCCTCTGAGACGTGCTTCCTGAGGGGCAATAAGGGCAAAAGGCACATCAGAACCAATCTCGAGAGCTAATTCTAAAAGTTCTTTTTGATTTAAGGACCAATCAAAATTCTCCATAAAAAATTTATTTAAAGCCCTCAGCGTAGCGGCAGCATCAGAACTACCACCAGCAAGACCTGCTGATAGAGGGATATTTTTTTCGATAAAAATATCTATGCGAACCGATTTAATCAAGTCAATGACTTGATCTTGGGGCAGGCGTGTAAAAAATATTTCGATAGCCTTAGTAACTGAGTTATTAATACCTAGAGATTTGATCTCACTCGAATCTGAATCGATATTAATCTCAAAATCAATATCCTCAGCAGTTCCACACTCTACAGTTATAGAAAAAGTTAAAAGATCAGCAAGGTCAATGGCCTGAAAAATCGTATCGATATTGTGATAACCATCATCCCGACGATTAAGTACATTTAAAAAAAGATTTATTTTTGCAAAGGCTTTTTCGACATGAAGGGATTTTTTGATCATTTTAAGTTCAGTTAAACTGGGATTTTTCTTATAATAACCTGGTTTTATAAAATGAACCTCGCAAATGTGCTAATATAGATTAATCATGGAATCTGCTCTCGTTAATAAAAAAGAGCTTAAACACCATCGGGTACTAGATGAAAGTACCCAAAAAGATATTAAGGTGGTGACAGCGCCAGCTTTGATTAGTTCTGTACCCCCATGGTCACTTGCCTGTGAAATTGGTCTAAAACAAGGCGACAAAATTCTTGAAATTAATGGAAAAGGTCTAAGAGATATTTTTGATTTTGAATTGCAATTTAAAAAATCAGAAGAAGTAGAGTTGTTAATAAAAAGAGAAAACGAAGAATTTATTTTTGAAATCGAAAAAGATTACGACGATGAGCTGGGCGCGGAGTTTGCAACACCGCTTTTTAACGGAGTTCAAGAGTGCGCTAATAAATGTCCTTTTTGTTTTGTAGAAAACCAGCCTTTTGATCAAACCAGAGAAACTCTCCAGCTAAGAGATGATGATTTTCGCCTGAGCTATTTTCACGGCTCTTACATAACTCTTACTAATCTTAGTTTTTCAGATCGTAAACGCATCGAAGAACTTAGACCAGGACCGCTCTATATCTCAGTGCACGCCACAGAACCCGAAGTCCGAAATTTAATGCTGGGCAGAAAAAAATCAAACCCAATCATAGACGAGCTTAAGTGGCTGGGCTCGCTTGGCATTCCGGTGCATACCCAAATCGTTTTATGTCCAGAGATGAATGATAGAGAGCATTTACTCAAGACTATTAGTGATCTTCACGACCTAAAAGGTAATCCCGTGGTCTCGGTGGCTGTGGTACCTGTGGGACTTACTAAGTATCACCGCGGAGGTCTGAGAAGATT
>Ga0315901_10006893_pt1 | contig 13536 bp, 12 predicted proteins | sample LakEriMetagenome_10_FD_203761 | JGI IMG/M metagenome (GOLD analysis project Ga0315901, IMG submission 203761) | Freshwater fungal communities from buoy surface, Lake Erie, Ohio, United States - Buoy 2 MA116 | ecosystem: Environmental > Aquatic > Freshwater > Lake | place: USA: Lake Erie, Ohio... | reverse complement strand
GCGAGTGGTAGGCGACTTTCCCTCCGCCCACGGCACCATCTCAACAGTCGGGCCACAGGCTTTGCAATCGATGCGCCTCATGGCGTAGACGAAGAATACGACAATGCCCCAGAGCGGTACAAATTGTAACAATCTTGCGGCAAGAGTGTCGTAGGTTGACCCTTTCACCCCGCTTAAACGCATGTATAGATAGCAGCGACCATCGGCCGTTCGCAGGCGGCCGATGGAGTGTCGCTTCTTACTCCCGAGCCGCCAGCTGGCGACCCTTGAAATCACGCTTCAGCATGGGGCTCTCCTTGGTGCCAGGTTTGATAGCCTCAGCTTCCAGACGAACTAGGGTATTGGCCGGCCATCCACGCTGAATCAGGTTAACCAACCAGGGTGGGAGATCACCTTTTGGATCTGTGAGGATTTCCACCGATACTTCGGTCTGGCCGTTTGGTAGCGGTACAAGCTTGTACATGCTGTGCATAATCACAGCGCGGACGCCTACAGTCTTAGGACTTTTCGGGTGCTCGACCGATTTCAGCTTGAGGACGATTTGATTGTTGGCGTTGTCGATGACCAATTCAGATTCGATGACGTAATCTCGATCTTCCAGGGGCCATGGTAAATCATACGCAGAGTAAGTGATGCCGAGGGTTGGGGATTTCCTTTCGATCATCCTGAAATCTGTCATCCGATCGATCCAACGCTTCTTGACCACGGGGTCTTCGTCGAGTAGGATCTCGCCGACCTTGTAGATATTCGCAGGCACCACCTTAACGCCCTTGAAACCCACAAAGGGACTACCTGGAATGTCCTTGCGATAAACTTTAACGCCATCGCTTTCGCTATTGAATTGCCACTGAGGCTCAGCCACCAGCGTGGCGGGTAAGCTCAAGAACACAAGGGTCAAAAGTCTCGAAGACAGGGAACGCATGAGAATCTCCTCACATGGTGCCGAACCATACGAGAAGTCCCTTCGGTCAATCCTGCGAGCCTTTCAATATCTTGAATAAACTCCAGTAACCATGAGGCTTTTTAAAAAATGATTTCTCTGCTCGGCATGAAGTTCTGTGGCACTCCCACTGGTTCCAACTCCGCCATCCATCCGAAACTTCAAGCACCGGAACTCGTGCGCGTCTAGAAACATTCCATGGGTGTCCATGTCCCAGAATCCTCCGTGTCTCGTGAAGCGCATGTCCAATCCTAGGCTTCGAATCTTCCCGCGCCTACCTGTGACCATGTCTGCAGCTTAAACGGGCATTTCAGGACAGACACGAGGTAGGAGGCTTCCAACGCCGAGACCGGGAGGACCCTCGACCAACCTTCCTTGTATTTATGACATATTGCTAAGCCTTAGCCCTCAGCGTAGATCTCCGGGAAGCCCTTTTGGGTGGACTGGATCACGGCCCACGCCCAGCTCCCAGAAAGTTGCAATGATCATGCGGATTTCGTTAAAATTACTGCAGCGACACTTAGCTTTGAGCACCACACTCCTGAGCCTGTCCGGGTGCATTTCGCCCGAGAGTCCGGTCCCTAAATCCTCCACTTTGGGTCCAGATCGGATTGCTGATCTGATTCCCCTGCGTGTAAAGGATAGGACCGGTTGGGCGGCTGACGTTGCGGCAGCCATCGAAGCGACGGGCAAGGACATCACTCTCGAACGCGTTTGTGCCGTGCTTGCGACGATCGAACAAGAATCAGGGTATCAAGTTGATCCAGTCGTCGCTGATCTGCCCCTGATCGTGCGAAACGGTCTTAAAGAAAAACTGATCGGCCTAGGCCCTCTTGCTGACTCTGCGGTCGACACGATGCTATCCGGTCGTGTACCTGGCAGCGAACAAACTTTCGCTCAACGGGTAGCTCGCCTGCGCACAGAGCAGGACCTTGATCGCTTGTTTCGTGATATCGCTTTAGCCTACCAAGAAAAGATGCCTGGAACCTTCGCGATGGCATCAGCACTCTCGGCACTTTTGGGTCGAGGTCATCTTCGAGACCTAAATCCCGTAACAACAGCTGGCTCGATGCAGGTCAAGGTCTCCTTTGCTAAACAGCTTGCTGAAAACAAAGGACTGACCGACTCGAATGTCCGGGAGAAGCTTTACACGCGGACCGGTGGGGTCCGAGCAGGCACAGCTCGTCTCTTAGCTTACGAAGCTTCTTATGATGATATCATCTATCGTTTTGCGGATTATAATGCTGGAATCTATGCTTCTCGCAATGCGGCATTTCAAGCCCAGCTTAGTGATCTGACTGAGATGAAACTGACCCTCGATGGCGATTTGCTGAGCTACACCAAAGATGGTGAGCTTGCCGAACAACCCAGTCAATCCCTTGAAGCGATGCTGAGGTTCGCGCGTTCTCAGAAACTCGTCGAATGGTTCGTCGAGCGGGATGCTCGCAAAGAAAAGTCCGCTGAATTCGAATCAACAACCATTTGGGACGAGGTCAAAAACCAGTGGCGCCAGAAAAAGAACACACGAGCTCCCTACGCTCGTGTACCTGAACTTCGGATTAGCTCACCTAAACTGCGGCGAGATCGTTCCACCAGCTGGTTTGCCGAAAGTGTAAAACGTCGTTACGCCGACTGTCGGCAACGCAGCGGGTCTTAGAGCCTAGCTAAAAGTCCGTAAGGCCAGAGAACTCCAGAAACCTAAACAGCCGACTTGCAATAATCCAACTTGTCTATTCCTACAGATCGGTGTATAGAGGGACGCCTCAGTTTTGTATACACCTAGCCTGTGCAATTGGAGATTCTGGCAATGAAAAAAAAGACAGCTATGTTGGGCGCTTGGAGCGCGATCGGTTTGCTTGGTCTTTCGGCTTTTGCTTGGTCGCGTGGCCCTGCCCCTGAATACAAGGGCTCACGTGCGTCCGAGGTCTGGGCTATCGTTCAAGAGGGAGAGTACAACGAATTGCCGCGCTTTAAGGTCACAGCGGGTAGCTTTTTCGGGTTCTTACAGGACCGATTGGAGGCTGCATCGGCGCGTACCCTGGTTGATGGCAACGATACTTTACCGACCTTTCGCAAGCTCCTTCATGCCAACGGTATTTGCCTGAAGGGAACTTGGAATATCACAGAGCCCAGCCCCTTTACTGGGTACTTCCAAGAGGGAAGCCAAGCCGTTATCATCGCACGGGCTTCGGCAGCTTTGTCTGAAGTTAATCAGGGTGAAAATCGCTCGCTGGGCCTCGCTGGTAAGCTCTATCCGACAGTGGATGACAATCACCAGGAACCTCTGAAAACAGCAAATTTTTTCGTCATCGATGACCTTGGTGGAACCTACATTCCACATTTTCGCGATGCACCGATGACCAACGACATCTCTAGCATCTCCTTCGGACTCGATAACGCTCCGAACGCCTTGGTCGCTGCAGCAGCAGGCCGCGCTTTGCAGGCAGCCGAGAAAGCTGCGGGCGGCAAAGATGCCTTCATTCGTCAGCTTTATCCTGTATCTGAGCTAGGCGAGACAAACAAGACACTGGCGATCACCCCGCGCTGGATAAAAATCCAAGGTCAGACTGGCTCACGTGAAAATTTCCGAGATTTCCGCGATGAGCTTCGTGTCGAAAACCATGGTGGTGTCCTGAACTTCGATATCTTCGTATCGTCAGAGGGAGAGCGCGGTCAGGCGAAGGTGTGGCAGAAGATTGGTTATATTGAATTCACGGAGTCCGTCGCAAGCGAGGGCTGTGACAATCGCCTCCACTTTGCCCATCCCCAGTGGCGTGAAGATCTCACGTTCAACCGCTAAGCAAGTCTTCCCCTTCGAGCTTGAAAGGCTGTGGCGCGTGGTTCCGGGTCAGACATTTGTGCACGCACGGAATGGTAGTGGGAGCCTCGACATCCTCGTTCGGGGGGGGCCGTTTCCGGTCGCCCCTCTGTCAAGATTTGTTCTTCAGCTCAATCCAGCGCGAGAAGTATTCGGTACTGCGCAAACCTTGTTGCCACAGAAGGTGACCTGTGAAGTTCCGCAGGCGCCGCTCTGATTTACTACCCCATGCTCGTTGCATTGCGTCTACAAAGGAGCCCAACGTCGCCGGCTCCGAGTAAAGCTGATGCAAAATGTTCTGACCTGCATCGCGAGCTTCTGTCCATGCTTTCTCATCGTGGTAGATCTCAACGGCAGCCATCGCTAAGTGTTCGGGATCCTCGGCCGTCCTGCCACCAAAGGGCAGATCTTCGTGCATACCCTCCGCGCCAATCGTGGTCGTCACAGCAGGAAGGCCAGACCACCATCCGTCAGCGATCTTGCCTTTAATCCCTGCTCCAAAACGCAGGGGGGCGAGATTCACACGTCTCGCTTGCATCTCTCGCTCAAGATCCTCAAGGTAACCGTGGACGAAAAATCCCTGCTCGGGCTTTGATAACTGTAGGTGCTTGGGGGCAGCATGGGCTCCCCAAACGTGGACAATCGCTCCCTTGTGCAGCCTTCGGATCAGAGGCCACACCTCTTGCTTCAACCAAAAGACGGCGTCTTCGTTGGGTGGATGACGAAAAGTACCCACCATCATATACTCGCGGCGCTCTTTGAAGCTCGCGAGAGGTCCTGCCTGTGGGTAGCTCAATCGACAGAGTTGGAGAAGTTCCTGCGGCACTCCAAGACTCTGAGTGAGAAAGTCGATCTCGACATCTGACACGAGTAAAGTCAAATCTGACCGATAGATTGCCGCCACCTCGCGTGGTAGAACATCGCCAGCAAACTCACATATTTGATCCACAGCCAAGGAGCCTAAAGCTCGACCTGCCCGTAGGGCTTTCTCGCGAGCGACACGCAAGCCATGCAGATCGATCGTGTCGAGGATTCGCAGCGCTTCGGGACATTGCTCTCGAACCCGCCAGCTAAATTTTTCCTCTAGCGTAAATCGATCAAATATCACTGCGAAGGGATTCAGCTCGCGAACAAATCGATCGAACTCGGAGTCGTTCGCCATCTGTCTTTGGCAATCTATTCCCTGACGCCGCAAGGCTGCTGTTGCTGCTGATTCTCTCGCATCTGCGGCACAAGTGACTTCATATCCTGCACGCTGCAGCGCTCCTATCAGCTGCAATGTCCGCGTACTGGCAGCGGAAGCCGCAGCCTCTGGCCAGACAGAGGCCAAGACAAGAATACGTTGACTCACCGTCGACATCCCCTTTTTCTCGATCAGCACAAAGTACCCGCTCCTTACTCTTAGTATGGACTAGCATCCCGGTCACCAGCTTCTTCCCAGGCTTGCCTCTAGCCCTAAGAAACCCATAAGCTTCAAGGACCTCTGAGTGTATCCTACAGTGCTCAGTTACGTTCTACGAGTCATAAAAAAACAAAAGTACACACCGCCAGAGCTGCCTTTCTTCGGTCATCTAGACCTCAATTCGCGCCTTAGTGACTTGAAAAAGGCTCGATTTAAACTTTTCCCGGCTTTGGCCTCAAGCTTGCTCTCCATCACCTGTCTCGCAGCTAAGGTCGCTGCATTAAGCTTCATGAAAGGATTTCACACTATGAAACATGTAAACATCGCCCTGTCTCTCCTCGGTCTGATCTCTTCTGCCCATGCCATGGCCAGTCAGTTAACCATCAAACCGCAAGTTAGCTATCTCCAGTCAAAATCTCAAGTCGATCAACTGAAAGCCTCTGATGGATCCATCATTGATCAAACCGATTCGAGTGATGACAAGGCGCGTGGTGCCATCGGCGCAGCGGTTGCAGCTGAGTACAGCCTTCTCGAACAACTGCGTTTGGGCGGTAGCCTCGGATACAACCAATACGAAAAAACCGATGAAGACGTCACATCCAGCGACATCGTCTTGCGCGGAGGAGTTGCCTATGACCTCCTGAAACAGGATAATGTTAGCGTCTTCACCACGGCTGGCTTGTCCTATCACATCTTGAGCGAAGACGATCGGGCCGGCATCAAAGCTGACTCTTTCAACCTTCTCAACTATGACATTGGTGTAGGTGGTCGCTACCAGGTAGCAGAGAATGTGGCACTGGGTCTCGAATATCGTTTTACCGACACGCTCGTAGCGCAAGATACCACCATTCGCACGACGAATACGTTCACAGACCAAGAGGATAAGATTACAGCCAAAGGCACAAAACTGCAAAGCAACGAAATGATCGCCTCCGTATCCTTTGCTTTGTAAGTGACACCTTTCATGTGAACTCTCTCGCGGGGGCAATTTGGGACCAGGAGCAGGTTGCTTCTGGTCCCCTCCTGCCCCTGAGTCCTCCCTCGACCAGTTCCTTTAGGAGTCGCAATCTACTCCCGCTCCATGCTTTCCGCTCAGCTGAGTCCTGAGCCCAAACAAGACCCACGGTCTCACTTGGTTCGTCCTATCGAAGGACAAAAAATCCCTCTGCAATCCCTATTTTTATTAACGATTTCGATATTTTGAATAACATTTTTACATCGAATTGAAAATCTTGAAAGCTCTGCCGATCCCTCCTGGAGAGGTAGAGATGTGTTCTTTCATCAGGAAACGTACCTATGTCGCAGCCTAGTCCGCTTCTCATTCTGAGCTCTCGTTATCAAGACGCGCTCCAGCTTGCTGTCGAAATTCATCGACATCAGTCTCGAAAAGATACCGGCATCCCCTACACCGCTCATCTCTTAAACGTATCCGGTTTGGTCTTGGCTCACGGAGGAAATGAAGACGAGGCCATTGCTGCCCTGCTTCATGACAGCCTCGAGGATCATCCCGACAAGATAACGGCAGCCGACATCGAACTTCGATTTGGGAGTCAGGTCTTGCAGCATGTTCTCGACTGTACCGACACTCCACTGGATTATCGAGGTGGCCCCAAACCATGCTGGAAGGATAGAAAACAGCAGCATATCGAGAGCATCATAAAGATAGCCCAGCGCAGTCACCGGATCCTCATCGCGGATAAACTCGACAATGTTCGGTCGACACTAACAGACTATAAATCCCTAGGAGAGACAGTTTGGTCGCGGTTTCGTGCTCCACGACACGAACAGCTTTGGTACCAACAAAGCTTACTCCAAGCATTTCGTGTGGCAGGGATTCAAACACCACTCTTCCGCACCTATGAGGAGGCTGTTCATGAGTTGCTGGCCCTTTGCGCCGCGAAGCAAGACGTAGCTTAAGCTCGGCACCTCTTCGCTCACGGCCCATAAAGGCACCGAGCGATCTTCGCCCGAGACTAGAGCACATCTCTGGGCGGAATGTGCCAGCAAGTTTTGCGACACATCTTTCCGCCACTCTTACTTCACAAAATCATCGGAATTTGTGTCGCAAAACTTGCTGGCATATAGGGGTGCTAGCACGAGTACTTGCTCATACGCTGAGCACATTGATAGCTTTTATGGGTCAATGGGGCTTCGGATCAGAATCTAGGACGCGGAGCATCGACGATTTACATCTGGGCAGACTTCAAAGCGGAAAAGACTGAGTGTTAGATATATGCTAACGTTTTCTGTCTTTTTTTGGCTTTCTACAGCGACCCTGTTTGAAATTCTGAAAGGTGTCAAACCATTTACAGGCTGAGTTTGCGAGGATCTTACTCGGGCAATCGGAAAGCCATGGTGAAAGCTCATCGTCTTTGAACTGCGAATATTTTTTATCAACCGGGGCAAAGGTTCCGATGGGGCCATACCTTCGCGCATAGGTCGAGTCGTAGCGGTATTCATCACATTTGGCGTTCCAGATAAAGCGCGCGCAGCCCATACACTGGCTTAAAACCTGCCTTTGATGGTCCGTTGGGTTCGCTTTTAGCCGAATGCCTGTACTGCATATTTGCCATTCTATTTTCTTTCGCTACCTTATGAAAGATTGAAAACGAAGTTAAGCATATGTCAGATACCTTTGAATGGCGAACCGGTAGACATTGTGTATTTCATAATCATGTACATCTTGTCTTTGTCACAAAGTATAAGCACGAAGTTCTTACCGATGAAATGCTGGAGAGACTTCGCGAAGTATATCGTGAGACCATGGTCCAAATGGAAGGTGAATTGTTGGAATTTGGCGGTGAGGATGATTATGTACACCTTCTTGTCTCTGCGCATCCAAAGACGGCTGTATCAGCGCTTGTGGGCAAGCTTAAGGGAAAGTCGAGTTATGTCCTTCGCCAGCAATTCTGGCCTGAGATCAAAAAAAAAGCTATGGGGCGACCATTTCTGGAGCCCAAGCTACTGTGTGGTTTCCTGCGGCCGGGATGCCCTTGAAGTTGTGAAAGCCTACGTGGAAGACCAAAGAAAGCTTTCGGAAAAAAAGCATATTGACCAGTCCTAGAGATTTACCGGGGCCAGACGAAACAGTGACAAGACCTGGATCACGAAAGGCAAAAAGCAAAAAGGAAACCAAATCCAGCGGCGGTATTCGCTAACGCGAATACCTTAGCGGCTCGCCTTGACTTCCCCGTGAACGAGGCGGGTTGCGGCGAGCTTCTGCTCAAGCTCCAGGTCCTTGATCCGGTCTCGGCATGCGATCGTTCCAGCTTCGCGAGCGTCTCGCGGGCTCCAGCTGAAGACTGCTTTGTCTTTCTTGCGATCGCTGCTCGCTAGACAATCTTTAGCTTAGGCTATAGTTTCTGATTGGCTGAGTCGAGTCGCCGAGGTATCTTGGCGCTGCTCATTTGGGAAGTATCGATCCGGAAAAGATCAGGACTATATGCAAATTGACGCCCCCATCAAAAGACATCAACTCCTCCGACAAACCTTTATTCATCTCAAGGGTATTGGTCCTCGAACGGAGCGACGCCTTTGGCAGGCTGGTATCCGTGACTGGAACGAGCTAGCTCAACTTGCGAGTCGGCAGTTCCGCGGAAGACGTCTGATGGATGTGGAGAGCAGCCTCGAGCTCTCGCTGCTCGCCTGGGAGCGCAGCGACCTCTATTATTTTCAGAGAGCTCTCCCTGCACAGGAGCGCTGGCGTCTGATACCGGGAGCTTACGATACGATTGCTTACCTCGATATCGAGGCTTCAGACGGGGGCTTGCCGCCCCTTGCTCATTCGACGGCTGTTGGCTTTTACTTCAAGGGTGACATACTTCAAGAATATGAACCTGAGGCCAAACGCAGACTCCTCGAACGCATCCTCAACGAGGCTCAACTGCTCTGCACCTTTAACGGTGGGGCATACGACATACCCTTTCTTGCGGCTGAGTTCAAAACGCCGATACGAATCGCGCACCTTGATCTTTGCCCCTGGCTACGATCTCAGGGGTACAAAGGCGGCCTCAAGGCGATTCAAAAATCTTTGCCGCATCTTCACCAACGTTCAAGCCTTGATCTCGATGGCTACGACGCGGTGCGTCTCTGGCGTTTGCATCAGGATGGAGTCCCGGGCGCTCTTGAGACCCTCCTAACCTATAATGCTGAAGACATTCTCATACTCGAACCTTTGCTGCGGGAGGCCTATCAGAGAGAACGGGACAAGTGGCCTGAACTCACTCTGCCCGATCTTCCGCCACATGCTTTGCCCGATTTAAGCACACGTGTAGACCCAAGCATCTACGCACGCCTGAAAAAACAAGCTAACAGTGTCACTGGGTGAGGTTTGGAGCTTACACCAGGATCTAGCGAAGGCTGAAATTGCAAGGATTGATGCCGCCCGGACGAGACAAGGCTGACATGAGTCGATTAGGCATATCTTTAAGCAGCAGCTGTTGCCAAACCAGGTCTCACATCGTCCTCCGTTCCTTTAAACCTATACATTTCAATTCAGCAGTTAGAAACCCATCTCCCTGGAACATCATCTCTTGTGACCTCCGCTTTCCCCGGGCAATCCTCAACTGTTCGGAAGGTCGTTCTTTTTGGAGAAGTTACACAAGATGGCTTTAGAAAGCAGAAGCATTTCGAAAAGAAGCGGGTAAAATGACTAGACCAGTTCGATCGCTGGTCGTGGGAGGGCATCCTGAAGGAATCGCAGGCATGACGGTAATACTGGCTTGGATAGGTACACTCTGTCTTTTGTGCAGTGGCTTTCTGTTTTTTCAGAGTCGGCGCCTTTCCGATCGAGCGAAAGACACTCCTCATCAAGGAGACGAAGCTGATCGATCCGCGCTTGAACAAAGATCAAATCGCATGTTCATGCAGGCTTTTTGCCTCTTCCTGTTTGGTGTGGCTTGTAAGATTCTCAACAGCTATCCCCGAGCTCTCGAAAGCCTTCATCGTTTCCTGAACTCGAACTGAAATAAACAGAAACACCAGAGGCTGTGAACCCCTGGTTGTTGGCCCATTCTTTCTGGTCTATTCGGACAGGATCCGCCCGTTCCGGCACATCAGAACTCGAATCGTCTCAGGTGATAACGATCCCTTTCGGGTTTGGGACCTGTATGCACTCACCTCCGAACCCTGTAGGAACGTATCATTGAAGCCTTCGGACCAGATCCTAATTCTTTTCTGCTAGCTGACGACGCTTGCGAGCGTCTTTCCATATTGAGAAGACAATGGATCCACCGATGAGCACGGTAATGATACTCAAAGACCAGGTGATCGGGAATTTACCGCCGAATGCCTCGTTCAGATACACCATCTTGAGTCCCACAAACACGAGAACCGAAGCCAGTCCGTACTTAATGTAAGCAAATCGATCCATGACGCCCGCCAACATAAAGTACATCGAGCGGAGGCCGAGGATAGCGAAGATATTCGACGTAAAGACGATCAATGGCTCCTTCGTCAAAGCAAAGATCGCAGGCACAGAATCCACAGCAAAAATGATGTCACTGATCTCAATAAAGATCAGAGCCACAAACAGTGGGGTGACGTATAACAGACCGTCTTTCCGGATAAAGAATTTTTCCCCCTCAAGCTTGGGATGAATCCGGAAGATCTTCTTCATGCCCTTGATGAAGATGTTCTTATCAAGATCCGTCTGCTGGGAGGGAGCAAAATACATCTTAATACCTGTGAGGATCAGGAGGACACCGAAGAAAATAACCACGGCCTTGTACTGCATAAGGGCCGAACCCATGGCGATAAAGATAGCCCGGAATAAAAGTGCACCCAGGATACCCCAGAACAACACGCGATGCTGGTATATCTTCGGAATCGCAAAATAAGAGAATACGACAGCAAATACGAAAATGTTATCGATCGCCAATGACTTCTCGACCACAAATCCAGTCAGGAACTCAAGAGCGGTTGTCTTGGCCTGTCCAGCAGGATCGAAACCCTCAATTCCGCTGTACATGGGGTCTGTCGAAAACTTCCAAAGCGCATAGCGATAAAAAAAGTAGTTGAAGACCAAAGCGAGCGAAATCCACACGCCAGTCCAGATCGAGGCCTCTTTGAATGACACTTCGTGGGCGTTCTTATGAAAAACGCCAAGGTCGAGTGCCAGGACTACGAAGACAAATAGCGTGAACAGTACGTAAAAAGACCAGTAATCAGCAAAAGGAAATAGGATCATTGTTTTTTTCTTCCTCCTCTTCAGCAACTCTAGAGAGTATCGTCAGGACAGTTGATATGCTCAAATCAATAATAGATTATCTTAGATTCGCTTAAAACAATGCAATTATGACAGGGCGCAAGATCATGAATCCTTGGATAAACTACCACCACCTCTTTTATTTCATGACCATTGCCGAGACCGGCAGCGTGTCTAAGGCAGCTCAAAAGCTGCGGCTCGGACAGCCGACGCTCAGTGCACAACTCAAACAATTCGAAGAAAATCTCGGTGTCCAGCTCTTTGAACGTCAACACAAAAAGCTCATATTATCCGAACAGGGGCGCGTTGCGCTCGACTATGCTCGAAGCATCTTTAAAATGGGCAACGAAATGTACGAGGTGCTTCACGATCGCCTCAAACCATCCCGCATCAGCGTTCACATTGGCGCTCTCGACAGCATCCCGAAACAAACAATGCTTGAATTGGCCCAGTCAGCTTATCGACTCGGCCCTTGCTCCTTGACTCTAGTTGAAGGCAAACTGGATGAACTCATTCGAGAGTTGTCGGCTCACCGTATCGATCTTGTTCTCAGCAATCACCTTCCACTTCTGAATGAAACGAAAAGTCTCCAGCATCGCTCCATTGTAAAACGTCAGGTCTCTTTTTATGGAGCACCTAAATTCAAATCCTTACGTAAAGACTTTCCTCGGTCTCTCCAAGCCCAACCCTGCGTTTTACCAACGTACGATAGTAAAATTCGTTATGATCTGGAGCATTGGTCGAAAGTTCACGATCTCAGCCTCGACATCATAGCCGAGTCACAGGATATCGCCCTCAAAAAACTGATGGCTATCAATGCTATGGCCCTCATTCCCGCTGCGAGCCATACAGTCACCCGTCAGGTCCTGCGTGGGGAGCTCATAGAGATCGGTCCGTTGCAAGGGATATACGAAGAACTCTTTCTCCTGTCGGCGCAAAGGCGGATGGCAAATCCTGTAGCATCCACACTGATGAAGGAATTTTCCGTATAGTTTTAATCGATGCAATTGGTCTTAATTATCTATTTTAAAGAAATACAGGTTCATCCGTAACATCGGAGGTAGAAGTCAGGCCACGATCCCCTTAATGAGGAGAGTCGTCATGAGAACAGTGACCCCATTCGAAATCATTCGTCAGAGCTCTGAACAAGACAAAGTCTGCTTGTCCATCTACGCCCACAGCATGGATGACTTTCCTCAGCTTCTCGCTCAAGCTCGCGCTCTAGCGAGGAAAAGCCATGACGAGATGGACGCGTTGATGTTAGTGTCAGCGGCCGAGCACTTCCGCCACGTTTGGTCTCGCATGCAGAGTGTCACGCCAGTTGCGCTGTTCATGAGTCGAGACTTCTCGGGCTACACGCCTTTACCCTTCGCTTCGCGAAATCTCGCTGTAATGTCACGCAGCTTCCATGTGAAGCCGCTTATCAAATGGCAACAAAGAGAAAAGCCCTTCGCCCTTGTTCTGCTACAAAGAGCGATGGCTCAGCTTTATCTCAGCGCTGCTGGGGATATGAAGCTATTGCGCCAGGAAGGTTTTCAGAATCTACAAGGCTCTGCTGAGATCCTGCGAAAATTAGCCTCTCACATTCTTGCCGAACTCGATGACGCCCGGCTGCCCATCATCATCAGTGGAGAGGACAGCATGGTACAGACATTAAAGACACATCTGGGCCAGCGCAAGATCATCCTAGACGACCGGCATTACCGACGGCAGAAGAACCAGATATTTCAGCTGCAAGAGTCCTCCTTACGCCTGCTCGAGCCCTATTTTCGTCAGCAGGAGAATCGCTTGATTCGAGAGTACAAGCTAGCAAAGCTTGCTCGACGCACAAGTTCTGATTTAGCTGCGATCGTTCGCTACGCGATCCTGGGTCAGGTCGAACATCTTTTCATCAACGAACGCATGCACCTTTGGGGCAAAATTGATATCCAATCAGGTCGGTTCTTTTATTACAACCGGCAACTGGATACGATCGACGACGATGTTCTTGATGATCTTGCAGAAATGGTCATTCAACAAGGGGGTCAGGTCACCGTTCTACCCAGTGAACGCATGCCTGATAGTTTTGCAGCGGCAGCTATCCTTAAAGCCCCAGCCGTAAGGCATACAGAATTGACAACTCGTATGGTTTACCATCGTCTCCAACACCAGAAGTCCGCAATCGCAACCTA
>Ga0315901_10006889_pt1 | contig 13540 bp, 8 predicted proteins | sample LakEriMetagenome_10_FD_203761 | JGI IMG/M metagenome (GOLD analysis project Ga0315901, IMG submission 203761) | Freshwater fungal communities from buoy surface, Lake Erie, Ohio, United States - Buoy 2 MA116 | ecosystem: Environmental > Aquatic > Freshwater > Lake | place: USA: Lake Erie, Ohio... | reverse complement strand
CACATCGCCCACCAAAGACTGAATGTTATTCAGCTTTATCCAAGCCAGAAACTGTTGTTTAACCGTTTCCGGTGAAAAGTTCACGCCCTCTACACCCCATTCGCTTAATTTACGGTTCACATCCGCGATAGGCGGCCCAAAACTGCGCTTGAACTCATCGGGGGTAATATGGCCCAATGCCGAAGCCTGATCGAGCAAAGGGGGCAGAATAGCCCTGAGTAAAATAAAGATAATTGCAATGATAAGAATCAGGCACAAAGAAGCATATACCGATCTGGGCAGGGGTTTCTTTTTCCACCTGATTTTGTTCTCCATCAAAGCCATTAAAGGTGTCGCCAAAAAACTGAGCAATGCAGCAACAATAAAGTAAGCAATAATAGACCTCAGATACCATGCGGTAACAAGGAGGAGCAGAACTCCCAGCCAGGATATGACGCGGTTACGCGTTATCTTCAATGTTCTTGTTTTCAGAATTGTCGGCTACATCGGTGTCGGCCTTCAGCTCTTCCTCTGATTCAGGAACGGCAACCGGCTCCTGCACCGAAATTACATCGCGAATTTCCTCAAAGGCTTTTGACTCGAAGGGGCGTTTGCCAATCAATCGTTCCAAATCGGACTGAAACAGAATTTCCTTCTGCAGCAGTTCTTCGGCAATAGCCTGCACCTGTTCTTTCTTCTCCAGAATCATGTTGCGGGTTCTTTCATACGCTTCACTCACAATTCTGCGTACTTCCTCATCAATCAATTCTGAAGTTTTTTCGCTGTAGGGTTTCTGATAACCGTATTCTCCCTGAGGATCGTAAAAAGACAGGTTGCCCACCTTTTCACTCATACCATAAATGGTCACCATGCTGTATGATAGTTTGGTGATGCGTTCCAGATCATTTTGGGCACCTGTGCTGATTTTTCCGAAGAAGATATCTTCTGCAGCACGGCCTCCAAGTGTCATGCACATGCTGTCGAGCAATTGCTCTGTGCGATACAGGTATTGCTCCTTGGGCAAATACTGCGCATAGCCCAACGCAGCCACGCCACGGGGAACAATACTCACTTTCAGCAACGGATCGGCGTGTTCCAAAAACCAGCCTGTAACAGCGTGGCCGGCTTCGTGGTAAGCCACAATGCGTTTTTCTTCGGGCGAAATGATTTTGTTTTTCTTCTCCAAGCCCCCAATTACCCTGTCGATGGCATCCTGAAAGTCTTTCATATCCACCTGTTCTTTGCCGTTTCTGGCAGCAATCAGTGCGGCTTCGTTGCACACATTGGCAATTTCAGCACCGGCAAAACCGGGTGTTTGTGCCGCTAATTTATGGGCATCCACATCTGTAGCCAGTTTGGTGAGGGGTTTCAGGTGTACCTTGAAAATCTGCTCCCTGCCTGCCAGATCGGGGCGATCCACACTGATTTGCCTGTCGAATCTTCCCGGGCGCAATAATGCGCTGTCGAGAATATCGGGACGGTTGGTTGCGGCCATGATAATCACACCGCTGTCTGTTCCAAAACCATCCATTTCGGCAAGCAACTGGTTCAGTGTGTTTTCTCGTTCGTCGTTGCTGCCCTGAACCAGGTTTTTACCCCTTGCACGACCCACGGCATCAATTTCATCAATAAATATGATACAAGGTGCTTTTTCCTTGGCTTGCTTGAACAGATCGCGAACGCGGCTCGCGCCCACACCCACGAACATCTCTACAAAATCGGAGCCCGACAACGAGAAAAATGGAACACCTGCTTCACCGGCAACAGCTTTAGCCAACAGGGTCTTACCTGTACCCGGAGGGCCTACCAACAAAACGCCTTTGGGAATTTTTCCGCCCAAACTGGTGTATTTCTTCGGGTTTTTAAGGAAGTCAACCACCTCCATTACCTCTACTTTGGCTTCTTCAAGACCGGCAACATCCTTAAATGAAATGTTGACTTTGGTATCTTTATCGAAAAGCTGGGCCCTGGCTCTGCCGATGCTGAAAATATTCGGGCCACCGGCACCGCCACCTCCAACCCTGCGGAATAGGATGCTCCAAATGATTAGGAAAATGCCAATAAAAAATATCCATTGGAACAATTGCCCAATCAGATCGCTGGTCACTTCAAACTTCACCACAACCTTGTTGGGATCCATTTTTTTCTCTTTCAACTCGGCTTTCAGCGTCTTCAGCTCATCGTTAAAATAGCCTTTTTCAACTTCAAACTGAAAGTCGGGTGGCCTGCTGCCCAGCAAATCTTCGCGCTTGTTTCCCTTCTTTTTGTATTGGTCTTTCTGAGCCGCAGTGGGGGTGAGATACACCTCAACCACATGCTCGTTAATCATCACCAGCTTTTCTACATCTTCCTGCAGTATCATCTGCCTAACATCGTTCCAGTTTGTTGCCTGTCCTGCATTTCTGGGGTAGAAGGTTAAAACGATCATCACCAGGAAGAGTATGCCGTAAATCCAGTAGGGATTAAAGCGAAAGCCTCCGCCGGACTTGCGGTTGTCGTTGGGATTTGAATTTTGGTTGTCGTTCATTTTCAAATGGTTCGTAAAGTCAGTTCAAATTATGCGCCGTATCGATGTTTCTTCGACAAAACTACTATGTAAAACGCCCAAATTCAAACAACCTGACAGAAGGAACCAATCCACCTGACAAATATGCCGATTTTCGGCATCGAACAAAGTATTAACAACTAGCGTTGAATAATGATTTTTTCGTTCCGGATTATTCCGTCTGCGTTCAATCGAACAAAATATATTCCCGGTGCCCAAGAGTCGGTTTGAATGCTTCCAAACCCATTGCTAAGCGTTTGTTTTGCAATTAGTTTACCTGATAAATCCCTGCATTCTGCAATGGCTTTTTGTCCGTTCCAGGAAACAAACAACTGATTCTGTGCAGGATTGGGGAATAGTCTCAATTGTTTTTCATCGGTTTTGGATGTTCCGGAAAGCGGAATTTGCAGGCGAACAGCAGGCATTTTTACATTGCTGTACAGGCGGTATTCTCCGGCTTGTAAATTCACAGGCACGGCAATATTGCCAATGCGCATGCTGTCTCCACTGAAAACCTCATACCACTTTCCGGTATCCTGAAAATACAAAGTACTATTAACGGCTTTTACATCAGTGTTGGCAATCATGTGAACGAATTGTCCATTATCCTGCAACCATGCTTTTTTCACCGGGCTGTTCAGCTCAAAATTGTTGTTGCCTGTGTGAAACACCTGATACTGATTGCGAAGATTCATCATGGTAGCAAAAACATTGTAAACATTCAATCTGCGCTGATCCTTCATGTATTCCCAACGAATGGGTTTTTCTCCGGTTCGTCCATTTGTGTTGATGCCCACATCGTAACCCAGTTCTCCAAACTGCCAAATCATTTTTGGGCCGGGAATACTGAAAAAAATCACTGCTGCCATTTCGGTTCTTTTCAAGCCCGTCGCCAATGTTTTAACATTATAGGCGCCATTGGAATTGCCAAAAGTGATGTTTTTATACATCATCCTTTCCTCATCATGGCTTTCCATATACGAAAGCAATCGAGGTGCATTCCATCCACGGGCCTTGTAATTGCTTCCCCAATTCAGATCGGAAGAATAACCCATAGATGCTTCCGTATACGGACCATTTGCATTCCCCCAAAAATAAAATCCTTCCCCAGCCAATTCTTTTTCTTCAGAGTTATCTGCAAAGTGTTCCAAAATGAGCAATGCATCGCTGTTATAACTGCGAACCACATCACGAATGCGCTTCCACAGAGCAATGCGACTTGCATCGTAGTAACCCCATGCAGTTGTATTGCCCAGTGTATTGTTTTGGGTGAATCCCTTGGAAAGATCAAACCTGAATCCATCTACATCAAATTCGGTGAGCCAATACTTTATTACCCTGTCAACATAAGTCTGAGTGGCCGGACTTTCATGATTGAAATCGTAACCCACATTAAAGTCGTGCCGGGCAACTGGGTTTAACCATGGGTTGTCTGCCGCCGGCTGATTCAAACTGCTGTTCCAATACAACTGACACAAACTGCTTTGCCCAAAGGCATGATTCAGAACCGCATCGAGAAATACGGCCATGCCCTGCTTATGGCACTCGTCGATAAAGGCTTTTAATTGTTCAGGACTGCCGTAATATTTATCCGTTGCCATGTGGTACGAAGAATTGTAGCCCCAACTGGAATTGCCCTCAAACTCATTCACCGGCATCAACTCAATGGCATTGATTCCCAATCTCTTTAAATATGCAAGGGTATCAATTAAAACAGTATAACTGTGCGTCGCAATGAAATCGCGAATGTGAAGTTCATATACATTCAGTTTGGCCGGATCCTGAATTTTGAAATTCCTGTTTTTCCAGTCAAATGGTTTCAACCCTGGTCTGATAACACTCACCAATCCGGTTGTTTTGCCGGAGGGATAATTGGGTAAACCCTGAAAATCAGCCTTGTTTATGAATCCATCATTCCAAGGATCAAGCAGCAGTTCACTTAGAGGGTCGGCAATTTTTAAGATGCCATCAACTATGAACTGGTAACCATATTGTGTTCCCGGTTTCAAGCCGGAAATCTTCGCCCACCAGCGCTTGCCATCCGGGGTTTTGTTCATGAACTGGGGTATGCTTAATTGCCAATTTGAAAAATCGCCGTTTACATACACGAATTTTTTATTGGGGGCATAAAGCGAAAACAAAACGGTGCTGTCATTCAGGTAGTTTACACCATCGAGCATTCCTGCAGGAAGAGCCTCTGTTTTCACTGTTGAATTGATCATTACATTCAGCGTATCTGAAGCAGTTATCCCCCCTTTTAATGCTTTCACTACGAAACGATGATTACCGCTTGCAAGACCCGTAACATTTCTTTTGTACTCTGAAGTCGTCTGGGTATCAACCAACACTCCGTTGTCATAAAATGATACAAGCGCCTTTTCAGAAATGGTGGCGATTATTTTTAGGGTATCGCCGGTTTCAAAAATACCCGGAATTTCTGCGGGTGAAGTAAAGGTGGCCTTTAGCCCGGCTTGAAAAATGGTGGCGAATATATCAGTACCATCTGCGTTGCGTCCAACTTTGTTTCCTGATTTGTCGCGAAAAACAAAAGCGAGTTTCAGCACTTTCTCATTGGCCGGAACTCCATAGAATGTGGGAATATGAAGCTTGAATCTGTAAACATTGTTGCCTACATAAGTCATTTTTCTGGGCAAATCGTCAGTACCCCAAACACCCTTTACATAACGCCACTCCACCGGTGTTTTACTCAACTCGGTAATAACCCCGCTGTGAATGTACACATCGGGTGGTCCCAGATCCTTCAAAACAGCATTTCCTTTGGTTGCGTCATAATAAACCATTACAGTATCTGTTTGCAACGCAAAAACCGGGTCAAGGGTAACCTGAGAGAAACTCTGGCCGATAAGACCAAAACTGATTGAAAAAAGTAAAATTTTAAGGCGATTCATATTCAACTCAAATATCAGAAAAAAAGGCAACCTTCAGTTATTGAAAGTTGCCTTTTTGTTTTTGCTTTTTTAGTTTTTACTCAAAAATGATCAAGCTGGAAGAAGACTGACCATTTGAAGAATTAACACGCACCAGGAAAGTACCGGAAGTTGGCTTACTGATGGTGCCTGTGGCTGTTCCTTCAGCGAAGTTGTACACTGCAACCACTTTACCGGCCAAATCCATCACCTCAACGCTGTGTGAAGCTGATTTGTCAGCGAACAAAATATTGGCGTTGCTGCTTGCAGGGTTGGGATACATGGCGCTAACCACTTTGGTGTTCTTTTTTACAGAAGACATAGCCGCTTTGTAAGTGGCGCAACTGTCGTATTTGAAAATTACCAAAACAGTGTCTTTGGTTAAGCCACTCAGGTTGATCGTTCTGTTGAAACCGCCCAAACCATTGTCGTTTCCGCAACCACCGGTTTTGAAATCACCTTTTTCACCATCCTGATCACCACCGCGTCCATTGAAAAACTTAAACTGGTAAGATCCGGGAGAGAAAGCTGCCTGCAATTCATATACATCGTCTTTGTTGGCATCGGTCATGCGCAGGGTATCTTTGGTCCAGTTGCACAAAGACTTACCTGAAATGGCATCCATGAAATCACCTGCCACATAGAGTCCGGCAGCATTCACAATCACATCACCCATCCAAACGCGGAAGGTTACATTAATTGGGGTAGTTTGGGCAGGAATGCTGTAGCTGATATCACCTGTTGTGGTACCATCGGTGTTTACTGTGTATTTTTTGTTGGGGCCTACCAATTTCCAGCCACACTGGTTTTCAATTCCCCATTCCCAGTTGCCTTCTTCAATGTTCTCTTTCAAAGTCCAGATGTTGTCACCTGCTTTTGCATCACCGTTGGTTCCATCATCAAACATGGGCTTGGCAGACCATGAGAACATAGATCCTTTCAAAGAAACCTGAGATTCTTTTTTGGCTAAATCGGAAATGGTAAAGGTTACAGGGTGAGTGGGTTTTGCTTTGGGAATAACAAATTCAGTTTCGCCGGTTACGCTGGCACCCGCTACTGTAAATTTGGCATTAGCGCGGCCCGAAAGCAACCAGCCACCGGTTTGATCAACAGCTCCCCACTCGTAAGTTCCGTCGGCAACGCCTGTAAATTTTACAGACCAGATGTTGTCGTTGGCAGTAGCATCACCATTGGTTCCGTCGTCGTAGGCAGAAACTTCTGCCCAGCCGTTGAACGCACCTTTTACTTTAATAGCTGTTTTGTTTTTGTTGTTCTGATCATTCACCATCAGTGTAACATCAGTTTGAGCACTCAGACCTGTTGCTGCAGCCAGAGCACAAATTGTTAAGTAATTCTTAATCATGGTTTAAGTTTTTTGTTTCGTAGCAAAACTAAAAACAATAAGTGTAAAAAAGACACTTTGAAAAAATTTTTTTACTTTGTTGAAGAAATTCACCCGAAAGATGCACCCTAAAAAATTGTTAATTAATTGTTTTTCTTTGTGTTGTGTTGTTTTTTTGTTTCCTAAAACAGCCCGGTCACAAACAAAATTCCGCATTGATCCACCCTATTGGTTCACACAAATGGGGTCTAAAAACCTTCAATTGCTCCTGTATGGAGAAAAAATTACTCACATTTCATTCAAAACTGACCAGCCCGATTTGATTCAAATTACTGATACCTGCAACTCACTGAGCAGTAATTACAAAATACTCTATCTCACCATTCCGGAAAACTTTATCGGAACATTCAACCTGCTTTACGGTAAAAATTTCAAAAGCAAAATACCCTATGAAATAAAGGCGAAACCGAAATCAGGAAAGCCGATAACCGCCGCCGACCGCATGTATTTGATTATGCCTGATCGATTTGCCAACGGGAACAATGGCAATGACAATGCAAAGGATATGGTTGAAAAAGCCGACCGAAAAGCCCTGCATGGAAGACACGGAGGAGACATAGCCGGCGTGGCTTCTCACCTTGGACACATCAAATCGCTGGGCTTTAACGCCTTGTGGATGACACCCTTGCTCGAAAATAATCAGCCCGAGCAAAGTTATCATGGTTATGCATGCACCGACCATTATCGGATTGATCCCCGCTACGGGACACTGAATGACTATGCAAACCTGGCACAACAATGCCGTGATTCAGGCGTAAAATTCATTTTAGATTGCGTTTACAACCACATCGGTAACAGACATTTTCTCTACCGCGATATGGTGTCACCTTCCTGGTTCAACAGCAGTGGAGATACATTCAGAAGAACAAATTACAGGGTTGCCGCCCTTTCAGACCCGTATGCCGCCAAAAGTGAAGTTGAAGGTATGACCCGTGGCTGGTTCGATACGCACATGCCCGATCTGAATCAGGACAATCTGCACCTGGCGCATTACCTCATTCAAAACACGCTGTGGTGGATTTCGGTTACCAATGCTTCAGGCGTGCGTATTGACACATATCCTTATTCACAACCTGCATTTCTTGAAAAACTCAATCTCAGACTGAAGGCAGTTTATCCGGAAATTTTTGTTTTTGGTGAAAGTTGGGAACATACCATCACAGCTCAGGCGGGATTTGCCCCGAACAACATTGGCGACAAAAATAGCATTGTGCCCGATGCCGCAACCGATTTTCAGTTCTGCTTTGGGCTGGAAAAGGCATTGAACGAACCCTTTGGCTGGAATACCGGCCTAACCCGACTTTATTATATTCTGGCTTCGGACAGACTTTACAAACACCCGGAGTTGCTGGTAACATTTGCCGATAACCACGATTTAAACCGTATGCATGCAACTTTTGGGCAGAATGTAAAAAAAACACAACTGGCTTTGGCCCTGACTTATATGTGCAGGGGAATTCCCTGTGTTTTTTACGGAACCGAAGTACTGATGAGGGATACCGGCGCGCATGGTGCCATACGCAAGGATTTTCCCGGTGGCTGGCCCGGTGATTCCTTTTCTGGTTTCGATGCCATGAACCCCTATCAAGTCATGTATGAATTTATTCAATCCCTGTCATCAGTTCGGGCAGAATATGCGCAACTTTTTATAAGAGGAAAAAGAACCCATTACATTCCCAAAAACGGGGTGTACGCATTCTTTATAGAAGGTGAAAAAGATGTGCTGGGAATATTTGCGAATCAGTCCAATCCCCAATTCACTCCAAACTTTAAACTATACCCCGATATAGAGGCAGATTGGGATTCAGGTAAAGTTATTGTTTCCAATGAAAATGCCGGACAGCCGGAAAAGGGTTTAACACCAAACGGCATAATGGTATTACATTTTCGGAAAAAATAGATTTTTCAATCTTTCATTCGGATTAACCTGCCGTCATTCACATAAATCATGGAAACAGCGGCAAACAGCATCATGGCGCCGCCGGTCAACAAAGCATAGATGGCTTGGTTGCCAAATATGAAAGCAACCATCGGTCCCGCAAGTAAAGCGCTGGTAATTTGAGGAATGGTGATGAAAAAATTGAAAATACCCATGTAAATTCCCATTTTACCTGCAGGTATGCTTCCGGCCAGAATAGCATAAGGCATGGCCAGAATACTTGCCCAGGCCATTCCCACTCCAATCATGCTAAAAATGAGGTTGTTGGGATTGGTAATGAAAAACATGGAAATTAAACCCATTCCACCACAAACCAGCGATAAAGCATGGGTTTGCTTTCTGCCAATCAACCTCACGATTGCCGGTAATACCAGAGCATAAATGGCACTCACACCATTGTAAATGCCAAACAATATGCCAACCCAGTCGCCGGCTTTGCCGAACACTGCCTTTTGGACGCCATCATACTCCGATATTCCAACGGGCAAGCCGTATGCATTTTCAGCAATTCCTTTGGTGGTATAAACCCACATGCAAAACAGTCCAAACCAGCTGAAAAACTGAACAAGCCCCAATTGTAGCATGGCCTTGGGCATTTTACCGAAATCGCGAAAAATTTCTGACAAACCTGCTTTGTCGTCTGATTGCTTTTCTCCATGATAACGGGCGTAGGTTTCGGGATCGTATTCGCGGGCAAACAGTATCGTAACCAGAATGCTGGCCAGAAAGAAGGCTGCACCTGCGTAAAAAGAATACACAACATTGTCGGCCACATAGCCCCGTGGAGCTACATTGCTCACATGAAACAGGTTTGTCATCATCCAGGGCAACCAGCTTCCCAAAACAGCACCTATACCAATCAGAAAAGTTTGAATACTAAAGCCAAGGGTGCGTTGTTCGTCGCCCAAATTATCGGCAACCAAAGCTCGAAATGGCTCCATAGCCACATTGATACTGGCATCCATCAAGGCTAGAAATAGGGCGCCGAACAGCAACGCCGATTTTCCTGCGAACCAGGCAGCACTGTTGGGTAAAACCACTATTGCAATGCAGCACAGCAAGGTTCCGGCCAGAAAATAAGGTTTTCTTCGTCCCAGTCTTGTCCAGGTATTATCGCTGAAATAACCAATCAATGGTTGCACCAGCATGCCGGTCAGCGGAGCCACCAGCCAAAACCAGCTTAGTTCATGCACTTTGGCTCCAAAATCTTCCAAAATTCGGCTGGCATTGCCGTTTTGCAGACCAAAACCGCATTGAATTCCCATAAATCCAAAGCTCATCCAAACTATTTCAGCAACCGACAGACGGGGTTTCTTTTCCATTGTTTTTCAAATTAGAAGTTTCGCAAAGTATGCAATAAACAGCAAAGTGTCAAACTTACACTTTATAAGACAGGTCGCAGAATCACTAGATTTTGTGAAATTTCGATTTATCGAAACGATAAAGCCCCGCCGGTTTGTGTGCAACACCTTTTTGTTTCTCGTTCAATGGAATGATAAAGGATGTTCTCAGTACCTTCCGGCGAAAATTTCGCTTATCAAAATGATCGTCGAGAATGGCTTCGTATAATTTTTGCAGCTGCGCCAGTGTGAATCTTTCGGGCAACAATTCATAACCCAGAGGTTCAATATAAATTTTATGTTTTAAGTACTCCAACGCCTTTTCAAGCAAGGCATTGTGGTCGAAAGCAAGTTGGGGAACTTCTTTAACCTTCACCCACATGGCTTGCCTTGCGAACGAACTGGGTGAAATCTTAAAGTTTGATTTTTTAACCAAAGAAGTATAGGCCACGGTAATCACCCTTGCCTCGGGATGCGCCCGGATACTGTGCAGCCAGTCCTGATCTTTTTGTTTGTTTATGCGTGCCGGATCGCCAAATGTATAAACCTGTTCCAAATAAATATTCTTCAAACCGGTCAATTCGCGCAAAACGCGGTTTGCGGCCGCATCCAGAGTTTCATCTTCGTATATAAGGTTTCCGGGCAGTGCCAGCAAATCATCTTCTATCCGATTTTGGCCGGCATTTCGTTCAATCAGCAAAACTTCCAGTCCATCGTCCTCAAAGCTAAAGATAACACAGTCAACGGATACATTGGGGTTAATGCGGGGTTCGGTCATCGGGGGTATCTTGCGAAGGCAAATATAGAAACTCAACACTCATTGAATGTTCATTATTTTTACCGCATTTTCAGGTGTGAATAGTTTATCCAAACAAATTGATTTTAGTTTGTGTACAAAATACACTAAGTTTGCCAATCTAAGGAATTTATGATTGTTGTTGCAGAAAGCGGATCCACCAAATGTGATTGGTTGTTAAGTCGTGAAAACGGCGATGTCATTGAAACACACACTGTTGGTTTCAATCCATTCTTCTTTTCAACCGACGAAATTTACACGCACATTCAGAATAATGGCATATTAACTGAGCACGCCAATTGTATTGAGGCTGTTTACTTTTATGGTGCGGGTTGTTCAAGCAATGAAAGAAATAGCATTGTTCTTGATGCTTTAAAAAGAGCTTTCCCAAATGCCGAATGCGCTGTGAATCATGATTTATATGCGGCGGCATTTGCCACCTGGAAAGGAGAGCCTGCCATAACCTGTATCATAGGAACAGGAAGCAATAGTTGCTATTACGATGGAAAACTGGTGAGTGAAATCGTTCCCGCCTTGGGCTTCATTCTTGGCGATGAAGGCAGCGGCTCTTATTTCGGAAAACAGATTGTCTCCGATTTTCTCTATCATCGTCTTCCCCCGGAACTCGATAGCAGCTTTAAAGAAACCTACTCACTGACCAAAGAAGATATTTTTAATTCGGTTTATGGTAATCCTCATGCCAATGTTTTTCTCGCTTCCTTCATGAAGTTTTTGGTTCCACACAGGGAACATTCTTATGTTAAAAACATGGTTTACAATGGTTTGAATCGGTTTGCGGAAATTCACATTGCGTGTTACCCAAATTACCGCGATGTGCCAGTTCATTTTGTAGGTTCTGTAGCTCACTTTTTCAGTGATATCATGCACCGCATAGCCGGTGAAAGGGGATTTAGAATTGGTGTTATAGATAAAAATCCTGCCCGGTCTTTATTGAAGTTCCACTTGAATATGCGAACCGAAACGGCGGACGCAAGAGAATGAATATCAAAGCTGTAATTTTTGACTTGGATGGCGTACTTACAGATACGGCAGGTCATCACTATTTTGCCTGGAAAGAAATTGCTTTTAAGTTGGGGCTGAATCTAACCCACGAACACAACGAAAAATTAAAGGGGGTAAGCCGCAGCGAAAGTTTGGAATTAATATGTAATTGGGCGAATTCAAACATCAGTAAGGCAGATAAACTAAAACTGCTTGAAGAAAAAAATAACAGGTATCTTGAATCGATTGAAAATCTCTCTGCCAAAGACATATTGCCCGGCGTAACAGATTTTTTGAATGACCTGGATTCCCGTGGACTGAGCCTGGCTGTGGGCAGCAGTTCGAAAAATGCTCGTTTCATTCTGCGCAAAATTGGGCTGGAAAGACGCTTTACCGCCATTGTTGACGGAAATATGGTTGCCAAAACCAAACCCGATCCGGAGGTTTTTATTAAAGCAGCCGAATTTATGGGAAAAGCGGCTGAAAACTGCCTTGTTGTTGAAGATGCTCCTGCCGGCGTACAAGCAGGTAAAAAAGCAGGCATGTGGGTTTGGGGACTTGGAAACCCTGCAGAACTGAATTTGGCAGACATCTGCACAACCGGATTGCAGGGCTTCACCATTGATAGCATTAAAGAACTGATGCATTCAGCATGAATGATTACATCTCGATAAAACCCTGGAAGATTGTTGAAGACGGTTTTCATCCCGAAAACAGTAAAATTTCAGAAAGTATTTTCAGCATTGGAAATGGTCGAATGGGCCAAAGAGGCAACTTTGAAGAAACCTATTCAGGTTTAAGTCTAAGAGGTTCCTACATTGCAGGCATTTATTACCCCGATAAAACCCGCGTGGGATGGTGGAAAAACGGCTACCCCGAATACTTTGCCAAGGTGCTCAATTCAGTAAACTGGAGCAGCATTGAAATTTCCATTGATGGAACTGAAATAGATCTGGCCAAGCATACACCATTGCATTTCAGAAGAGAACTGGACATGCAGGCAGGGGTGTTGAACAGGGAATTCACAGTTAAATTAGCAGACAAAACCATCCGCGCAAAAACACAGCGTTTTTGCAGTATGCACCGCAAAAACCTGGGGGTTATTCGCTACAGCTTAACTGCCGAAGAGGATTGCACAATCCACATTAAAAGCGGGCTGAACGGCGATGTTCGAAATCAAGATGCCAATTACGATGAATTCTTCTGGCAAAACACAAAGGCGGATTTTCATGAACAGCCCATTGCCTGGCTGTCGCAGGAAACCCGCAAAACAAACTTCGGTGTATATGCCTTATGCCAACACAAATGGAACAGCGGCATGGCGGCTGTTAAATCCAACGGCACAAACCATGAGCTTTATGCAGGCATGGAATACGAATTCCGGCTGAAAGCAGGAGAAACACTGAATTTCGATAAATACAGCATCATCCTGAGTGATTTGTATGTTAAACGGGAAGATTTTGCGAATCAGGGAATTAGGGAAATTAACGAGGCCTATCAGGCAGGATTTGAAACACTCAAAGATGAACAATATTCCGCCTGGAAAGCCATCTGGAAAAACTGCGATATTGAAATAGAGGGCGATGAATCAGCGCAGCAGGCGATTCGCT
>Ga0315901_10006888_pt1 | contig 13540 bp, 4 predicted proteins | sample LakEriMetagenome_10_FD_203761 | JGI IMG/M metagenome (GOLD analysis project Ga0315901, IMG submission 203761) | Freshwater fungal communities from buoy surface, Lake Erie, Ohio, United States - Buoy 2 MA116 | ecosystem: Environmental > Aquatic > Freshwater > Lake | place: USA: Lake Erie, Ohio... | reverse complement strand
CTACCTAAACACCGGCACCCCCGCAGATCAGTATCTCACTAATATTGCCTGGACTCCCGACGAAAAATCCATATTGGTAGCGGTCGTAAACCGCGAACAAAACCACTGCTGGTTACGCCAATACGATGCCCAGTCAGGCACCCTGATCAAAACACTCTTTGAAGAAACCCATGAAAAATGGATAGAACCAGAGCAACCCGCCCGTTTCGTTCCCGGTAGTAACAGCCGTTTCATCTGGCAAAGCGAACGCAATGGATTTAACCACCTCTACCTGTACGACCTAAAAGAAGGACTTCTTCGCCCCCTGAGCGAAGGCAATTTCCCCGTAACTGCCTTCTATGGCTTCTCGGAAAAAGGTGATTACTGTTTCTACCAAACCGCCGACGAAACCGGACTGAACCGCTACGGATGGGCAGCTCCACTAAAAGAAGGAAAAGCCCACTGCCTAAATAACCAACCCGGTGTTCACCAGCTCATCATACACCCAGAAGGAACCTGGGCGATCGATTTCTTCGCGAATGCTACCACACCCAGGGTAATCCTCCTTCAAAAGACAAAAGCAGGATCCCAACCCTCTACCTTATTCACCGCCCCTAATCCGTTGGAAAAATATAAAACCGGAACCACCCAGTTGATCACAATCCCCTCTAAAGGAGGCATGAACCTAAATGGCCGACTTATCCTGCCTTCCGATTACAACCAAGACCAGAAGTACCCGGCCCTCATATATGTGTACAATGGACCCCACGCACAAATGGTAACCAACTCTTGGCTGGCCGGCGGAGAACTTTGGATGCACCGGCTTGCCAACGAAGGTTATATCGTGCTTTCGGTAGATGGTAGAGGTTCCGCCCACCGTGGCAGAGACTTCGAACAAGCTATTTTCAGAAAACTCGGCGATGTTGAAATGGAAGATCAACTTTCTGGCGTCGAATACCTGAAACAATATACCGCTGTAGACCCCACCAGAATAGGTGTTTACGGCTGGAGCTATGGTGGCTTTATGACCACCTCCTTGCTCACTAGGCCAGAAGCAAAAGGTATTTTCAAATGTGGTATTGCCGGTGGCCCAGTACTCGACTGGCGGATGTACGAAATTATGTACACCGAACGGTATATGGATACCCCAAGCGAAAACCCAGAGGGATACCAAAAAAACTCCCTCTTCGGCTACATTGATAACCTCGAAGGAAGCCTCCTGATGATCCATGGCACTTCCGATCCCGTAGTACTCTGGCAACACTCCCTCAAATACATCCGAGAATGTGTGAAAAAAGGCAAACAAATTGATTACTTTGTTTACCCAGAGCATGAACACAATGTGATCGGCCCCGATCGCGCTCATCTATTCGAAAAAATAGAGCGATTCCTAAAAGCAGAACTATAATTTTTCTCTTAAATGTCCCGTTTATTGGCATTATTCACCACTAAACGGGACTTTTTTCGTGTAATTTTCAACGCACCATAAAAGCCTTATTAAGCCCCCCTTCTACCTTTACTACATATACCCCAGGTGGCCTTACCCCAAAATCCCATTCCATATACAACTCTTGCAAAATACCTCCCCCAATCACTTTTCCCTGAAGATCCATTACCTCAAATCGCCTCCCCATTAATTGCTCTGACAACGTAATCCGTAATTTCCCTAAAGAAAAATACACCTGCAACAACCCTTGCTCTTCATCAGGTTCTTTAACCGCTGAAATAGGGTAGAGGTACGAATTCAAAAAAATACCCAAATCCACGGTGTGCAACTTCTGTGGTACCGTTAAAATGGATTGATTAAACCGTTCATTGGAAGCATAGTACACCAGGCCGTCCCTTGTGCAAATTCCTTCTACTTGATGAAACGGCAAACTGAGGCCAATCTTTCGCTTATTCCCTTCAAAAAATCGTTCCTCCTCAAAATCATATAACAAGAATAGAAAAGGCTGTAACAGCGGACTGTAACCACAGAATACCACCAAACGCTTCTCTTCCCAATAGGTAGCTCCCGTGATCAAACCCTCCACTGGGAAACTAGCTTCTAGTACTGCCACGTGCTGACCCGGCGTTTTCGGCAAGGAATACACACTGCAACCCTTACTCACCCATTGCTTCGTAAACAGATAAATACGATCAGATCCAATAACAAAAGCCTCACAATCGAAGTCGGTGTTATTTGGACCCGTACCGGAAAAATCTACTTGATCTGAGTAAGAAAAAAACAAGGTATCTATTACCGGAAAACCACTAATGAGGCCACTTTTCTCCACCCGCAGAACCTTTAAATCCGTCCGGTTGCCGTTCACATTGTTACCAAAATCCCCTATATACACATATTGACTATCCTGACTGATTTCCTCCCAATCGTTGTTAGCAACCCCAGAAAGCGGGTACAGCTCATAATCCAACGGATCCATTCCATTCAAAGCATAAAGAACCGTGTCCTGACTGTCATTATGCGTCCAGATTTGATCTTCAAACCAGATTAATCCTGAGCTTTCCGTTAAAAAAGTTGGCAAGCCGACACTTTGCTCAGGAGCCAAATTCACTGCAGCATATACACAACTGCCATCATTTTGCTGAGCGAGCACGTTGAAGTTGAGAGCGAGCGGATCCGTACAGCCGGAAACCTGCGCCCTCAACAACAGCCCGTTCAAGAATAATAGAATACTAAAACAGAATCGGGGCATCTCTTGCGATCAACTAATTATACATAGAATTTTGCCGTTGCAAATGCGCATTTAAACTCTTGGATGCAAAGACTAATGCCTGTATCAGCAGACCAATAATAATCAACACCGCAATCTCAAATTGAAAATGTGCCGCTGTACTATGGTTAATTTGCTGAATCAGTGACATCTGCTTTTCTGCTTCCTTAAATTGAATTTCAGAAAGACCCTCAAGCTGAACGATCGCATCCTTGGCACTCTGCCTGGCCGATTCAATATCCTGATTGACAAGCGACGTTTCAATCGAAATTAAATCCACCACCAATCGGTCAAAATTCAATGCCTCCAGTTCAGTAAGCCTGGTTTTCAAATAAGCTTTGTTTAACTCCTTAGTCTTGGCTAAAATCCCACCGATCTGCAGCGTCGCTTTTGCCCCCTCTGAAGGATGGGTGTCCAACAAATCTAAAATTAAATACGCATGCTGCAGGTATTGGAATAGGTACCGCTCCGCAATCAGGCGATCATCATAAATCGTTTGAATCGCCTCACTCACCTTGCTGGAATTGTCCCGCTCATTGAAATTATTAAATAAAACAACCAACATGACTATAAATAATAGCCCAGCGGCAGCTAATTTATGCTGGATACTATAGGTCCATTTCATACTAAAAGCAAGTTTTCAATAAAAAACAGCAGCAGTTACGCTAGCCTTAACACTAGCGAATCTACGAGATTCCATCGACACAAGCAACAATTTTTTGCAGACCACCTATCAAGCACTTTACCCATTCCTTTCTTTTTAGGCCATCTTTATCTTCCTTCTATAGATTTTTTTGAAAAAATCAATCCCAAAAGGGTAAAAATCCGAATTTAAGACGTTCTATACAAGATTGAAAGCGCAACACACTACCTTTGTGCGCTTTACCCTGCACGAAAGCAGTGGAGGATCAGTTAGTTTCACCTTACTATAGAGGTTTTTATGCCCGACAAAACGAGTATCCACCCACAAATCGATGAAACAAATGTACCACGCCATATTGCTATCATCATGGATGGCAATGGCCGTTGGGCAAAACAAAAAGGAATGCCAAGGGTGCTAGGCCACAGAAGCGGCGTGAAAAGTGTTCGCGAGGTAACTCAAGCAGCAGCAGAACTGGGTGTGCGCTACCTGACTTTATATGCCTTTAGTACCGAAAACTGGAACCGCCCGCCCGCAGAAGTAATGGCCTTGATGAATTTACTGGTGGATACCATCAAAGGCGAAATAGCTGAATTGAATAAAAATGGAGTACGCCTGCTGGCAATTGGGGATATTGAAGCACTTCCAAAACATACCTTCCAAGCTCTTAAAGAAGGAATGGAACTCACAAAAAACAATACCAGTATTAACCTCGTCCTGGCACTCAATTACTCCGCCAAATGGGAAATCTTGCACGCCGCTCGAGTGCTGGCTCAAAAGGCAATTGACGGATCCCTTCGACCCGAGCAGATTGACGAAGCCGCCTTCGAATCGGCCCTCACGACACATGGCATCCCAGATCCAGAACTACTGATAAGAACGAGCGGTGAAACCCGAATCTCGAACTTCTTACTCTGGCAAATCGCCTACGCAGAACTATATTTTACCCCGGTATTCTGGCCTGACTTTGGCAAACAAGAACTAATTAAGGCCATCCAAAATTTTCAAAACCGTGAACGACGGTTCGGAAAAATAAGCGAACAACTCTAAATCAATCGTTTTCCCCACCCTTTTTAACACAAAAAAGCCACTCAACCTGTCATTAAGGTGAGTGGCTTTTTTGGTAGCATAAGGAAGTGCCTAGTTCTTGTTGGCTACCCCGTCCAACCGAATCATATCGTACATGATCCGAAGGGTCTCGTACAATTGAACGTCTTTCTCCCGATCCTTCAACCAGTCAGAGTTTCTAGCCATCCGAGATGTATCGCTCTCAATAGTCGGAAGATCCGCAGCCAAATTCATGACAGAGAATCCTTCAATTGGTTTGAACATATCCTCGTACTTGTCTGCCTCCTCCCGCTGACGTTTACTCCACTGCCGGTACTTATCCGCCTGCAACAAGTAAGTCCGCTCATCTTTCATTTTACGAAGTCGGACTGCATTATCATTTATTTTCTTAAAAGTCTCATCCTTCGATACGCGCTTATCACTCGCCGTACGAATAGCTTCCAAGTCAGGCAATTGATAAACACTTTGTTGAAAAGCAACTGGATCTATCGTCGTAGAAGACATGGGATACTCGTTCTCACTTTCACCATTTTCTAATAAATTGAAAAAGTCAGGCAACACAATATCAGGCTTTACCCCATCCAGCTGAGTTGTTTTTCCTGTAATGCGATAGAACTTCTGCACGGTAAGTTTCATCTCGCCCAATGGCTTCAAATCGTCCTGTGAAGAAACTTGATCTAAATCCAAAAACCGTTGAACTGTTCCTTTCCCATAGGTACCGGAAGACCCAACAATTATTGCCCGCTTGTAATCTTGCATGGCAGCAGCCAAAATCTCCGAAGCAGATGCGCTTCCTCCATTTACCATGACGACCAGTGGACCGTCCCACTGCACACTCCTATCGGCATCCGACATGATTTCGGGCTTGCGGCTGCGACTCTTCACCTGTACAATTGGTCCATTTTCGATAAACAAACCCGACATTTTAACAACATCCCGAAGCGAGCCTCCTCCATTGTTTCGGAGATCCAAGATTATACCCTGCACCTTTTCAGCCTTGAGTTTTTCAATCTCCCGAGCCACATCTTCAAAACAAGAAGTTACCCCTTGAGGGGTGAAATCGGCATAAAACTTGGGCAAATAAATGTAGCCAACCCGATCAGTAGCTGCTTTTTCCTGGAGAATAAGCGACTTCGCAAACCCTTCTTCCATGATTACCACATCCCGGACAATGGTAATCTCCTTGGTAGAACCGTCTGCTTTTTGAACAGAAAGCTTTACGGAAGTACCCTTCTTACCACGAATCTTAGACACCACATCATCAATCTCCCAACCCATAATATCCACATAAATACCATCTTCCTGCGCTACTTTCGTGATGATATCCTTGGCTTGTAGGTCTCCCTGTTTCCAAGCAGGTCCACCTGGTACCACTTCTGTTACAGTGGTCTTTTCCCCATCACTTTGCAAGCGTGCTCCAATCCCCTCCAACTTTCCTGACATTTGGATATCAAAATTTTCTTTTTCCTTGGGAGAATAATATCCGGTATGTGGATCAAAAATATTGGTAAAGGAGTTTAAGTAAATTTCCAGACGACGGCTGCGATCCATTTTTTGCAACCGTTTGTACCATCGATCATATACATCCAACACCTTTTCCCTCGATTCCTTTTCTAGGACCTCAAATGATTTCTGCTCCCCTTTAAAATCTTCTTTCTTTTGCTTTTCCTCTTCCTCAACAATTCTGGAAAGCACCTCATACTTCAGCATTAACTCCCAACGACGGCGCAACTCGGTATCATTTTTCTGCCAATTCACCTTTTTCCCATCCATGGTAACCGTCTCATTCGAAGAAAAGCTCATTGGATTGGCCAGAATCTCTTTGTACCAAGCTTGAGTCTTGGTAAGGGCAGCCTCCATGCGCTGGACAGAAATGTCAAAAAATTGAAACGTACCTCCTAAGGCCTGATCGTCTAGCAATAGTTCGTAAGGTTGGAAAAGCGCAATGTCCTCTTGCGTGAAAAAACGCTTCCCACCATCTAAATCTTCTAGATATAGATTGTACAAATTTCGAGAAAAGGAATCATCCAAATCTTTTGGCTGAAAATGCATCCGCTGTAACCCCTCAATCAGGGTCCGCATAATTTCAGCGTCTTTTTGAGGATTGGGGTTACTCCCACCGAACAAAGCAGAGGCTCCACCGAAAGCAACCGCAATGCCAGTGAGCCCAATGAAAGAAAATACAATTACAGACTTCGAAAACTTCATGTCCTGGAATATTTTGGACGGGTCAAAATTACCTGTGAAAAACATTAAAAGAAGGAGATTAGTTGTGAACAAAAAGAACCATCTGGAACAGCAACTGCGCAACTGATCATGGCAAAAGTAACTGACAAATTCAAGATATAACGCAAATCAACGCTTAATATGTTGCACAAGACAATAATTTTCTACAAAAGCAGGTTTGTGGTTTACAAAAAAGAGGTTTCGGCATACGTTTTGTGAATTGGTTGCCCTTTCTGCAAAATCGTTTAAAAAATAACGAACCACCACCGTAGTAAGGCAACCACTTACCTTCTATATGCGTCAACTAACTTCCAACTACATCTTCACTTTTTTTCAGGATTACTTGCTTTTGAGATGACCAAGAGGCGTATTTTTTCTATTCTTGCTTTCGGCGCAGCCACCGCTGCTTTGTACGCTTTTTCAGTTCCTAACCCCGTTAGAGAACGTGTATTAACCGTGTTTTTCCCGGAGGAGGCCAAGCCGGTAGCCCCCTTACTTCCCACTGAATCGTTGGAGGATGTTCCCTTCAATTGGAAGAAAACAGCATCCCCTGCCTTATTTGACACCATTGAACCTGTCAAAGAGCGCTTCGGTGACTTTCTGAACAACCCCAATCAAAATGCGGTAGATCTGAAAGATCCTAAAGTGGTCGAATCCAAAGTGGAATACGATCCATTGACCGGACTCTATATTATCTCCGAGAAAATTGGGGACGAATACTTCCGGGCCCCTACCTACATGACCTTCGATGAGTATGTAGCCTATAGAGACCGCAAACAGCAAAAAGATTACTTCGATCGACTACAAGGCGTCGCTGAACAGGGTAAACGCAGGGAAGCACCCGTTGACCCCATCTCTAAATTTAACATCCGCACCTCTCTTATCGAACGCTTGTTTGGAGGCACCGAAGTTGATATCAAACCTCAAGGAAATATCAACTTGACCTTCGGAGTAGACCACCAAAAAGTGGAAAACCCAATCCTGCCTATTCGACTGCAACGCACCACGAACTTTGATTTCGATATGGATATCAATATGAGTGCGCAAGGAAAAATCGGAGAAAAGCTCAACCTGAACTTCAACTATAATACCCAGGCAACATTTGATTTCGATAACCAAATCAAATTAAAATACGATCCTAAAAACTTCTCCGAAGACGAAATCTTACAAAACATCGAAGCAGGTAACGTTTCCATGCCCCTGCGATCTACCCTGATCAAAGGTGCCTCTAACCTCTTCGGGGTGAAAGCAGAACTAAAGTTTGGCCACCTCAGAACCACCTTGATCGCCTCCCAACAGCGCTCAAGACAACAAGGGATCACGCTTAAAGGGGGTGCACAAGTGCAAAATTTCATCATCCCCATCGATGAATACGACGAAAACCGCCACTTCTTCCTTAGCCACTGGAACCGCTCCGAGTTTGAACCAGCAATGAAGTGCCTCCCCGTCCCCCTTTCTCAATTCAACATCACCAAAATCCAAGTTTGGGTAACCGTCCCAACCAATTTTGTTCCTGGCCAAAACACCCCCCCAACCCGCCAAATTATCGCCCTCGCAGACTTGGCCGAACCGCGCCCCTTCCTCGATGGAACCGATGAGACCAACCCAGCCAATATTATTCCTGACCTCAGCCTGCTAAACCCTCCAGCTAGAGATATAAAAGGTGGGTTCCTACCAACTAACCAAAACAACCAGCTATACAGTGAATTGCTTAGCAATCCAGACCTCCGCCTAGATAACAAGGTGGTAAACGGTCTGACTAATTTGGGCTTGGTGCAAGTACGCGATTACGGAAAAGTGAGCGCAGTCCAATTGGTACAGGGAACCGATTATACCTACAACGAACAACTTGGTTTCATTAGCATCAACAGAAGCCTGCGCCCAAATGATGTCGTTGGGGTATCCCTCGAATATACCTACAACGGGGTGCCTTATAAAATCGGTGAATTCGGCGAAGAAATTAGTATTGGTGATACCCTTAATCAAAATGTACTTTTCCTCAAAATGTTGAAAAGTACCGCACCTAATGTTCCATATCCTATCTGGGACCTGATGATGAAAAACGTTTACGCAGTAGGCGCTGTAAACGTTGATCCCCAAGAGTTTCGATTCGACATTTTCTACGAAGATCCAGGGAAAGGCCAAAAACGCTTCCTTGATCAAGGATTCGTCCCCCAGGGCCTGCGCAGCCGCCCCCTCATTCAGGTGTTTAACCTCGACAACCTAAACCTCCAAGGCGATCCTGGAGCAGACGGTATCTTCGACTTCGTGCCCGGACTCACCGTTAACGTAAAGTCAGGCCGTGTCATGTTCCCTGTACTAGAACCATTCGGAAGCTACCTGCTCGATAAATTTAAAGAATCGGACCCAAGCGCAGACTCATTGGCATTGGCCAAGCAAATTCTCTATACACAACTCTATGACTCCACCCTTTTTAGAGCTAGAGAATTCCAACAATTAAACCGATTCACCTTGCGTGGTTTCTACAAATCAAGCAACTCCTCTGAAATTTCTCTAGGAACATTTAACCTCCCAAGAGGCTCCGTGCGCGTAAGCGGTGGAGGCCGACTCCTACAAGAAGGGGTAGACTATACCATTGACTACAACATCGGAAAAATACGGATTCTAAATGATGGAATCCTTCAGTCAGGCCAAAACATCTCGGTCAATTTCGAGGATAATACCCTGTTCGGCTTCAACGCTCGAACAATGCTAGGCGCCCGATTTGACTATGAATTCAGCAAGGATATCACCGTGGGTGGTACATTCATGAACCTATTCGAGCGACCCCTGACACAAAAAGTAAATTTTGGGGACGACCCCATTAATAATAAGGTATACGGGCTCGATTTCAACTATACCAAGGAAGCTCCTTGGCTTACCAAACTCGTAGATAAGCTTCCGTTGTTCGATACAAAAGCCGAATCTAGGATCACAGCAGCAGCAGAAGTAGCCGCCCTTCAACCAGGCTACAACAAGGCTATCAACCAAGGAAGTGAAAAGGGGGGGCTAGTTAATATCGATGACTTCGAAGGAAGTACCGCCAATATACCCCTGTCCTTCCCAGCCAATAGCTGGATGATCGCATCCGTGCCCCAAGGTGACCTGAGCAGTGGAAATGACCTCCTGTTCCCAGAAAATGCATCTGCTAACTCCACCGGACCAGACTCACTGGCACTCAACGCCAACCGCTCAAAAATGGCTTGGTATATCGCCGACCCAAGCGCTCTCGACAATCAAGACTCCGACAACCCCTACACCAGGTTGTTCCGTTTCCAAGATATTTTCCCCAATCGACAGCTTTCCCCGCTCGAGCAATCCACCTTGCGACCTCTGGACGTAACCATCTTTCCTAACCGTCGCGGACCTTATAACTTTGATATCCCGGGAGGCTATACCGCGTCCAATGGCCTGAAAGTCACCGAAGGACTAAATAACTTCGGTGAACTCGCCGCCCCTGAAACACGCTGGGCAGGCTTCATGCGCGGAATGAACAATAGCAACACCGACTTCGAAGCAAGTAACGTGGAATTCATCGAATTCTGGATGATGAACCCCTACGAAGAAAAACCAGAAGGAGTATCCCAGGAAGGAGAAATGATCATTGACCTAGGAAATGTCTCAGAAGATGTCATGCGCGATTCCAGGCAATACTTTGAAAGCGCCCTCCCCACTCAAACACCCGAAAATGTTGTTACCGTAAAAACCCCCTGGGGCCGAGTACCTGTACTCAAACCACTGGTTCAAGCATTCGATAACGACCCAGCTAAAAGAGGGCTCCAAGATATTGGCTTAGATGGCCTAGACAACGAAGGAGAACGTGACTACTTCAAAAACTGGCTCAACGTCGTCGAAGCCTCCAACATCGACCCTAACGTGAAGGCAGCCTTCCGGGCAGACCCTTCTGGAGATGAATTCGTACACTACCTTGACGGCCGCTATGGAGGACAAAGCAATACAGGTCCCGGATTGCTGGAACGTTACCTAAACTTCAATAACCAAGAAGGAAATACCCCGACCGGAACAGGTAATGATTTCGTAACCTCCTCCACCAACTTCCCAGACGCAGAAGACCTTGATCGTGACCTATCCCTGAATGAAATTGAACAATACTACCGTTATCGAATTCCATTAACCAAAAATACCCCCGGTAACTTGGCCGGTAAATTGGTCATGGATGATCCCGGCGTCGCACTCTCCCAACTAATCACGGATACCGTGGAAGTTAGTGGAGTAACCTGGTACCGCTTTAAAGTTCCCCTCGATTGGACGCAGCGCCAGGCCGTAAATGGAATTCAAGATTTCCGTTCCATCCGCTTTATCCGTATTCTTTGGCGTGGATTTAATAATGTCACCACCTTCCGGTTTGCAACCCTGGAAATGGGTAGAAACCAATGGCGCCGGTTCACTCAAGTGATTAACGATCCTGTGAGCGCCGCCTGCCCAGATATTACACAACCCTCTCCAGGTGTAGCATTCGATGTGAACGCTGTCAGCATTGAAGAAAACTCTGCACGCACACCGTTTAATTACACCATCCCACAAGGAATTCAAAGGGAAAACTCCGTCGGTGCATTCCCTGATGTCCTCCAGAATGAACAAGCCCTATCCATGACCGTCTGCGGTCTGCCAAGTTGTGAGGGACGAGGCATTTTTAAAACACTTAACATGGACCTGCGCCGTTTCGAACGTATCAAAATGTTCGCACACGCAGAACCATTAACCCCAGCCGATGCCTTTGGACCTGACGAAGTAAAGGTGTTTATCCGTGTCGGATCCGACTTCTTTAGCAATTATTACGAGTACGAAATACCTTTACGCGCCTCGGACGAAGCCATCACAGATAACTACTTCTCCGAAGATGATGAGTACAAACGAGAGGTATGGAAAAACGTTTTTGACTTCCCATTAGAGGTGTTTACCGAACTGAAGAAAATACGAAACGCCGCTGGCGGTGACCTCTCCGCCTTATATATCATCAATGACCCCAACCAACCCGAAAATAGGGTAAAAATCATCGGAAACCCAAACCTGGGCTATGTAAAAGGGGTCATGATTGGTGTCCAAAACTATAACCTCAATAAACCTCAGTGCCTGGAAGTTTGGGTAAATGAATTGCGTTTGAATGGATTTAGCGATAAAGGTGGCTACGCCGGAACCGCTCGAGTAGATGTCCAAATGGCAGACCTGGGGAATATCTCCGCTGCAGGCACCTTCACCAGCCGTGGATGGGGTGGAATTGATCAACGACTCCTACAACGTCAACTGGAAGATGTACTGCAGTTCGATATCTCGACCACCATCGCCCTAGATAAATTCTTGCCTGAAAAATGGGGCCTACGCCTCCCATTCTATGCACAGTACTCCAACCTGACCCGTAGGCCAGAATTCGATCCGTACGACCTAGATATCAACCTGAAAGAAAAAATTGATGCCTCCGACCCTGCAGATCGAGACAGTATCCGCACGAATGCCCTGGATGTAACTACTAACAGAGCTTATAACTTCACCAATGTGCGGAAGGAGCGAAAAGGACCAGCCAGAAAAGTTCCACTTCCTTGGAATATCGAAAACTTTAGCCTCACCTACGCCTTCAACGAACAAGATCGCCGAACCCCTATTATTTTTAGCGACAACTTGAAGCAATATAAGGGTGGCCTGGATTACCAATACGCAACCGGCTTAAAACCGCTGCAACCGTTTAAAAACATCAAAATAAGTGATAGATACTTCAAGTTCCTGAAGGAGTTTAACCTCAACCCAATTCCCGAAACCTACGGCTTCAACACCAATATTCAACGTGTTGCAGGAACAACCGTTTGGCGCCCATTCAACTCGGGCGAAACCCTAGAAAACAATACCTACTACAATCGACGGCTCACCTGGGATCGTAACTACGACCTAGGCTGGACCATTGCAAAATCACTTCGATTTAACTTCGATGCCAACGCGCGAAGTATTGTAGATGAACCCCTTGAATACAATCAACTGGGCGAACGCGTAACCGAAACAGAACGGCGCGACTCCATTCTGACGAATATGCGTAGCCTTGGTCGTCCTAAAAACTACCAGCAAAACGCCAGCCTGAATTATACCCTCCCCTTCAAAAGCTTCAAGCTGCTCGACTGGATTAATGTAAAAGCAAGCTATACCGCAGGATATACTTGGTCTGCACAATCCCTCAAATTACAAAATCTGGACGCTGGAGTATATCAACCTTACGAGAACTCCAGAAACCTCGGGAATGTAATCCAAAACAATGTTTCCCGTCAGGTAAATGGCGATTTTAACTTCGAAGGTCTGTATAATAAAAGCAAATACCTGGCAAAAATCAATAAACCATCCTCCCCTTCCGGCAAAAAAAACAAGCAGGATATGCAACCGGGAAGTGGAAAAAATAACAATGGTGATTCCGGTAATGGAGCAGCACCTGGTGGTATCAGACCCGGACGAGATAATGCTCCATCAAATGATAAAAACCAACGCGACAACGCTGATCCAGGCGGCGGTGGAATGATGGGAGGCGCAATGGGAGATAAAAACGCTCCTTCTAACCCCTCCAAAGACAGCCCTCCCACTAAAGACCCAAATAACCCAGGAAACCCCGATAACCCAGTCGTGCCAGCCAATAAAGCACCCGGACGAATCGGGAAAGATGGGGTACAACCCGTCCAACCTGGCCAAAACAACGATCAGAATAATCAAAATAACCCTGGAGCCAAGGAAGATAAAAATCCAAAGCAAGGCGGAAAAGCAGGCCAATCCGGTGGCAAATCAAGCGAAGGGGATAAAAAGAAAAAAGAACGGCAGCCAAGCATGGCCGAACGAATCGCCCTCCGACCACTCATGCTGGTACGAAAAGGCCGATTCAACTACACCGAAAACATCGGAAGTGTCGTGCCCGGATTCACCC
>Ga0315901_10006886_pt1 | contig 13540 bp, 8 predicted proteins | sample LakEriMetagenome_10_FD_203761 | JGI IMG/M metagenome (GOLD analysis project Ga0315901, IMG submission 203761) | Freshwater fungal communities from buoy surface, Lake Erie, Ohio, United States - Buoy 2 MA116 | ecosystem: Environmental > Aquatic > Freshwater > Lake | place: USA: Lake Erie, Ohio... | reverse complement strand
GGGATAGCCCGCATCGGCGTGCCGCATCACGCCCGTGGCCGGGTCGTTCCACAGCACCCGCTCGATCCGCCGGTCGGCGGCCTCGGTGCCGTCGCAGACGATGACGACGCCCGCGTGCTGCGAGTAGACCATGCCCACACCGCCGCCATGATGCAGGCTCACCCACGTGGCGCCACTCGCGGTGTTCAGCAGCGCGTTCAGTAACGGCCAGTCCGACACGGCATCGGAGCCGTCGCGCATGGCCTCGGTCTCGCGGTTGGGCGAGGCCACCGAACCGGAGTCGAGGTGGTCACGGCCGATCACCACGGGCGCTTTCAGTTCGCCGGAGCGCACCATCTCGTTGAAAGCGAGCCCGGCGCGGTGACGCTCGCCAAGGCCGATCCAGCAGATCCTCGCAGGAAGACCCTGGAAGGCGATCCGTTCCGATGCCATGTCGAGCCAGCGGTGCAGCCCCGTGTCATCCGGGAAGAGTTCCTTCATACGGCTGTCGGTGCGGCGGATGTCCTCCGGATCACCCGAGAGCGCCACCCAGCGGAAAGGGCCTTTTCCGCGGCAGAACAGCGGGCGGATATAGGCGGGCACGAAGCCGGGGATGTCGAAGGCTTGCAGCAGCCCCTCGTCGCGCGCGACCTGCCGGATATTGTTGCCGTAATCGACCACCGGTATGCCGAGCTCGCGGAAACCGAGCATTGCCTCGACGTGTTGCCGGCAACTGCGGGCCGCCGCTGCGCGCAGCTCGGCGTGACGCTCCGGACGGGCCTGCGCATCGCGCCACTCGGGCACGCTCCACCCGAGCGGCAGGTAGCCGTTCACGAGGTCGTGTGCGCTCGTCTGGTCGGTGACCAGATCCGGCCGCGGGCCGCCGTGGCGGATGCGTATGAGCAATGCCGGGATGAGCTCTGCGGCATTGCCCAGCAGGCCCACGGAGCGCGGTGTGCCGGTCGATGTGTGGCGTGCAATGCGCGCGAGGGCGTCGTCGAGATCCTGTGCCTGCTCGTCCAGGTAGCGCGAGCGCAGGCGGAAATCGATGCGGTCCTGCTGGCACTCGATGATCAGCGAGGACGCGCCCGCGAGGCTTGCCGCGAGCGGTTGCGCACCGCCCATGCCGCCCAAGCCCGCGCTGAGTATCCAGCGCCCGGTGAGATCTCCCCCGTAGTGCTGGCGACCTGCTTCCAGGAAAGTCTCGCAGGTGCCCTGGACGATGCCCTGGCTGCCGATGTAGATCCAGCTGCCGGCCGTCATCTGGCCGTACATCATCAGGCCCTTGCGGTCTAGTTCGTCGAAGTGCTCCCAGGTGCTCCAGCGGGGTACGAGGTTGGAGTTGGCGATCAGGACGCGCGGGGCGTCGGTGTGGGTGCGGAAGACCCCTACGGGCTTGCCACTCTGCACCAGCAGTGTTTCGTCTTCGCGCAGTTCCCGCAGGCTCTGCAGGATCTGCTCGAGGCAGGCGTGATTGCGCGCGGCCTTGCCGATGCCACCGTAGACCACCAGCGCCGCCGGGTTTTCGGCAACCTCCGGGTCGAGGTTGTTCTGCAACATCCGGAACGCTGCCTCGATCTGCCAGTTGGCGCAGCTGAGTGTGGTGCCGCGTGGCGAGCGGCGTGCGTGCGGGGTGCGGGCGGTTGGCCCCGGCTGCGTGCTGTTCATGGCGAGGTCCCCGGGTGTGACAGACGGATCCTACTTGACTAGACAAGTTGCCGCAAATAGGCTCCCTGCCATGCCATCACGTCGTGCCACTGCTGCCGATCCGGAGTCCTCCGGCCTCGCGCCCTATGCACGTGTGCGGGAGGCTCTTCTCGCTGACTTCAGGCGTGGGCGTTACCCGCCGGGCAGCCGTATGCCCAGCGAATCCGAGCTGGTCGAGCGTTTCGGTGTGAGCCGCATGACGGTGGGGCGCGCGCTGCGTGACCTGCAGGCAAGCGGGCTGATCGAGCGCCGCCAGGGTTCGGGCACCTTCGCCACACAGCCGCACAAGGTCGCTTCCACGCTGCGGATCCGCGATATCCACGAGGAAATTACCGGGCGCGGTCATCGCCACCGTGCATCGGTGCACCTCTGCCGCGCGGAGCCTGCGCCGCGGGATGTCGCCGCACGTCTTGGCCTCTCGAAGGGTGACGCGGTGTTCCACACCGTGATCGTGCATTTCGAGAACGATGTCGCGCTGCAGTGCGAGGATCGCTACGTCAATCCCGCCTGCGCGCCAGGCTATCTCGCAGTGGACTTCACCCGGATGACGCCCACGCACTACCTGCTGGACGTGGCGCCCTTCTGGAAGGCCGGCTACACCATCGAGGCCGCGCTGCCCGGTGCCCGCGAAGCGCGGTTGCTGGGCATCGGCCGCACCGAGCCCTGCCTGGTAGTCACCCGCCTCACGGAAAACAGGCAGACCCCGATCACCCTCGCGCGGCTCACGTACCCGGGTCTTCTCTATCAGCTGGAGGGTGCCTTCGAACCATGAGCGGCGCCGAAGGCCTGCAACTCTGGCGCAACGCGCGCCTGCTCACGCTGGCACCGGGCGCGCCATGGGACGGTATCGCCGATGGTGCGCTGATCACGCGCGGTGCGGAGATAGCATGGGCGGGGGAGGAAACAGCCCTGCCCGCCTCGCTTCGCATGCAGATAACGGCGGAACACGATGTCGGCGGTGCGCTCGTCACGCCAGGTCTGATCGATTGCCACACCCACCTCGTCTACGCCGGTTCGCGTGCGGTGGAATTCGAGCAGCGACTGCAGGGTGCGAGTTACGAGGACATTTCCCGCGCGGGCGGTGGTATCCGTCGTACGGTGAGCGATACGCGAGCGGCGAGTGAACACGCGTTGTTGTCCGGGGCGGTCGGTCGCGCCAGCACGCTGATGGCCGAGGGCGTGACCACCCTCGAGATCAAGTCGGGCTACGGGCTGTCGCGTGAGCACGAGTCACGCTGTCTGCGCGTGGCGCGACAACTCGGCGCGCTGTTGCCGCTGACCGTGCGCACCACGAGTCTGGGTGCTCATGCGCTGCCGCCGGAATTTGCCGGTCGCCCTGACGACTACATCGATGAAGTCTGCCGATGGCTGCCGTTGCAGCATGCCGAGGGTCTGGTCGATGCCGTCGACGTGTTCTGCGATCGTATCGCTTTTACGCCGACGCAGACGCGTCGCGTCTTCGAGACGGCGCGCGCGCTCGGTCTGCCCGTGAAACTGCACGCCGAGCAACTCAGCAACCAGGGCGGTGCTGCGATGGCGGCGGCGTACGGGGCGTTGTCCTGCGATCATCTCGAGTGGCTCGATGCGCACGGAGTGACGCAGATGGCCGCAGCCGGCACGGTGGCGGTGCTCCTGCCGGGAGCGTTCTACTTCCTGAGGGAGACCCGTCTCCCGCCGGTGGAGGCGCTGCGCAAGGCCGGCGTGCCGATCGCCGTGGCTACGGACCACAACCCGGGATCCGCACCCGGGCTTTCGCTGCTCTTGATGCTGAATATGGCCTGCACACTGTTCGGGCTGACACCCGAGGAAGCACTGCGCGGAGTGACGGTCCACGCGGCGCGCGCGCTAGGCCTGCAGCACAGCCATGGTTGTCTCACGCCCGGGCGCGTCGCTGATTTCGTGGTGTGGGATCTGGAACACCCGCGCGAGATTGCCGCCAACTTCGGCCAGAACCCGTGTGCCCGTATCGTGCGTGGTGGCAAACCGGTGGACCTTTCGGGAGATACGCCGCGATGCCGGTGACTGGCAGTTACACCCTGCATCGCGGCACAACGCCACTGTTGCTCAGCATGCCGCACGCGGGGACTGTGATTCCTGACAGGCTGGCCGCACGCCTGCAGCCGCGTGCCCTGCAGTGCGAAGACACCGACTGGCATCTGGAACGCCTGTACGCCTTTGCGCGCGAGCTTGGCGTCTCGCTGCTCGTGCCGCGCTACAGCCGTTACCTGATCGACCTCAACCGCCCGCCGGACGATGCGCCGCTCTATGGGAACACCAATGGCACCGGCTTGTGTCCAGTCCGCTTTTTCACCGGCGAACCTTTGTATCGACCCGGGCATGAACCGGATCGTGCGGAGGTGGAAGAGCGGCTCCAGCAGGTATGGCAGCCCTATCACGGGGCGCTAATTGCCGAGCTTGCCCGTCTGCAGGCAACGCACGGACATGCGGTGCTTTTCGATGCGCACAGCATCCGGAGCGAAGTGCCGTGGCTGTTTCCCGGTCGTCTGCCGGACCTGAATCTGGGCACTGCCAATGGCAGCAGTTGTGCACAGGTATTGCGCGATGCGCTTGGCGAGGTGCTCTCCGCGCAGCCGCGCTACACGCATGTCACCGACGGGCGCTTCAAAGGCGGCTATATCACCCGCCACTACGGGCGGCCCGAGTCCGGCGTGCATGCGGTGCAGCTCGAGATGTGCCAACTGCTCTACATGGACGAATCACCTCCCTTCGATTGGGACGACGCACGCACAGTGCAATTGCTCCCATTGCTCAAGGCGTTCGTCCGTACCCTGTTGGAGTTCCGTCCGTGAGTCAGACGTTATGGTCACCGTTCGCCTGGGTGGAGGGGCGTTGGCAGCCCGAGGTGCTGTTGCGTGTGGGCTTCGACGGCTGTTTCGAGGAAATCCGGACGCGTACTCCGATGACTGCGGACGCCACCGTGCTGCCTGGCCCGGTGCTGCCCGGCATGGTCGATGCGCACAGCCATGCCTTCCAGCGCGCCTATGCCGGCCTTGCCGAACGCCGCAGTGCAGCGCAGGACGATTTCTGGAGCTGGCGCGAGCGGATGTACGCGGTATCGCTGCGCATCACGTCAGCTGAGATGCGCGTGGTTGCGGCGCAGCTCTATGCGGAACTCCTGCAAGGAGGCTACACCCACGTCTGCGAGTTCCATTACCTGCACCGCAACGAGGCGGGCGGGCACTACGCCGATCCTGCAGAGATGACACTGGCATTGGTGGCGGCGGCTCAAGATGTCGGCATCGGCCTCACGTTGCTTCCCGTGCTCTACGAGCGCGGTGGTTTCGGTGAGTCGGTGCTGCGGCCCGGGCAGCGCAGGTTTGCCAGTACCGTGCCCGAGGTGCTGGCGCTGCGCGATCGTGTGCGCGCTCTCGGATTGCCGTGCATCGACGCCGGGACGGCCGTGCATTCGCTACGTGCTGCAGGGCTGGAGTCCATGCGCGAACTCGTTGCCGGCCTACGTGACGATCCTGCGCCGCTGCACCTGCATGTCGCTGAACAGGCCGGCGAGGTGGACGATTGCCTCCGCGACACGGGCATGCGTCCGCTGCAGTGGCTCTGCGAGCACATGCCGCTCGATGCCCGCTGGTTCTTCGTGCACGCCACCCACGCCGAGCCTGCCGAGATCGCCGCCGTGGCTCGCAGGGGCGCGGGCGTGGTGGTCTGTCCGTCCACCGAAGCCAATCTCGGTGACGGTTTCTTCAACCTGCCCCGTTGGCTCGCGGCGGGTGTACCGGTTGCTTTCGGCTCCGATAGCCAGATCGGACGTGACTGGCCGACGGAACTGCGACAGCTGGAGTACAGCCAGCGACTGTTGCGGCGAGAGCGAAATGTCGCTGCGGCGCCTGCGGAGGGTGAAGACTCCACAGCAGCCCGGTTGCTGCAATTCGGTCTCAAGGGCGGCGCCGCGGCCGCGGGCCAGGCACGCTGGGGCCTGGTGAAGGGCGCGCGTGCGGATTTGCTTGTCGTGAACACCTCCGCCGGAGCGCTCGCGGGCATTCCCGCTACCCATGTCCTGGATGCGCTGGTCTTCAGCGGCAATGCGGCTGCGTTCAGGGAGGTGTGGGTCGCGGGACAGCGCCACGTGGTTGACGGACGACACCGCGCCGGGGCCAGACTCGAGCGTGAGTTCGCCTCCGTCATGGCGAGCATCTGGTCCGCTCGCGCGTCCTGAATCGCATCGCCTCAGCCACCCCCTGAGGAACTGACGCCTCCCCGCCACACAGCCCGCACAGCCATCCAGCCTGTTCCCCCGAAACATAAGTGATTCCCCGTGGTGTCAGGGCGCCGTTCGCTCCGTTACATTGCGGTGATCCGGTCGAGCGCCGAAGCAGTAACCGCGCCTTACGCCAAAGCAGGCACAGGAGACACGCCTTATGCCCGCAGCCGCGTTACCCTCGGACGAGAAAGAGCGCCTCGCAGCGCTTCTTGCTTACGAGGTTCTGGATACCCTCCCCGAGCAGGTCTTCGATGACCTCGTTCGCTTGGCGGCCAACTTGTGCGGAACACCCATTGCCGCCGTGAGCCTGGTGGACAGTGATCGCCAATGGTTCAAGGCAAGTGTCGGCCTCGATGTGTCCGAAACACCGCGTGAGGTGTCGTTCTGCGCGCATGCGATGCTGGATACAGATCGCGTCATGGAAGTGCCCGACGCCACGCATGACGCCCGCTTTGCAGACAATCCTCTCGTTACTGGCGATTTCCACCTCCGCCTCTATGCTGGCGCGCCTCTGGTGACGCCGACCGGTCAATCGCTGGGGGCACTCTGCGTCATCGATCGCGTTCCGCGGCCACTTACGCCTGAGCAGCGTGACGGGCTCGCGATCCTCGCCCGAGAGGTAGTCGCGCAGCTGGAGCTGCGCCGGGACATGGTGCTGCTGCGACGCAAGATCGAGCAGGACGCCGAGGAGCACCGGCGCGCCGAGATGGCTCGCCATGCGGCCGAGGCGGCTTCTCGTGTGCGCTCGGAGTTCCTCACCGTGATGAGCCACGAACTGCGCACACCCATGAACGCGATCATGGGTTTCACCCAGCTGTTGTCCCAGGACATCACGGATTCCGGCCAGAAATCGAAGCTCAATCGCATTCACACAGCGGCGAGCCATCTGCTCGCCATGATCGACAACATCCTCGATTACGCCCGCATCGATACAGATCGTAGCGTGCTGCTCGAGGATGCCAGCTTCAATCTCGTCGATTGCATTGAGGAATCAGTTGAGATGGCCTTGCCGAGTGCGGCGGGCAAACCGCTCGAGATCCTTTGCGACATCGACCCTGCCATCCGTCCGTTCGTACGGGGCGATGAAAAGCGGTTGCGGCAGGTGCTGATGTTGTTGCTGGACAACGCGATCAAGTTCACGGCGTCGGGCGAGGTTTCCGTCCGTGTGATGCCCGAGGGCAGTGATACCTTGCGCCTGGTGGTGAGCGACACGGGCATCGGCATATCCCCGGAAACCCAGCAGAGCGTGTTCGAGCCTTTCTTCCAGGTCGACGCCTCTCTGTCGCGCCGCTACGGGGGCACCGGCATGGGGCTCGCCATCTGCAAGCGGATCGTGGAGGCCATGGGGGGCGGCATCACCCTCTGGAGTGCGCTGGGCAAGGGCTCCAGCTTCACCGTCACGCTTCCCGCGCCGACGGGCGAGGGCGTGCTGCCCCGAAGCCTGGGCCTCCATACGGAGGCGCTCAGGGGCAAACGCGTGCTGATCGTCGATGACCACGCCAGCAGCGTGCGCGTGCTCGCGAGCCAGTGCCGGGCGTGGGGCATGGAGGTGGTCGAAGACACCGATCCTCTGGTGGCGCTCAAACGCTTCGAGCACGGCGAGCGCTTTGATGTGGCAGTGCTGGATGCTGATATGCCCTGCCTCGACGGGCGGGCACTGGCGACTGCAATCCGCGGGACCCACTTGCCCGAGGGCATCGGACTCCTGCTCATGGGGAACGGCGCCATGCGTGCAGCAGGGAAGCCCGCCTCGCCTCCCTTCGCGGCGGAGATCTGCAAGCCTGTCAGACGTTCCGTGCTGGCCAAGGCGCTTTTTCTCGGCCTCACGCATCCCGTCTAAGCACAATCGCGGGCAGCGGCCCGTTCTATTGCAGCCCGCGTACGTTGGATGCGCTCGCATGGTGTACGTTCACCGCGGGCTGGATCGCTGAACTACCACGCCGTATGGTGTGCCTTGGTGGGTTCTGGCGAATGGAAGCATGAGTACGGCGGCAATCCGGACAAGCGGTGTGCGATGGCTGGGCGTGGTGCTCCTGTATCACGGTCTGGTGGCGTGTGCTTTTGCGGCTGCTCCAGGCCCGGTGGAGCCGGTTGCCGATACCCTCTACTTTGGCGGCTCGGTACTGACGATGGACGCACAGGGCCGCGTCGTGGAGGCCGTCGCAGTGCGCGACGGACGCATCCTCGCCACTGGATCGCGTGCCGGCATGGAACGCCTTCGCGGCCCGGACACCCGCGTGCGCGCGCTCGAAGGCCGCGCGTTGCTCCCCGGCTTCATCGACCCCCACAGCCACCTGATGCAAGCGGTGGCCTTCGCCGGCTGGGTCAACGTCACACAGCCTCCGGTAGGGAGTGTGGACAGCATCCCCTCGTTACTGCGGGTGCTGCAGGCGCACGCGGCGGAAAAACGCATTCCGCCCGGCGACTGGGTTCAGGGCTTCGGCTACGCGAGGGAAGGGCTAGCCGAAGGGCGCGAACTCACCCGCAGCGATCTGGATGCGGTTTTCCCGGATAACCCCGTGATGCTCCTTCACGTCTCGGGTCACGGTGCGGTGTTCAACTCGCGCGCCTTCGCGCTGGCAGGCGTGGATGCCGCCACACCCACGCCCGCGGGTGGCGTGATCGTGCGGCGCTCGGGCAGCAACGAACCCGCCGGGCTGGTGATGGAGACGGGACTTTTTGCCTTCTTCCGCGTGCTGCCGGCGCCCTCGGAGCAGGCCTCGCTTGCCGCCTTGCGCACGGCGCTCGCGCGCTACGCAGAGAACGGCTACACCACCGTGCAGGACGGCGCGACGGACGCACGCGGGCTCGCGCTGTTGCGCGGCGCGGCGGCGCGGGGCGAATTGCCGCTCGACGTGGTGGCGCTGCCTGTGGCGATGGGGCAGGCCGATGCCCACAGACTCGCGGAGCAGCGCTTCGGCGTGTACGAGGGGCGCTTCAAGCTGGGCGGCGTGAAGCTCCTGCTCGACGGCTCGCCGCAGGGCCGCACCGCCTGGTTCACGCAGCCCATGCTGACGGGTGGCCCCGGGGGTGAGCCTGACTGGCACGGCAAGCCGATGATCGACCCGGCGGAGTACGCGCGCGCCGTCGCCGAACTCTACCCGCGCGGCATACAGATCTGGACCCACACGAACGGCGATGCCGCCATCGATGCGCTTATTGCCGCGCACGAGGCGCTCGGCGCAAAGGCCTCGGACGATCACCGCGACATCGCGATCCACTCGCAGTTCGTGCGCGCGGACCAGCTCGATGCCTATGTGCGGCTCGGCATCGCGCCCTCGTTCTTCAGCAACCACGCGTTCTATTGGGGCGAGGTGCATCGCCGCAATCTGGGCGAGGCGCGCGCGGCGTTTCTCAGCCCGCTCGCCGCAGCCCGCGCGCGTGGCCTGCGCTTCAGCAACCACACCGACGCGATGGTGACGCCGCTCGATCCCTTCTTCACGCTGTGGACGGCCACCAACCGCGTGACGCGTGATGGCAGGGTGCTGGGGCCCGAGCAGCGCATCGACACGCTCGCAGCGCTGCGCGCCATCACGATCGACGCGGCGTGGACCTACCACGAGGAGCGGGACAAGGGCTCGATCGAGCCGGGTAAGCGCGCCGACTTCGTGATCGTCGACCGCAACCCGCTGGCCCTCCCGAGCGCGGATCTGCGGAGCCTTCGCGTGGTGGCGACGGTGAAGGATGACCGGGTGGTGTACGGGGCGGTGATGGAACGCCGCTGAATCGAGGCATATCCACATTTCTGGATCAGGCCCGACGTCATGCAACCACATTCACCAAACAGCATGATCCTGTGGATATTCGCTCGCGTAGGATGCTAGGTACCGCTTCCTGAAACTCACTCACACCGGTGATTCGCAATGCAGAAACGCGTGATATCCAACGGATTACGCCATTTCATCCGAGGTGCCGCGGCGCTGATGTTCGCCGCCGTGATTGCCCAATCCGCACAAGCGGAGCTCGGTGCATTCACCCTGCTCGCCCCTGGCACCGACGGTGAACCTGGCGCCGTGGTGAGCGATCCGGCCACCGTGGAGTCCTTCACCTGGACACCTTCTTCCGGCGCCGAAAGCTACATTTTCTATCTGAGCATGCCCGACGGTGCTTTCCTCGAGCTGCCCGGGCTGCTGCCCGCAGACCTCGGCTGCGACACGGGCACCTGCACCCTGTCGGTTGCGTCGCTGCCCGCACCCGTAGCGCTCAAGGGCCGCCACGTATGGTGGGTCCGGGCGGTGGACGCAGAGGGCATGACCGCGGTCGACGATGGCTACGGTTTCCTTTTCCGCGTCGGCTCGCCTGATATGCCCGGTGAGTTCAGCCTTGTCTCGCCCGTCTCGCCGCGCGATCAGCTCTTCCTCAGCGGCAACTTCGAACCCGGGCAGATCAAGGAATTCGTGTGGACGGTTTCCCCGCGTGCCACACGCTACCGCATGCTGTTCGTTTATCCCGGCGGATTGCCCGGCGACCAACTCAAGTTCTACGGCCTGAACGAGGGCGAGGAGATCAGCTGCGACGAGAGCACCTGTCGCATGCCGGTGGACGAGGCGCTGATCGGGGGTTCGGGGCTTTACTGGTGGACGATGGAAGCCTTGAACGCAGAGGGCAGTGCCTCGGCGCCCGGGCAGTACTTCACGATCACGAGTCCCCTCGGCACCTACGATCTCAAGGGCCCGGAGTACGGCCTGCGCTTCACCGACACCTTGCCCGAGACGCTCTCTTTCACCTGGGAAGAGTCTGCCGGCGCGGTGAACTACCGCCTGTTGCTGCAACATGTGGATGACAACAGCAGCACGCGCAGCACCGTGCTGGATGCTCCGGGCCTCGTGAGCGGTGATGCCATCGAATGTATCGACAGCCTTTGCCGTTTCGACCTCGACACCACGCTGCTCAGCAAAGAGGGCCGTTACGCCTGGACCGTCTTCGCCACCTCGGAGGGTGGACAGTTCACGCTGCCCGGCAACCGGCAGTGGGAGTTCAACGTCGATTTCAACGCGCTGCGCAACGAAAGTTTCGAGACGGCACGCGTGGGCGGAGCACCTGCCCAGTGGACGGCGTCGGGGCTCTCTGGCGACCGCGTGATCTGCGTGGAAGGAACCGCCTTTGACGGCAAATGTTCGTTCCGTTTCACCGGCGCTCCCGGTGAGAACAGCAGCATCACGCAGGTGATCCGCGATCCGGAGGCGCGCGGCTTCCTGCCCGGTAAGACGCTCACGCTCTCGGCCAACGTGGCATCGCGCAGTCTCTCGAGCGGCGCCACCATCCGGGTGCGTTTGATGTACACCGATGGCACGGTCGGCTTCTATCAGCTGCCGATTCCGCGCAACACCGGTGGTGTTTATCGGGAGATCGGTCATCAGGGTATCGATGTCACGAAGCCGCTGGATCGCGTGATCATCCGGATCGGCTACGCCAACCCCGGTGCGACGGGCTCGTTCCGGGTGGACGATGTCTGGCTGGGTGTGAAAGAGCTGGCCCCGGCGGCGCCTGCATCCGGCATGTGATGGACTGCCCAGGCAGCTGCCTCAGAGCGAAGCGCTGGGCCCGCGCATCATCCGTGACCAATCCCTGAAAGGCGCCAAGAGGTTCTGCCGGAATCCACGGCACTCCTCCTGCGCCTCCGGCCCCAGCCCCCAAGGCGTGAACTCGTCTTTCACGGGGATGTACAGCGTGCCGAAGGCCCGGTCCCACAGGCTGGTAACCGCGGCCATGTTCTTGTCGATGTGGTGCGGCAGATAACTGTGGTGCACGTGGTGCATCACCGGGCTGTGCAGCCAGCGCGAGAGCCACGCCGGGTAGTGGAAACCCACGTGGTAGTGACGGAAAGCACCGTTGAACCCCAGCAGCAGCCCGAAAAACCCCGCGCCGAAAAGCGTGGCCTGCGTGATGCCGCCCGGGAACAGCCAGCCGAATATCCCGCCCGCGACGCCTGCACTGAGCGCGGCACCCGCCGCATACAGCGGCCCCTCCAGCACGTGTTCACGGTACCGCGTGAGGGGCGTGAGGACTTCCGCCGAGTGATGCACCTTGTGGATCGCCCAGAGCGCCGGGATGCGGTGCTCGGCAAGGTGGATGCAATAGAACACGAAGTCGTAGGCGAGCAAGGCCACCAGGCTGAAGAGCAGCATCCACGGCAGCGTGGGCGCCAGGGCCGGCCCGGTTCCTGCGACGGACTGCAGTGCGCCGATCACGGAGCCCTCCACCGACGGCGCAATCGCGAGGAAGGCGCCGCCTGCCCACAGGGGGTGAAGGCAGCGCTCGAAGACGTAGAGCAGCACGTCGACGCGCGCCGACCTGTGCGTATAGATGTCCTGAGGCAGCAGGAAGGCGGTCAGTCCTGTTTTCCGTTCGCGCCCGTCCGCACCCTTGGCGCCGTGTCCGTTGCGCATCACCCATATGCCCAGCGCAAGCGCGATCATGAGGAGCATCCACTGCCAGCGGAGATCCTTGGGCAGGTTTTCCGACAGCACCTGGAGCAGCGCGTCAGCGAGTTGCGAGACCGGGCCAGCAGGCGTGTCTGTCATCACGTGCGCCTCAGTTGCCCGGCAAGCCGAGCCGACACGGCAGCCGCTCCGACGCCACCTCGAGCTCGTAGCTCCCCGCGCGGAACCACTCTTCGCTCAGGCCGTCTGCACGCCGCACATAGCCCATGCCGATGTTGGTCTGCAGGGTGTAGCCCCAGCCGGCGCTTGCGAGCCAGCCCACGCGCTCGCCGTTGCGATAGAGCGTTTCGCGGCCGAGCAACACCACGCTCTCGCCATCGATGCTGAAAGTGGCGAGCCGTTTGCGCAGAGGCGCCGCGCGTTGCTGCATCAGCGCCTCGCGGCCCAGGAAAGGAATGTCTTTCCCCAGCTTCACCGCCCAGCCAAGGCCTGCCTCGAGCGGCGTGTGGTCCGGGCCTATATCGCTGCCCCAGGCGCGCATGCCTTTTTCGAGGCGCAGGGATTCGATCGCACGGTAGCCGGCGTTCACGATGCCCGCGGTTTTTCCGGCTTCCATGAGCGCCGTGTACACGGCGCGTGCGTCGTCCACAGGCACGTGCAGTTCCCAGCCCAGTTCGCCCACGTAGCTGATGCGCATCGCGCGCAGGCTGCAGCCTGCGATGCGGATCTCCCGGTAACGGGCAAAGGGAAACGCTGTCTCCGAGACATCGTCCGGCGTCACGGCAGAGAGCACATCACGTGCACGCGGGCCCATGAGTGCGAGAACCGAGAACTCTCCGGTGACGTCCCGCAGCGTGGCGTCACATCCCGCGGGAATGTGGCGCGCGATCCAGTCGAGATCGTGCGTCGCGAAGCCGGTGCCGGTCACAATGTAGAAGTGATCCTCCGCCAGGCGCGTGACGCTGAGATCGCATTCGATACCGCCCTTCGCGTTTAGCATCTGCGTGTAGGTGACGGCCCCTTGCGGTTTGCCCACATCATTCGCACAGAGCCACTGCAGCGCGGCTTCCGCTCCCGGGCCCCGCAGTTCGTATTTGGCGAAAGAGGTCTGGTCGAAGAGCGCCACGCGCTCGCGGCAGGCGCGGTGTTCCTCGCCCACCTGTACGAACCAGTTCTGGCGCCCGTAGCTGTAGACATCGCTCGCGTCCACGCCGGGTGGCGCGAACCAGTTCGG
>Ga0315901_10006883_pt1 | contig 13545 bp, 10 predicted proteins | sample LakEriMetagenome_10_FD_203761 | JGI IMG/M metagenome (GOLD analysis project Ga0315901, IMG submission 203761) | Freshwater fungal communities from buoy surface, Lake Erie, Ohio, United States - Buoy 2 MA116 | ecosystem: Environmental > Aquatic > Freshwater > Lake | place: USA: Lake Erie, Ohio... | reverse complement strand
TCTTTTTTACTTCATGAGCGTTTGTTAGCTAATTAAAGCTAAGTTCCGAAGAACTTGGCAATCACCATCAAACGCCCACGCTTATCGGCTGTATATTTTTAAAGAACCCAGGCAACTTGCATCACCTTATCTTGCTGCGCTGCGATCAGCGAAGCCTTGTATTCTAACACAGTTTTTGTCGCTGCGTCAAACATTTTGAAAATTTGTTGCTCTGCAAGTTCTTTTCATTGTCCTCCCCAGCGCGTCTTTCGTGACACTTAAGAGAGGCCGAGTTGTTTTCAGCGAAGCCTTCTATTATCACACACTTTTTGCGCCATCTCGGAAATTTTTAAATTTCTTGAGTGATGAGGACTATTTATCCAGACCACCCGAGGGCTTGTTCGACTTCTTTCGAAGAGATCACTTGTGTGCAGCGTAGCCCTCGATTATCGCACAACTTTTCGACCTTCCACAATTTTTTGGACTCCATGCGAATGTTTCTTGCTGCCCCACCCGGATAATGGGTCCATGGCTTTACTCACACTCTTGAACGCATCTTTGGCCTTTGGCCATGTCGCACTCCTTGATCACGCCGACTTCTCATTGGAGGGCTCCGAGCGCATCGGTTTGATTGGTCGCAACGGCACAGGCAAATCATCCCTGCTCAAAATATTGGCGGGCATGGAGCGCCCAGACGACGGCAATCTGCATGTGCAGCAAGGTGTTCGCATCGCTTATGTAGCGCAAGAGCCCCAGTTGATGCCTGAGCACACCATCTTTGAATCTGTGCGCGAGGGTTTGGCAGAAGTCGTGCAATGGATTGACGACTACACCCACAGTCGTGGCGACTTGGACACACTGCAAAGCCAAATCGAATCTCGCGACGGCTGGGGCTGGGAGCAACGGTTGGACGAAACCCTGCAGCGCCTGCAATTGGACCCCAATGCAGTCGTGCAATCCCTGTCTGGCGGTATGCGCAAGCGTGTGGCCTTGGCACAAGCCTTGGTGACCCGTCCAGACGTGCTTCTATTAGATGAGCCGACCAACCACCTGGACCTGAACGCCATCACTTGGCTGGAAGACCTGTTGATCGACTTTAAGGGCAGCGTGATCGCTATCACTCACGACCGCGCGTTTCTGGACCGCATCGCGACTCGGATTGTCGAGCTGGACCGCGGCAAACTGCGCCCCTACCCGGGCAACTACGCCGCCTACCAGATACAAAAAGAAGAGCAACTCGCTCAAGAAGCCGTGATTCAGGCCAAGGCCGACAAGTTGTTGGCCCAGGAAGAGATTTGGATTCGCAAAGGCGTGGAAGCGCGCCGCACCCGCAGCCAAAGCCGCATCACGCGGCTGCAAAACCTGCGCGGTGAACGCGCTGCACGCCGTGAAAAAGTGGGCAACGTGAAGATGGAAGTCGCATCGGGCGTTCCGAGCGGCAAGCTGGTGGCCGAATTAACCGACGTGAGCAAGAGCTTCGCCCAACCCGACGGCTCGGTGCGCACCGTGATCCAGAAATTCACCGGCACCTTGCTGCGCGGTGACAAGATCGGCTTGCTGGGCCCCAACGGCGCGGGCAAAACCACCTTGCTCAAATTGATCTTGGGCGAGCTCGAAGCCGACAGCGGCGAAGTGCGTCGCGGCAGCAAACTTGAAGTGGCGTACTTTGACCAGATGCGCGACGCCCTTGACCTGAACGCCACGCTGGAAGACTTCATCAGCCCAGGCAGCGAATGGATCGAGATCGGCAACAAGCGCCAGCACGTCAAGAGCTATTTGGGCGACTTTTTGTTCTCGCCCGCACGTGCCACATCGCCTGTGCGATCTTTGTCGGGTGGCGAGCGCAACCGTCTGTTGTTAGCCCGCTTGTTTGCGCGCCCAGCCAACGTGCTGGTGCTGGACGAACCCACCAACGACCTGGACATCGAAACCTTGGAGCTACTCGAAGAGTTGCTGCAAACCTACGAAGGCACCGTGTTCCTCGTCAGCCACGACCGCGCCTTCATGGACAACGTGGTCACCGGCATCATCGCCTGCGAAAGCGCACCGGACCAGCCCGGCTTCTGGCGCGAATACGAAGGCTCGGTGCAAGACTGGTTGATCCAATCACAGCGCAGCCAAGCGATTCGTGCGCAGGCCGCGCAACGCAGTGGCACACCAGCTGCGGCGGCTCCACCCACAACCACGGTCGCCGCCACGCCCGCTGCCGCGACACAGGCTCGCAGCAAGCTCAGCTACAAGGAGCAGCGCGAGCTGGCCGAGTTGCCCGCCAAAATCGAAGCTCTGGAAAAAGAGCAGGCCGCAGCCCGTGCACAACTGGCGGACGGCAGCATCTACCAGCGCGACCCGGGATTGGCACAGCAACTCTTCAAGCGTGACACCGAGATCGACGACGTGTTGCTGGCCGCGATGGAGCGCTGGGAAATCCTGTCGGCACGCTGAGACCCAGCCCAGCACCAGGGACTGAACACACACCGGGACAGTTCAGCCCATCAAAAGCTACAACAAAGCCTGACGCGTTTTGGCCAAGGCGCGCCAGAATTTGTCATCTTGCGTGCTGGCAAAGTTCACCCGCATGAACGAACCGGGCCTGCGATCGGCATGAAACAAAGAGCCGGGCGCCAACAGGTACCCGGCATCGTGCATACGCAGCGCCAGCACATCGGTATCCACCCCCACATCCACCCAGCCAAAAAGGCCCTGAGGCGGTGCCACGAAATGACAACCGTGCGCCAGCGCCAGCTTCACACTGCGACTGCGGGCGGCCTCCAGCAGTTGCGACAAGCGCTCGGTGTGCCGCCGAATCGCGCCTTGCTCCAGGCACAGCGCCAATGCCTTTTCAAACAGCACCGGGGTGGTGAGCGTGGACAAAAGCTTGGTGTCCAAAAACGCATCCTTCAAATCCGCAGGGGCCGCCAGGTAGCCCACGCGCCAACTGGGGGCGAGGATCTTGGCGTAGCCACTGACATAAATGGTTTTTTGCAAACCATCGAGCACCGACAAACGCACCGCATGGGCTGGGGCCATGTGTCCGTAGGTGTCGTCTTCAACCACATGAAAGTTGTAGCGGTGCGCCAGGTTCACCAACTGGTGCGCACACGGCAATGACAAACCGTAACCCGTGGGGTTGTGCAAAACCGACACGCTCACCATCATCTTGGGCGCGTGCAACTGCGAATAGCGCTCGACCACCTCCAAGTCAGGCCCCGTCTCCAAGCGCGGCACAGGCAGTATGCGCACACCCAGGTTTTGCAAACGGGCGAATTCAATGGCCCAGCCGGGCTCCTCCACCATCACGCAGTCACCAGGACGCAGCAGGGTGCGGCTGATGATGTCGAGCGCATGGGTCGCCCCCACGGTGGTGATCAGCTGCCCCGGTATCGCATGCAGACCCAAACTCGCGAGCTTGGACGACAAAACTTCGCGCAAGCCGCTGTCGCCTTGCGGCTCGCCGTAACGCAAAGAAGACTCGCGCAAAGCCGGACTGCCCACCACTTTGCGCAAGGCAGCGGACAAAAAGTCGGCGTCCAGCCAATCCGCGGGGAACACGCCCATGCCCGGCTGCGGCTCGGCGCTGGGCTGATGGAACATGCCCCGAATCAAGCTTGCGGCATTCACAGGCGGCGGACTGGGCAACACCCCCCCGGCCGCAACGGGTGAGGACGGTGTGCGTTGCATACGGTCACGCACAAAAAAGCCCCGGTTCGGGCGGGCCTCGACCCAGCCCTGAGCCACCAGCCAGTCGTACGCGGCCACCACGGTGGAGGCACTCACGCCATGCATCTGGGCGCATTGCCGCACCGACGGCAAGCGTGCGCCAGAGACCAGCAACTGGTCACGCATGCGCGTCACAAAGCGCTGCGCGAGCTGCTCGGTGAGGGGTTGGCTGGATTCACGGCTGAGCAAAGACATGGGCTGATGGCGTCAAATGGATGTGGAAAGTGTGTCGTCCGACTGGGCAGTACAGTTTGCAAAATGAACTTCTAAACTGTACCGACACTGTACTCATTTCAGCACTACATTTAACACCATGACCGCATCAGAACTCAGCGCCCTGTTGGTGCTCGCCACCGTGAGCAGCTTCACCCCCGGGCCCAACACCACGCTATCGACCGCCATGGCCGCCAACCACGGACTTCGCCGGGCCATGCGCTTTGTGTGCGCGGTGCCGGTAGGTTGGGGCATTTTGTTCGCGCTGTGCGCCACGGGCTTGGGTGGTTTGGTGGTGGCTTTCCCACCTTTGCGCTGGGGCATCGTGACGCTGGGCACGGCTTATTTGCTGTGGCTGGCCTCGCGTTTGTGGCAAAGCGGCAGTTTGCAGCAGGCCGACAGCACCAAACTGCAAGTGGGCTTTGTGCAAGGCGTGGGCCTGCAGTTCCTCAACATCAAGGCCTGGATGTTGGCGCTCACCATCGTCGCCGGATGGGTGGCCGGGCGTGAAGACGCCACGGCCCGCACGCTGGTGCTGCTGCCCATCATGGTGGCCTATGGTTTCGTGAGCAACCTGACCTATGCGGTGGCAGGCTCCATGCTGCGCCACTGGCTGGCGCACGGGCGCCGCTTGCTGGTGTTCAACCGGTGCATGGCCATGGCTTTGGTGGCCACCGCCTTGTGGATTCTGAACGGCTTGCGCCCCAACGCGGCCTGAAGAACCGCGCCGCTGAACCACCCACGCAGCCAGAGACCGAACACACAACGCACATGAACAACAACTCCCAACAAAGCGAAACACTGGGCCTGTGGTTGGGCCTGCTGGGGGTGGTGATCTTCGCGCTCACCTTGCCCATGACACGCCTGGCGACCGGCACGGCCGATGCGCCGCAACTGTCGCCCTGGTTTGTGACCTGGGGGCGCGCTGCGCTGGCGGGCATGCTGTCGGCGATTTACCTCTTGGCCGTGCGGGCACCCTGGCCATCGGCCGAGCAACGTGGGCCTTTGTATTTGTCGCTGGCGGGCAATGTGATCGGCTACCCCTTGTTGCTGGGCTGGGCCTTGCGCCATGTGACGGCCAGCCATGCGGCCGTCATCACCGCCTTGCTGCCCTTGGCCACAGCTGCAGCAGCGGCCTGGCTCATGCACCAGCGTGCACGCTTGGGCTTTTGGGTGTTTGCGGCCCTGGGCAGCAGCTTGGTCGCGGTCTACAGCGTGCTGCGGGCAATGCAAATGGGGCACGGCTTTGGCCTGACCTGGGCCGACAGTCTGCTGCTCGGCGCGGTGCTCGCCGCCTCCCTGGGCTATGTGGCGGGGGCCAAAGTCACCGCCAGCCTGGGTGCCGAAAAAGTCATCAGCTGGGTCTGCGTGATGGCGCTGCCCATCACATTGCCTGGTACCTGGCTCACTTGGCCCACCCAGCCGATCACCACCACCGCTTGGCTGGCCTTGCTGTACGTCGGGGTGTTCTCGATGTGGGCCGGCTTTTTCGCCTGGTTTCGGGGCCTGTCCCTGGGCGGTCCGCTGCGCGTGAGCCAGCTGCAATTGCTGCAGCCCTTCATCAGCATTCTGGCCGCCATCCCTTTGCTGGGAGAATCGCTGGATGCGATGACGCTGGGCTTTGCCTTGCTGGTCGTGCTCACCGTCTTCATGGGGCGGCGCATGGCCAACGCCCCGAACACCCAATAAACACAATCCATGGAGCAATCAATGAACTGGACCCTGGCCCAACGTGCCGAAAAAATGAACCCCTCGGTGATCCGCGAGATCCTCAAGGTCACCGAAAAGCCCGGCATCATCAGCTTTGCGGGCGGCCTGCCTTCGCCACTGACTTTCCCGATCGACGCCATGCGCGAAGCTGCCGAACGTGTGCTGCGGGATGACGGCAAAGCCGCCCTGCAATACGCCGCCAGCGAAGGTTACGCCCCCTTGCGCGACTGGGTTGCGCAAGACCTGCTCAAGCAAGGCATGAAGGTCAGCCCCGACCAGGTGCTGATCACCACCGGCAGCCAGCAAGGCCTGGACCTGGTGGCCAAAATCCTGATCGACGCAGGCAGCCGCATCTTGGTGGAAACGCCCACCTACCTGGGCGCACTGCAAGCCTTCACCCCGATGGAGCCCATCGCCGTGGGCGTGAACAGCGACGAGCATGGCGTGGATGCCGCCGACCTGCGCGCCAAAGTGGGCACAGGTGCCGACAAAGCCCGCTTTGTGTACCTGCTGCCCAACTTCCAGAACCCCACGGGCCGCACCATGACCGAAGAGCGCCGCGCCGCCGTGGCGCAAGTGGCCATCGCGTCTGGTTTGCCCATCATCGAAGACAACCCCTATGGGGACCTGTGGTTTGACGCGCCACCTGCGCCATCCCTCAGCGCACGCCACCCCGAGGGCAGCGTGTACCTCGGCTCCTTCTCCAAAATTTTGGCCCCCGGCCTGCGCTTGGGTTATGTGGTGGCCCCCAAAGCGCTCTACCCCAAGCTCTTGCAAGCCAAACAAGCGGCCGACTTGCACACGCCCAGCTTCAACCAGCGCGTGGTGGCCGAAGTGCTGAAAGACGGCTTCATCGAGCGCCATGTGCCCACCATCCGCGCGCTTTACAAACAACAATGCGAAGCCATGCTGGCTGCGCTTGACCGCGAAATGGCAGGCTTGGGCCTGTCTTGGAACCGCCCTGTGGGGGGCATGTTCTTGTGGGTTCAGCTGCCCCAGGGCATGAAGGCCATCCCCTTGCTGGACAAAGCCGTTGCAAAAGGCGTGGCCTTTGTGCCGGGCTCGGCCTTCTATGCCCAAGAGGCCAGCGAAAGCACGCTGCGCCTGTCGTTCGTCACGGCCACAGTAGACCAGATCAACACCGGCATGGCCGCGCTGGCAGCAGCGATCCGCGAATCGCTCTGAACCTTCTGTGCAAGCTGACAAGACCTGACCCATGAAACTGCGCGCCTACCAACAAGTCGACGTCTTCACCAACACCGCCTTTATGGGCAACCCGCTGGCCGTGGTGCTCGATGGCGAAGGCCTGAGCGACGCGCAAATGCAAAGCTTTGCCGCCTGGACGCAGCTGAGCGAAACCACCTTTGTGCTGCCACCCACACCCGAGGGGCTGGCGGGCGGTGCCGACTACCGGGTGCGCATCTTCACGCCCGGGGCCGAGTTGCCCTTTGCCGGCCACCCCACGCTGGGCACGGCCCACGCTTGGTTGAAGGCAGGCCACACGCCACGACAAGCCGGTGTGCTGATGCAGGAATGCGGCGTTGGCCTGGTGACTCTGAAGCAACTTGGCGAGCGCTGGGCCTTTGCAGCGCCACCGCTGAAGCGCTCGGACATCTCGGCCGAAGAACTCGCCCCTGTGCTGGCCGCTTTGGGGCTGGGCGCCTCGGAAGTGATGGCCACCCAAAACCTGAACAACGGCCCCCACTGGCTGGGCCTGCTGGTGGAGGGTGTGGACACGGTGCTGGCCCTGAACCCTGACCATGCGGCTTTGAAAAAGCTGGGGACCAAAGTCGGCGTGGCTGCCAAGCGGCAAGCCCCAAGCGGTGGCCTGATCCGCCGCGCCAACCGCGAAGCGCGCGCGTTCACGGCCAGCAACACACGCATCGCCAATGACCCGACCGATCTGGAGGTGCGCGCCTTCGCCGCCCCCGTGGGCGTGGCCGAAGACCCGGTGACGGGCAGCCTGAACGCGTCGCTGGCGCAATGGCTGATGGCCGTAGGCCACATGCCCCCCACCTACAGCGCCCGCCAGGGCACGGTGCTGGGGCGCGCCGGGCAGGTGTTCTTGTCAAAAGATGCACAAGGCCAGGTCTGGGTGGGCGGCGATGTGGTGGGTTGCATCCAAGGCACGGTGAACCTGTAAGCCAGGCATCTGCCACTGATCACCCCAGCGACAGGCAAGAGCCCCCGGACTGCGCACAATCCCAGCCATGGGAACACTCTATTTGGTCCGCCACGGACAAGCCTCGTTCGGGGCCGATGATTACGATCAACTCAGCCCGCTGGGCCGCCAGCAAGCCGTGCGCTTGGGCGAATACCTGCGGCCCAAATTGCAGGGCCAACCCATCGAGGCCGTGATGATGGGCAGCTTGAAGCGCCACCGCCAAACCTGGGAAGGCATTGCCGAAGGCGCGGGCTTGCCCCACACCCCCTCGGTCTGGCCAGGTCTGAACGAATACGACAGCCACGCGCTGATCGAAGCCATCCACCCCGAGCCGCTGGCCAAGCCCGACACCCCCGAGTTGTACCGCCACCACTTTCGCCTGTTGCGCGATGCCTTGCAGGCCTGGATGGCAGGGCGCATCCAGCCGCGCGACATGCCCAGCTATACAGACTTCGTGGGTGGCATCGAAGCAGCGCTCGACCATGTGCGGCAAAACCATGCGGGTGACGTGATGATCGTCTCCAGCGGTGGCCCCATCTCAACAGCCGTGGGCCGCGTGCTGGGCACCCCTGCAGAAACGACCATCGAGTTGAACCTGCGCATCCGCAACACGGCGCTGACCGAGTTCGTGTTCACCCCCAAGCGGCACATGCTGCTGACCTACAACACGCTGCCCCACCTGGACAGCGACGAGCACCGCAGTTGGGTGACCTTTGCTTGATGGATCACTCCTGCCGATCCGGTTTGCGCGTTATCCCTAGGCTTGACCCTCCACATCCCTAGGCAAAATCAATGGCATGAGTTCTTCATCCGCTTGGTCAAACCCTGGTCTCCTGAACGGGGGCATTCAAATTTCAGTCCAAGCCGCCGATGATCCAGATGGCCTCCAACGCGATTGGGCTGCTTGGCTTGGCACCCTGGATCTCCTGCACTGGAGTCAATCCTTCATCGAAGAAAACCCCGAGGAAGGCCTGCAACTTCGCTGCACCTTGCGCCCAGATGCTCAGCAGCAGCTGATGCCTGATCACGACACCCTGTGTCTGCACCGAGCACTTGACCAACACGACAGCGGCTTGCTTCACGGCGCACTGGAGCGCGAAATTTGTGTGGCCTTGCTGGGTTCACCCCATCTTTTCAAATTTGCCAATCTGACGGCCCTGCAGTCCCATGTCAGGGTCCGGCGCAACATGGTGTTGGCTGCGCGCAAAACCGCACTGGCATTCAACACCGAAGCGGCTGAAAGGCCCGAAGCCGATTGGCATTACGAAGAAGCCACCGGCTTCATTTTGAATCCGGGTCGCCCGCTGATTCCAGCCCTCATTGCGGCCACCCAACCCGAAGCCACGGGCAAGCTCTACGATTTTTCTTGTTACCGCGCCACCGAATACGTGATCCTGTTGGGCATCGCGCAAGAATTGGCGCAACACCACCCGGCCTTGCTGGCCGACTTGCAGCAACTGAACGAACGCTACGCCATTCGCTCCGGACAATTTCACGATGTTTTCCTGATTGAGTACGGCAGCATGGCAGCGCCTTTGCCCCATCGCTTTTATGTCCCGGGTGATCGGCTGTGGTTTCGCAACCCCGACGAGCGGTCCTCCAACGTCGAAGGTTACGAGGGCTCTTGGGTCATTTACATGGGCGGCGGACTGTTCAGCAACTTCTGGCAACGTGATCGGCCCTTCACGCTGGAGTCAAAAGCCATCGAGATTTTTCATTGGCGGCATGGTGCCATCCATGACAAGCAAGGCAAATTGCGCATGGACGAATCCGTGGTGGAACAACACGTTGCCCAAACCGAGCAAGACCCTCAAGCCCGCAGCCAGGTGCTCGCGCGCATGATCCGCATGCGGGACCCCCAAGGGGTGTATGCCGAAGGCGGTTGCATCGACAGCACGCGCGAATACCCCCGCAGCGTGACGTCAGAGCACTGCCAGTTGGTGCTGCCCGCCCTCTGATCGCCCCAGCGCTCAAGCGGGCCGGTCGTTCAGGGTGTCGGGCGGCAGCCGATCGATCTCGCCGAGCAACTGCGCCAGCGCCAGACCAGACCCCGCCAGCAAAGCCTGACCCTTGGCCACGTTGGCCGCAGCCGCATTGCCGGCCGCACCGTGGCGGTTGTAGTCCTGCATTTGCCAGCCCAGCTTGGCGCTTTTGCCATTGCCCAGAATCTCAAAACGCTCGGCGCGGTCTTGTGCCGTGGAACGAAAGTTTTGCGCCTGGTCCATGCGCACCGCATCGGAACGCAGCGCCAGCATCATCGACGTTTCGATTTCCCCGGCGTGCACGCCAAAACGGTGCTCTTGTGCACTGAACAGCGCGTTCACATCGCCGCCTTGCGCATCGCGCAGGGGCAAATTGAACCAACTCACGCTGTACACCAGCAGACCCAGCCGGGCGCGCAAGTCGCGCGCCACGATGTCCATCACGCTCACTTGACCGCCGTGGGCGTTGAGCAGCACCAGTTTTTTCACCCCGCTGGCCGCCACCGACTCGCCAATGTCGGTCCACAAGCGGATGACGGTTTCGGCTTTGAGCGTCAGGGTGCCCGCAAAACGGGCATGCTCGGGGCTCAGGCCGACGGTTTGGGTGGGCAAAAACAAGACGGGCAAATCGGCAGGCAGATGGGGCACGCAAGCGGCCACCACGCCATTGACCAGATCGGTGTCCACCGACAGCGGCAGGTGCGGGCCATGCTGCTCGGTGGCGGCCACCGGCAGCACGGCGATGGCGCGCTCCAGGGGCAAGGCCTGAAAATCGGTGGTGGTCCAGTCGGCCCAAAATCGCGAAGGGTTTTGCATGTTTGGCATCTTAATGGAGCCGGGGCGTGTACAGTGCCCTTCGCAACAGGCCTTGACTGGGGTATTCGGGGCAAAAAGAAGGATTGGCGTGAAAGTTTCCGTGTTTGACCGTGGTTGGACCGCCGTGCAGGGCTGGCTGGCTGGTCTGGGCTTGTTGGCCCTCATGTCCTTGTTGTCCGTGAGCAGCCTGGCACAAACCAACACACTTTTTTCCAGCAAACCCGCGTCCTCCAGCGCACCAGGCAGTTCCGCCTTGCTGGCCAGCGCCTCCCATGTGGTCAGCACCGAGCAGGTGCGGGCCGAATTGCTGGTGCACGCCCCTCAAGGGGTGCAGGCTGGACACACCTTCTGGCTAGGCCTGCAGATGGATCACCAGCCCGATTGGCACACCTATTGGCAAAACCCCGGTGACTCAGGCCTGCCCACGCGACTGCAGTGGCAGCTGCCAGCGGGTTTGCAAGCCGGTGAAATCGCCTGGCCCTTGCCCAAAAAATTCCCGATTGGCACCCTCGCCAACTATGGCTACGAAGGCCGTTTGCTGCTGACCGTGCCCGTGCAGGTGGGGGCAGACTTGCGGTTCCCGGCAGCTGGGCCACTGGCTCTGGGGCTGCAGGCTGAATGGCTGGTGTGCCGCCAGGAATGCATTCCGCAAGAAGGTCGCTTCACGCTCAACCTGGCCACTGCTGCGCCTCAAAAGCTGCATGCAGCCGCGTTTGAAGCCTCGCACAAACTCAGCCCTCAGGCCCTGCCCCAACTTCAACAGGGTGGCACTTGGATCACGGGGGGCCAGACCCACGTGTCAGGCGATGGCCAGCAACTGAGCCTGCGCGTGCACGGCCTGCCGGCCAGTTGGCGCGGTCAGACACTCAGCGCCTTCCCGGTCACCCCCAACGTGGTGCACAACGCGGCCGTTCAAGGCCAAGACTGGACGCAAAACTGGCAAGGCGCGGTCTGGAGCGCCCAAATCCCGGTGTCTGCAGAGCGCGGCGACAGCCCTCCCGCCATGCGCTGGGTGATCGCAGCCGGGCCGGAATCTGCACCCAAGGCCCCCGCTTTCGAAATCGAAACGCCGGTGCAAGGCACTTGGCCTGCACTGACACAAGCCGCCCCCGCCGAAATTTCGCCGGCCCTTGCCAAGGCACTGGCCGAGAATGCCCGACTTGCAGAAAAATCAGGCGCGTCGGCCACCACCGCTTTGGGCCTGACCTTGGCCATTTTGGGCGCACTGGCAGGCGGCTTGCTGCTCAACCTCATGCCTTGCGTGTTTCCGGTCTTGGCCATCAAGGTGCTGGGCTTTACCCAGGCCGACACCTCGCAGGCCCAGCACCGGGCTGCCGGGGTCGCCTACACCGCAGGCGTGATCCTGTCGTTCATGCTGCTGGGGGGCCTCATGCTGGCCCTGCGCGCGGCAGGCGAGCAGCTGGGCTGGGGCTTTCAGCTGCAGTCGCCCGCCGTGGTGGCTGCTTTGGCACTGCTGTTCACGGTGTTGGGTCTGAACCTCGCGGGCGTTTTCGAATTCGGCCAAATGCTGCCCAGCAGCTTGGCCACCCTGCAAAGCCGCCACCCGACGCTGAACGCTGGTTTGTCCGGCGTGCTGGCGGTGGCCGTGGCCTCGCCCTGCACAGCGCCCTTCATGGGCGCATCACTGGGCTTGGCGATCGCGCTGCCGGTGTGGCAAGCGCTCATGGTCTTTGCCGCCATGGGCGTGGGCATGGCCTTGCCGTACCTGGCCGCCAGCTGGTGGCCCGGCATGGCCCGCGCCCTGCCGCGTCCCGGGGCCTGGATGCAGACCTTCCGCCAAGCCATGGCGTTCCCCATGTTTGCCACCGTCATCTGGCTGCTGTGGGTGCAGGGCCAGCAAACCGGCATCGATGGCGCCAGCGGCCTGCTGGCGCTGTTGCTCACGGTGGCGTGGCTGGCCTGGGCGCTGGGCCTGCAAGGACGCACACGCTGGGTCATGAGCGGCCTGGGACTGGCCACTTTGTTGTGGCTGGGCAGCAGCTGGCTGCCTTTGGCATTGCGCGAAGCGCCCGCCCCCGGCGCAACCAGCAGCGTCAACACCCCAAGCGCCTTTGGGCAGGGCCAGTGGCAAACCTGGTCGGATGCCGAAGTGCAGAGCCACCTCCGCGCGGGACGCCCGGTGTTTGTGGACTTCACCGCCGCCTGGTGCGTGACCTGCCAGTACAACAAGAAAACCACGCTGGCCGACCCCCAAGTGTTGGCCGACTTTGCGGCCCGCCAAGTGGTGCTGATGCGGGCCGACTGGACGCGGCGCGATCCAGCCATCACCCAGACCCTGACCGCCTTGGGCCGCAGCGGGGTACCGGTCTATGCCCTGTACGCACCGGGTCAACCACCGGTGCTCTTGTCCGAATTGCCCAGCGTGGCCGAAGTGCAAGCCGCGTTGCAAAGACTCCCAACGAAAAAATAAGCCGCCCTGATCAAGCCACCCTGAACGGCAGACATGCGGACGCGGGTAGGCCACCCAAGCTTGGGCCATCTGCCTGCCCGGGGCCTGCGACAATGGTGGCATGAGCATCCCCACACACGCCTCCTTCGCCCCCCTGCAAAACGACACCTTCTTGCGCGCTTGCCTGCGCCAGGCCACCGACCACACTCCCGTGTGGCTCATGCGCCAAGCCGGCCGCTATTTGCCCGAGTACTGCGCCACCCGCGCCAAAGCCGGCAGCTTCATGGGCCTGGCCACCAATGTCGACTTTGCCACCGAAGTCACCCTGCAGCCGCTGGAGCGTTACCCGCTGGACGCGTCCATCCTCTTCAGCGACATCCTCACCGTGCCTGACGCGATGGGCCTGGGCCTGTCCTTTGCCCAAGGCGAAGGCCCGCGCTTTGCCAAAAACGTGCGCGACGAAGCGGCCGTGGCGGAACTTGCAGTGCCCGACATGAACAAGCTGCGCTACGTGTTCGATGCCGTCACCAGCATCCGCAAAGCGCTCAACGGCC
>Ga0315901_10006869_pt1 | contig 13565 bp, 10 predicted proteins | sample LakEriMetagenome_10_FD_203761 | JGI IMG/M metagenome (GOLD analysis project Ga0315901, IMG submission 203761) | Freshwater fungal communities from buoy surface, Lake Erie, Ohio, United States - Buoy 2 MA116 | ecosystem: Environmental > Aquatic > Freshwater > Lake | place: USA: Lake Erie, Ohio... | reverse complement strand
GTTGGTATTACTACCTGAATTCATTTGATAAGCCTACCTAAGAGGCTTAAATTGGCTAGAGGTGAGCAATCAGCGGTAATCTTTGTGCGTTGGAGACGTCGCATAGCCCGGTCTAGTGCGCCTCACTTGTGGGATTTGGAGGTAGATAAAATGTATAAAGTAGCTCAGCGTATTTTGTCTAACAAGTCGATGGTTTTGTATGGCTTGGTTTGTACATTCATAGCACTGATTGCTTCGCGATTCTTGGACTTACCTCCCCTTATTGGCAATTGGGAGGACAAAGCTTGGTCAATTCTAAACTTTAATTTGATTGACAATTACTATCCACCCGGGGGGGCGCTAGCGCTGATACCCTTCCTTTGGTCCGGCCCTGATTTTTGGCCCGCTCTTTATTTCTATTATGGGATATCAGCAATGGTTTATTTTGAGATTTGCAAAGTAGTGCCTAATAAGAGATTCAGGATAGTCGCCTTGTTGGCACTTCCAGCAAATACCTACTTAACTTGGCTCTGTCTAACCTCAGCCGATCAAGTTATTGAACTACTTACCCTTTTATTCTTTGGTCTATTTGCAATCCATAAACGCTTTAAACTTGCGCTCTTCTTTGGTTTCATGCTTTGTTTTACCCGACCTGCTTATTGGGTTGCATTCATAATAATTATTGTCCTTTTAGCGCGTGAAAAGAAAAGTCTTGAGAGTAGGCCACGCAATTTATTGCGACAAGGTGCTGCAATCTGGGTACTTTTTGCGGTCTTAGCTTTTAACAACCTGGTCTTTGGTTCAACAAATCTTTCAACTTCAAGTTCGGACACATTATATTTTTCTCATCAAAAGTTCCATTATCTATCTCTTCCTAAATTTGATATGGACGTGCTTCTAAAGAATGGCCCAAGCACTATTCCTGAGGTAGTTGTTAATAGCTCAGATCGCTTAACCTTTATCGACGACTACAAAGTACGTGCTGCTCTCATTAGCATTCTGGATAATCCCCAACGTTTCATTTTTGCTCAGATGCAAAAAATTGATTCATACTTTTTCCCAATTCAGAAGATTCCGAACCTGCCAGGGCAGTATGAACTGTCCAAGGACGAAAAGAGTATATTGATTGGCGATGAAAGATTAACTTGGTCTCTGACTGTCGGATACATCATCTTTGCCCTTTATCGAGCAATCTGGATGCTGCTCTTTGCCGGTACCTTGGTTTGGTTAGGTCTTCTCATTTTTTCAAGAAGAAATTTCAATCGAGCCGAAAAATACTTACTTATTCCATATCTGGCTGGAATCGTTCCAGGATTCTTGTACTACGTGGAAACTAGGTTTAAAATTGGTTCTGAGCTCCTTGCGATTCCATTACACCTGATTGCACTGCATTCTTTGAGGGAACTAGCAAGGTCGCTGAGGGATAAGGGTCAAAACCCCAAAATACATTAAGTTGATATGTATACTCGGATTGCGATAACTGGTGTTGGGCTTACTGGCCACTTCGCACCGCAAGCCTTCCAGAATCTCAAAATGGCAAACTTAAATTTACGATCGAAAAACCCCAGCACTTTAGGGTATTGTGAGAAATTGAATCCAACTTATGGCAAAGCATCATGAAAAATCATATTGATCACTTATGGAGCGAGCTAAAAACCAATATTTAGGAGTGAACAATAAACGTATTTGAGCAAACAGCGGTATTCTTGCACAAATGGAGCGGTCGCATAGCCCGGTCGAGTGCACCTCACCGCTAATGAAGTTGACCCCCAAAGGGTTTTGGGGGTTTAAATCCTCTCTTCTCTGCCACCTTTTTGAGCCCTAGAATCTGCAGAAAGTAGGCTAACTATGAATAATTTCTATGTAAGCATTTATAAATGTTAGTGCAAAAAATTGTTTTCCTAACAACAGGTAATCCGGGGTACTCAAGAAGCTGGGTCTATTACGTAGGGCTGAAGCAGCAAAACAAAAATGTAGACTTTTTCTTGATAGACGAAAATAAATTAATAAAATCATTTAAGACAATTAAGAATCAAACAACAGGAGATTGTGTTTTTGTAGTTATGTCCCCCAGTCATTACCTAGTTCCTCTAGTAAGATTATTTCTTGGAAAGAAAATAATTTTAGACGCAGGATGGTCTTTATTTGAAGGAACTATTGTCGCAAGAAAAAAAATAGGTTTCTTATTTTACAACCTTATCAAAGTTTATTTGATTGATCTATTTGCATCTACTATAGCCAGAGTGGTTTTATTAGAATCAAAAACACAGAGAGATTATTACAGCAACTTACTCTTAACTGATAAAGATAAATGCTTAGTTCTCTATACGGGGCTTGATGAAACAACCTTTTACCCCAATGAATCTTTAGCGGTACCAGCTGATTTGTTTAAAAATGGAAAGATAGTTTTGTTTAGAGGTAAAGCAAATGATGAAGCAGGATTAAAAACTTTAGCCGAAGCCACTTTACTTTTAAAAAATGAACCTATAACTTTCTGTATCTTTAGCCCGGGGATAAAAGATAATTTAGTTTTTAGTGAGAACACTGTAATCGAGCGAAATTATATAAAGAGTAAAGGTGACTTAGCAAAAATTTTCCAGGCAAGTTTTTTAATCTTGGGGCAAATGTCTAGCCATATTAGGTTAGAAAGAACTATCCCACATAAGGCCTTCGAGGCGGCTTTTAGTGGTAAACCATATTTAACTTCGAGGGCAGGAGGTATTCTGGAGGTATTCGAAGAAGATAAAGAAGTTATTTGTTTTGCGGGAGGTGATCCTAAAGACTTAGCTAAAAAAATTAAGTTGTTAATAAATCATCCTACATTATCATTAGATTTGTCTTTAAATATTAAAGCAAAATACAATCATTTATGTTCCCAAAAAGTACTTACAGAATTGTTTATAGAAATAGTCAAACAAAGATTTTAATGATATAAATGCATATATGAAAAAATTACTTTATCACCCAGAATGGGGAATAGTATGTTTGTCATTTGCAATTCTTTTTTTTTCAGGGAATGGTAGCTATGAAGGTGGAGATATAGCGGCAGCTAGACGATCGTATCTAGGTGAGAATCCAATTGATATTTGGGGTGCTTTTAGTGGATTTTTCTACAGTCTTTTACCAAATAGTCTACTTCCGTGGGGTTTATGGCTTGCAATTATTCAAATTTCGGCTACTTCAGCAGGCTTAATTTTAATTTTTAGATCAATCAAAATTACTAATACGGCTGATTCTCTTGCATTTTTTACACTCGCATATGTTATTTTGTCATTCACAGGATATTTGACTAGAGATTCCACGCTAGCCTCCTTATATATTTTTGGCGTTGGGTTGATATTCATGTCAATAAATCGAAGAAATTATCTAAATTATGTTTGCTTTTACACAGGCATTTTATTTATCGTTCTAGCTATGGCTTTCCGACCATGGTTGGGTTTTGCCGCTGTGTTTCCAATTCTTTATCTATCAAAAAATAGGTTAAAGCTTATTTTTTTAACATTTATCTTAATTGTTTTACCCTTTTCGCTAGATCGACTGAGTTATCTAACAAATAATTTTAATTCGGTGCATCCGGAGTTTCAGGTGGTTATATCAGACCTATCCGCAATGGCTTGTTTATCTAGCAATCAAATTACTAGGGAGCGTGGTGTGTTTTTATTGAATGAATTTGATAAAACTAGTTACACCAGTAGTGAAATTTGCAATGATTATCGGATAAATACTTGGCAAGGTTTAGGTAGATGGTCTGTAAAATCATCAGAGCTGGGCTCAGACGTTAGATTAGATGGAAATCAAGCTACTAGTAAAATCCCGATATCTTCAGACTTGACTGATTTACAAGTTAGCAACATTAGAGATGCTTGGATTAATTTTATATTTGATCATCCTAAAGAGTATATTCAAGTTAAACTTATACATGCGGTTCAGATTGGATTTGCAGGGGATTCCTGGGGGCTTAGAATTTTCACCGCAGAGAATTTTAAGGATCAGATTGCAGGGTTACTTTTTATTCCTTTTGATTTGTTGATATCGCTTCATCTGCTCTCTCCTCTAATGACCTTATTATTTGGAACCTTAATAATCTGTGTTAAATTAAAGAAATTTAGTCTAGTTTCTATTTTAAAAAATCGCGATATTGCATTTGCATTTTTATTTTTAACTATGTGGCTTTTATTTTCTGCCGTAGCTTATATTGGAGACAACGGTCGGTACACTTATTTTTCAAGCTTTATTTTTTACATCCTTATTCTGAAAGGATCCAATGAGCTGAAAATTCGAGCCGGGCAAGGAACTAAAGTTAAGATGAAACTAAATTGAGTTATAAAGTAGTCATAATTGTCCCATGTTTTAACGAGGCAAAAAGATTAAATCGAAATTATTTTGAAAGTTTAAGCCGTATTAATAAAACCTTATGGATTTTCGTAGATGATGGCAGTACCGATAATACTATTCAAATTTTGCAGGAATTAAGTAAAATAAGAAATATCGATTTTTTACACATAAGCCAGAATGTCGGAAAATCGAGAGCAATAGTTTATGGAATGCGTCATGTATTTTCTACCTATAAAGATATAACTTGGTTAGGTTTTTTAGACGCAGATGCGGCGTTTTCAAAATTAGACGTCGAAACTATTATTAGTAAGACAGGTTTAATCGGTCAATTTGATGCAATTTACTCGTCTCGGGTGAAATTAGCAGGACGGAAAATATTACGAAGTAAAACGAGACATTTATTAGCACGTATCATCGCAACTATTTTTGGGTTGGTTTGGAAAGAGATACCATACGATACTCAAAGCGGATTTAAACTATACAGAACAGATAAGTTTTCAGACTTGCTTTTACTAGAACCTTTTAGAACTCGCTGGTTTTTTGACATTGAGCTGTCAATGCGGTTTTCAAAAATCAATCGCTCTAATATGTTGGTTTGGGAAGAGCCAGTATATTCTTGGACCGACATTCCTGGAACCAAATTAAACATTCGCCAAAGTTTTGTCGTGTTGAAAGATATAAGCTATATAATCTCACTAATGATAAGACAGAGAAGAGAAATTAATAATTGATCTAAATTCTTATAAATTCGAGGACTATTTCTATACAATGAATACGTTAAAAATCGAGTCAACTATTTGAGCTTGTATTTATATAAATTGCATTTCTAACTAGTAATCGGAAAATTTGATGGTTAAATCTCTTTATTTACACTTTATATAAAAGCTAATTCAAAAATTAATTCAGGATTAGTAAAATTTTGATACTAATAGTTGAGTGAATAATGTTAGAATATATCAGTGAATAATATACATATATCAATTTTATGCCCTTCTAGAGGGCGACCAAAAAACTTAGAAAGGTTAATTGCATCGGCAATTGAGAATGCTAACAAACCCGATGAGATAGAGTTTTTATTTTATATAGATGACGACGACGCAACGTTTATCGACTTTGATTATGAAAAATATATTGAGTTAAATTGCAGAATTATAAGAGGAAAAAGAATGTGGATTTCAGTTGCGCACAATTTTCTATATTCACAAGCTAATGGTGAGATAATTATGGCCGCAGCAGATGATTTTGTCTTCAAAACAAAAAATTGGGATGCCCTAGTTAGTGACGCTTTTTTCAACTCAATAGATAATTTGATCTTGGTTTACGGTAGCGATTTAGGATCATATAAAGATACACTCGCCATCTATGGTTTTTTTCATCGCGATTGGATAGAAACTGTCGGTTACTGGACCTATCCAGCACGCGGGAGCTTATATGATCTTTGGTCATTTGAAGTGGCAAAAGAATTGGGAAGATTAGTTTACTTACCTAATTTAGAGATTGCTCATGTGCATTATCGCCAAGGTGAGGCAACGGCAAATTTTGATAACACTTATCGAGACATATATAACTCTAACAGTACTTGGAGGCCTGCGATAACTTATAAGCAGTTAAAGAGAGAACGAAGAATTGATCTTATTTTATTGTGCGAAAAAGCTCAAATAAAAGTTCCCATCGATGTTAAGTATGTTCTGGCACATATTATAGTAAATCTACTTAAAATAAATGTTTCTAAAGATAAGAAAAGAAGATTACTTAGTATGCAAAATAAAGAGATTATTATTGGAGCCTTTAGATTAAATCATTGGAAAGTATTTCGTCACTAAATTCAATAAAATTCATGCGTTAAATAAGTCAAGGTAGACTTATTTCTTGAATATTTTCAATACTTTATGCATCTATTAAGCAAAATAACTTAGGCGCGTAAAAAACTTTTTACTCGCAATCTTTTTTTATGAGAGTTAATTAGGTATCTTCAAGGGTTGGATTTGTAACAATCTTAGAAAACTTAACATTTAATTAATACTAGTCAATCAAATTTTAAGCGGCCACACTTAAATTTTCTATTGCGCATCCCTAAAATCATTGAATAAGTGAGTGCAAATATGAAATTATGATTTTAAAGAGGTTAATTATTTCTATGATTTAATTTTATTAATAGAATGCAAAAGCACATTTTTGTATGAACTGTAAGTGTACAAATTAATAGAAGGAGGTGTTTTTACTACTTTTTTAATTTTTAGGCTTATTAAGGTTGGAATAATCCGGTACAGATAGCCTAGCTCTCCAATTGGATAAGCAATCCGCATCTGATCAGAGTGCGCGCTGTTGCCTTTTGTCCACAATACTGGGATGTGTGCATTAACACACTGCAATGCCATACCACTTGAGTATGGACTTTTATGACCAGCTATAAAAATAACGCCAGTTTTCTTAATTGCATGCATCAGAGAAATCTGATCTGGAAAATATTGATCCACTTCTGTCAAGTTCGGCAGAAACTTATAAATTTTTACAAAATATTTAGAAACTGTGACCCGAATTTTATCACCTACAAGAGGGATCCTGTTCAATCGAAAAAAAATGCTGTCATGAAAATTATTGTAACCCGAAAGCGTGAATCGAATATGTGGGTTAATCATCGCAAGCCAGATAAAAGTTACTACACCTCTTGCTGAACTTCTATACCCAAAGAAAGCAATGGAGTTAATATTAGATTTATTTATCTCTTGATTTGACTCCAATAGATTTTCAGGATGGTATTCTGGTAAGTGGATCAACTTACTATTGAATTGAAGAAGTAATTTATGACTTTTAATCGGATCCCAATAAAATGCAAACGCAAAAGATTTGCATTTTAGAACACTATTAATAAATTGAATTTCTCTTTGACCGCGATTTTTAGTTCTTAAAGCAGCCGATATATTAGTGATTGTAATCCAGCATGTATTTAACTTTACTAATTCGTGATCATTCTCAACCATCAGATCAATCGGTACTTTACTCCACCACTGAAAAAATAAAACTATTCTCTGATGTTTAAATTTATGCTTATTATTTTTTATAATATTTAAAAAGTCTGTTTCAGCTGTGTCAGACATTATAAATTTATTTCTAATAAGACTGAATAATTCCGAAGTAATCTCAGATTTGATGTTTATTAGTACATCTTGTGAACAACAGATATAAAAATCAATATCATTTTCCAAAAAAACTTTGATCTGACTTGAAATTTCTAAAAGAAAATGACCTCTGCTTTCATTTTTCTCCATTGCACAAAGTATTAAAATTGTTTTATTCATAATCATCAATATACTCTCTAAAATTGATATAACTTAAATTAGACACTTTTTATTAAACTAATTTTTAGCAATGATTACGAATGAAATACAATAATGAAAATATTTGCACCATTTATTTAAACTTTACATCCTTAAGTTTCTTTATAATTGTCAGGGAAATTTTAGTTACTCTATATTTATTTTGTTGCTCTACCAGGTCTTACGACTGTTATGTTTGCTTGATTCTCTACTACGTTACCCCAAGGATCTATTACGATAGATTTGTTGGGAAATCTATAGCTTTTAAACACTGTATGATTTGTTGCAATAAAATAACAAGCTGGCTTGTCAAGGGGAGGATTCTCTTCATCTATTGTTGGATCATAGTGCGTAAATTCTGCTTTTAAATTGATCAAAAAGTGTGCCAATAGTAGCGCTGGACTGCCAACAGTAAGATTAATATCTGCTTTGTAACTCTTGCCTAGTATGACTATTGGTAATTTGTTCAGTTTTGAATGCTCAAGTATCAAACTTGCTTGCTTATTTGTTTGAGCGTCTCTTGCCCGAGCTAGATATCCGAACAGATCGGTCGACAGATTTGCATCTTGGGCTAACCAGGACATCGCTATTTGGTCCCGGGGATGGCACCCTCCGCCGTCTGCCATACCTGCAGATAGATATTTTGGCGACATTAACCTGGTACCAGCCTTTGCTAGCGCCTGAGTTATTTGATCAGAATCACCACCGCGCACCGCACAGATCTCCGCAATGGTATTTGCAAAAACAATTTTGAAACCTATAAAAGTATTGTAAGCAACCTTGGTCAATTCTGCGGATTCAATTGACATATTTTGCGTTGGTGCTGATAAAAATTTTGAATAGAAGTTCTCCAGTCTTCGACTTGAGTCTGGATTATTTGATCCGATAAGTACAAATTCAGGATTTAGGAAATCAGAAATAGTGGTACCCATTGCAATAAAGAATGGATTATAACAAAATTCAACTCCCAAGTCCTTTACAGATTCAATTATAGGTAAAATTCTGTCGCGCATTGTTCCAGGAAGAACTGTAGATATCACAGTAATTAACACATTTTTCTTACCAGTTATCTTGATTGAATTACATAAACTTTTGATTGATGACTCTAAATAAGTATAATCAAAATCTTTTTTCTCAGTTGGCACAGGAGTCGTCCCTTCAAAGGATTTTTCGTGTGGAGTTTGAACTGCAACAAATATTATTTCTGTTTGTTGAACAAGATAATCTAAATCTTTACAAAATTTGATTTGGGCAGATTTGAAATACTCATCTACTTCGGCTTCAAGATAGGGCACAGATTTAGATTCTATAAAATCTGCAATTCTATTATCTAGGTCAAAACCATAAACTGTTTCCCCCAGTTTTGAGCTTACTGCCAGTGCACATGGAAGACCAAGTTTTCCTAATCCTATAAAACCAACAGCCATTAATGCTACTCCTTAAATTGATCTATTAACTATGAGAAATTGTATAGCATTTTGAAAATTTTTATTGAATTAAGGGTAAAGAAACTACTTTAAGTAACACCTACCTAAGAATGGCGCAAATCCACTAATAAACTGTCGAATTAACTCAAAAAGACTAATTTTAAGAAAATCGATTTCTATAAAAATAATGAGTTCGATTAAAGTAAGGATTTTTGGATAAAAATTATTGCATACTAAGCAATACTGATAAATCTATGACAGAAGAGTATCGGAATCAGAGATAAACAAATCAAGAGTAGTTATAGATTGCATAAAAAACTTTTAAAATACTTTAAGGTGAGCAGCACTTCTCAACCATTAATCCATAGTACCAAGGAATCCCAAACACCTTCATAGAGATTTACTATGTACCCACGAATTTAATAAGTTTTTCTTGTTTATGAAAATTTAATTCACTTTCAAATCACAAGGTTTGGGTAAACCTATCGAAAGCAAAAAAATATTCAGACTAAAAATTATTGAGGCGAATCAACCAGTAGGTTGCCTTCTATCGGTATCTCTTGAACTTCATTTAATTTTATCTTAAGTTTTTACCTGAGTTAAGTGGCATGATAGTTTTTGATTTTAACTAAATACAATAAAATTATTCCACGGAATAAAAACAATTTCAATTGAGAATTTTATAATAATGCAGTAGAATTATTGAATGAAAAAGTTATTACAGCTCCGAATTTTAAAAACTTTCCAGGATCAGGATTCAGCTCGTAAAATTTTTGACAAAACCTGGGCGATGGAAGTTGGAACTGAAATAACACCTAACCTTTTGCAGGCCATGGTACATAGCGGTTCGTACCTATCTGGTGCCTTTATTGATAACAAAATTGTTGGCGCTGCCTTTGCATTTCCTGCAACAAATAATGGATTACACCTTCACTCACATATGACTGCTGTATTGGAAGAGTATCGAGATCAAGGTGTTGGTTATGCGTTAAAGATTGATCAATGGAATTGGGCAAAAAAGCATGAGTATTCTCATCTTTCTTGGACCTTTGATCCATTAGTAAGGCGAAATGCAATATTAAATATAGTAAAACTTGGAGTTGATATCTCTGCCTACTATCCCAATTTTTATGGAGCGATGCCAGATGCGTTAAACGCCGGGGATGAATCAGATCGTTTGATGGTTTTATGGAGTACGGGTATAAATGAACCAAAGGCAAGAGAGCTAATAACTTATCCAAAACCAAATGATATTCTAATTGAAATTCCAGAGGATATTGTTGTGATTCGATCTAAAGATCAAAGTAAGAGCATGAATTGGCGCAGGCAAGTAAGGGATCAATTCTTGGCTGCTTTTGAGAAAAATGGCAAAGTAATTGGCTTTTCTACAAATAGTGAATACGTTGTGCGAATATGAAAATAAAAGAGGTTGAACTCAGAACTATCCACCTGCCGTTAGTGCGTCCGTTTAGAACTTCATTTGGTACTCAGACCTCCCGTGAAGTATTAATTGTAAAAGTTACAAATGAGAATGGCACATCAGGTTGGGCTGAGTGCGTGGCAATGTCAGAGCCGCTCTATTCACCAGAGTATGTGGCAGGTTGTATTGATTTGATTAAGCGATTTTTAATTCCAGCACTCAAAGTAAAGCCTGAAATAAAGGCCGAGGATGTTGCACAGGTGTTGAAACCATTTTTAGCAGGTCAGATGGCAAAGGCATCCCTTGAAACAGCTATTTTGGATGCTCAGTTAAAGAATGAAAAAATTTCACTTGCTTCATACCTTGGAGCCACTAAAAGTAAGGTTGAGTGCGGTGTATCAGTTGGTATTGCAAACAATTTAGATTCTCTTGGGGATGAGGTTAAGTCCTATGTAGATGCTGGATATCGACGAATAAAGTTAAAGATAGAGCCAGGTTGGGATATCGAAGCAGTTAAATACATTAGAAATCTATATCCAGACATTCCATTGCAAGTAGATGCTAACCAGGCGTATTCAAGAAGTGACGGAAAGCATTTAGCAAAGTTAGATGAATTCAATTTGTTATTGATTGAACAACCACTAGACGAGCATGACATTTTAGGTCACGCACTCCTTGCTAAAGAGGTTAAAACTGCAATCTGTCTTGATGAATCAATTATTTCTTTACAATCAGCAGAGGATGCCCTAGCGCTTAAAGCAACCACAATTGTTAATATCAAACCAGGCCGAGTTGGTGGTTACTTAGAGTCGGTGAAGATTCATGATTTGTGTGTTAAAAGTAAGATTCCAGTTTGGTGTGGTGGGATGTTAGAGACTGGTATAGGCAGAGCCGCAAATCTGGCGTTAGCAGCACTTCCTGGCTTTACATTACCAGGGGATACATCAGCATCTGCCCGTTACTTTAAACAAGATATAACAACACCATTTGTTATGGAGGATGGCTATTTAACAGTTCCAAACAAACCTGGAATAGGGGTTGAACCTGATATGGATTTTCTAGAATCAATTACAAGATCTAAAGAGGTAATTAGGTAAGTTGGATACCAGACAGGTTTTAGCTCGGCCATATGTTAAAAGATTATTCACAGCCCGCTTTATCTCAAACTTTGGCAATGGTATGGGGCCAATCGCACTAGCTTTTGGGATATTAGCGCTGCCAAATGGCTCTGCTAACTTACTTGGTTTAGTACTTGGAACCACCACAGCCATCTTTTTACTAGTGGCACCTTTTGGTGGAGTTATCGCTGATAAGTATGGTCGGGCAAGAATGGTTGGAATTACCGATTTTTTAGCAGGTGCTGTCCTACTAATTCAGGCCTGGTATTTTGCAAGTGGAGATGTTCCGGTAGCAGTGTTACTGCTTGTAAATGGCGCTTACGGATTGTTTTGGGGGATTTTCTGGCCAGCATTTTCTGGAATCATTCCAGCAGTTGTGCCAAGTGAGGGATTACAAAAAGGAAATGCTTTAAATCAATTGTTAACAAATAGTGGTTTGATCATAGGGGCAGCAGTTGCTGGAATTTTAATTGATCAATATGGCGCAGCAATTACATTAGCCATTGATGCTGCCTCATTTATGATCTCAGGGGTGATGATCTATAGCTTTAGACATTTAACTCCAAGGGCAGCACATAGTGAAAATACAGTCTTTGCTGACCTTCGCCATGGTTGGAAAGTTTTTATCTCCTTTAAATGGATTGTTGTCTTGGTTCTATCCTGGTCATTTTTAGTTATGTGTTGGGCAGCTGCAGAAAATGTCTTAGGTCCATTGATTGCTTTAGAGCACTTTAATGGTGCTAAATCCTGGTCACTTGTAATAACAGCTGAGTCAGTTGGGTTAATTGTTGGCTCTATAATTGCACTTAAGATTAAACCAAAGTATCCACTGCGCTTTTTACAACTCTCCTCCTTTACTCTCACCTTTTACATCTTCACGATGGCAAAGCCCCAATCACTTTTTGTAATTGCCTTTGCCGCATTTTTATTTGGTATAACACTTGATCTGTGGGGAACATTTTGGAACACCGCAATGCAAAAGAAGGTGCCGCGTGAGGCACTCTCCCGTGTGGCCTCCTTTGATGCCATGGGATCGATGATGTTTAGACCAATAGGGCTTGCAATCGCAGCCCCCTTATCTGCTCTTTTTGGAATTGAAAACTTCTTGTATATATTGGCTGGGGTCAGTGTTGTTGCTATTACCCTCTCATTTTTGAATAACGAGGTGCGAAATATGAGCTTTGAAGATCTAGGTAATGATCAGAAATCTCTAAGGTAATTTACAGAATTTCATCTTAGTATTTGGCCATGGGCAATTGGAGGGTTATGAAAAGCAGATTTAACAAACTCGTTATTGGATTTGTAATTGGCGCATTAAGTGTTGGTGGCTTTGCAGTTGCAAACAACCCTAGCGTGCCAGTGGTCAAGGCCTGTATTGATAATAAAAGTAAGGCACTCTTTGCCTCCACCAATGGCAGCTGTCCAAAGGGAAGAAGTGCTATTGATATTGGCGCAACTGGGGCAAATGTGAAAAGCATTGCCCAATTAGTATCTGCATCCGTTGTCTCAATTAAGGTAAGCACCACCCTTGGCTCTGGATCTGGTTCAGGTTCAATATATAAATCTAACTCCTCCCTTTCCTATGTCATAACCAATAACCATGTGATTGAAAGCGCGGCCACCTCAGGCAAGATTGAGGTTGAGTTAAACAATGGAGATATCTATCCAGCCAGTATTGTTGGCAGAAACTCTGAGTATGACCTTGCAGTAATCTCAATTAAAAAGGGAAATCTTCCTGAGATTCCAATCGGTGATTCATCATCTATTGCAATAGGGGACGCTGTTGTTGCCTTTGGTTCACCTCTTGGCTTATCTGGAACAGTAACTAGCGGAATTGTCTCCGCCTTAAATCGCCCAGTAACTACTGGCTCAAGTAATGCTGAAAGCTTTATGGATGCAATCCAAACTGATGCTGCGATTAATCCTGGTAACTCAGGTGGTCCATTAGTTGACTCTCAAGGAAGAGCGG